>Ga0308157_10004719_pt1 | contig 17799 bp, 14 predicted proteins | sample PhyBR1_FD_201035 | JGI IMG/M metagenome (GOLD analysis project Ga0308157, IMG submission 201035) | Phyllosphere microbial communities from UC Gill Tract Community Farm, Albany, California, United States - DLSLB.R1 | ecosystem: Host-associated > Plants > Phyllosphere > Unclassified | place: USA...
TCGCCAGCCCTCCGATCAATGCCGAACGCCTGTTGCAGCTGATCACCGACGAGTACGAAAGCCTGCCGCGCCAGCTCAAGCGCATCGCCAGTTACATGAGCCAGCAGAGCGACCGGATCATGGTCGATCGCATCAGTGACATCGCTCGTGAATGCGAAGTGCACCCCTCGGCCATCGTGCGGTTTTCCCAGCGTTTCGGCTTCAGCGGTTTCAGTGAAATGCAGGCGCTGTTTCGCGAGGCCTATACCCACAAAACCACACCGGTGCAGAACTACCAGCAGCGCATCCGCAGCATGATCGCCAACAAGACGCAGAAAGCCAGCGGCGGCGATCTGGCACGCGAGTGTGTCAACGCCACCCTGTCCGGGATCGAACGCCTGGGCCTGGAACTGGACGATGCGGCCTTCGAGAAAGCCGTGGACCTGGTGGTCAATGCCGACAACATCTACGTGGTCGGTGTGCGCCGTTCCTTTGCCGTGGCCGACTACCTGGTCTACAACCTGCAGCACACCAACAAGCGCATCCACCTGATTTCTGGCCTGGGCGGCAGTTATCGCGAGCAGATGCGCAGTGTGCGCGCCAATGACCTGGTGATTGCCATCAGCTTTACCCCTTACGGCAAGGAAACCCAGCACTGCCTGCGCATTGCCCAGCACCACCAGGCCAAGACCCTGATCATCACCGACAGCAACCTGTCGCCGCTGGCCAAGCGCGCGAATGCGGTGCTGTTGGTCAATGAAGGCTCATCGTTTGCCTTTCGCTCGCTGAGCGCCACCTTGTGCCTGTGCCAGGCGTTGTTTATTGCGGTGGCCTATCGGTTGGAATTGAAGGTGGATGAAATTCATGAGCAGGTCGGGTTCGACGACTGACGCGCACTACCTGTAGGAGCGAGCTTGCTCGCGAAAAACCCATAGGCATTGCGGCCATCCAGGATGCCCGCGTTATCGTTAACGATCTTCGCGAGCAAGCTCGCTCCTACAGTAATTGCGCCAGGGCGCGCCCGTGGAAGCGGATCTGCGCGAGGGTCAATGCGGTGTAGCCGATAATCACGGCGGGCGGCAACGTTACATCGACACAAAACTTGCCCAGTGGCTGCAAACTCAGCCCGGCGTCGGCGGCGCGGGCGCAGAAATCCGCCTCTGACACCCCTGCCGGTAACCACAGCACAAAATGCAGCCCGGCCTGCTCGCCAGTGACCGTGACGTCCGGCGGGAGGCAGGCGAGCAAGGCATCCCGCCGCGCCTGATAAGCCTGTCGCGAAGCGCGCAAATGCCGCACAAACGCACCGCTGCCAAGAAAGTCCACCAGCCCCGACTGATCACTGGCGCCCACCGAATGCCCGGTCAGTTGCAAGGTGCGCAGCAGCGACGGGCGCAGGGTTTTGGGCACCACCATGAAACCGACTCGCAACCCTGGAAACAGGTTCTTGTTGAAGCTGCCGCAGTAGAGCACGCGGTCGTTCGCATCCAGGGACTTGAGCGCGGCCAAGGGTGCGCTGTTGTAGTTGTACTCGCTGTCGTAGTCGTCTTCGACCACCCAGGCATCCGCTCGATTTGCCCAGTCCAGCAACGCCAGACGGTGCGACACCGACAGGGTCACGCCCAGCGGGGCCTGGTGCGCGGGGGTGACATACACCAGTCGTGCGTGTGCGGGCAATTGAGCGGTATCGAGCCCTTCGGCGGTAACCGGGATCGACTGCACCTGTGCACCGGCCAGCTTGAACAGACGCCGCGCCGGGGTGTAGCCGGGGTCTTCGACGCAGGCCAGGTCACCCGGTTGGAGCAGCGTGCGGGCGATCAGGTCAAGGCCATGACGAATGCCTGTGGTAACAATCACTTCGTCCGCCTCGCAGTGCATACCGCGATAACGGCGCAAGTAATCCGCAATGTGCTCTCGCAGGGCCGGCAGCCCCCCAGGGTGCGCGGCCTCCAGTACACCAGGGCCTGCGGCCAACAACCCACGGGCGACGCAACGCGCCCAGGCTTTCAGGTCGAAAAGGCCGGCATCCGGGCGCCGTGCGACAAAGGGCACATGGCTCTGAACACCGGCGTGGGGTGGATCGGGGTCAACCGGGCGGCGCAGCATTTGTTTTGACGTCGGGGCCGCAATGAATTGCTCGGGAATCACTGCGCGCACCCGCGTGCCGGAGCCCGCCACGCGCTGCACATAGCCTTCGCTGTGCAAACGGTCGAACACGGCTTCAAGGGTGCCGCGCGAAACCTGCCAGCGCTCGGCCAGGCTGCGGGTCGATGGCAAACGGCTGTCGGCCGGCAACTGCCGAGTCAGGATCGCCCCCCGCAAAGCCTCATAGGCGCCCTGCTGTTTACCCTCGCCCAAGTTATCCGGGCGCGGCAAGTCAAGGTTGGAGGCGGCTTTTCCTCGGCTCATAGTGGTCCAGTCCTTCCATGTACAAGTGGTTCTGCGGATTAAACCACAACGCCGCTAGAGTCCGGGCTCTACCCCTCGCGAAGTAACCGCCCATGACGCAACGCATTCTCGCTCCCTGGTTCTGGCTAACGCTGCTGACGGTCCTGGTGGGCTTGCCGCGCCTCACCCTGGACCTGCACTTGCCCGCCCTGCCCGCCATGGCCGACTACTTCCAGACCTCCGATAGCCAACTGCAGCTGGTGCTGACGCTCTACACCCTCGGCTCGGCGATTTCCTTGCTGGTCAGCGGCCCGCTTACCGACCGCTTCGGCCGGCGTCCGGTGTTGCTGGCCGGGTTGACGATATATGTACTGGCAACCCTCACCTGCGCACTGGCCGACAGCCTGGGGGTGTTGATCATTGCGCGGCTGTTCCAGGCCCTCGGCGGGTGCTGCACCACGGTGATTGGCCGGGTGATCGTGCGCGACTATTTTGCCCCGCAGGAGCAGGCGCGCTTGCTGGGATTGATTTCCATGGCGATGGCGGTCTCCCCCATGGCCGCGCCGGTGCTTGGCAGCGTGTTGTTACCCTTCTTGGGTTGGCGGGGTTTGTTTGTGTTGCTGGGGGTGATTGGCAGCGTGTTGTGCCTGGTGGTCCAGCGCCGCCTGCCGGAAACCCGTCCGCCACAAGTGGCCGCCGCACCGCCGACCCACCTGCTGCGCATCTACGGCCAACTACTGCGCGACCGCTATTTCCTGCGTTATGCCTTGGCGATCGGCTGCGTGTACAGCACCTATTTTCCGTTTATCAGCGAGTCTTCGGCGTTGCTGCAACGCGGCTTTGATTTATCGCCGAGCGCCTACGCCCTGGTATTTGCCGCGACGATCAGTGGCTACATGCTCGGCGCCAACCTGTTCCGCCGGCTGGTAGCGCGGTTCGAGGCAGACCGCTTGATCAGCTTCGCCATCGGCCTGAATGTGCTGGGCAGCGTGCTGCTTGCGACGGCCACAACACTGCTGGCGCAGGATTGGCTGGCGATTGTGTTGCCGATGGTGGTGATCATGGTGTCGGTGGGGCTGACGATGCCCGCCTGCCAGTTGTCGGTGTTGCAGCCCTACGGCGCGATTGCCGGTACGGCGTCGGGGTTGTTCTTTTTTATCCAGATGTTTGTGACGGCGCTGAGCAGTTGGGCCACCGGGCTGCTGTCGGATGGTACTGCACAACCGTTGGTGATCATGACATCGCTGGCCAGCGCCTTGCTGGTCACCAGTTGGCTGACGCTGCGCAAAACGAAAAGTGGGAAGGAGCAAAGCCCTTCCCACCCTTTACCGAGCCAGGCCCGGGTTTAGTGCATGAAGATCGCGATCAAGATGATCACCGGAATCGGCACGCCGAGGAACCACAGCAGTAATGAGCGCATGATGCTTTCCTTAAATGAATGGGCCTTGAATTAACGAACGTAGTTTTCGGTTTCGACGTACACCACGGCATCCCGGCGGCGACCGCCGAAGGTGGCGGCGAAGCTGGCGAAGAATGCACCGATCAACAGCGCCACGAAGGTCCACAGCGAGGTATAGGCAGCCACTTTCGCGGCGGTCTCGGCGGCCTGCCTGGCTTTGAGCTTGGCGTCTTCGATGGCTTTACGGGCATCGCCGTACACTTTGTCGATACGCGCTTCGGCATCGGCCTGGCTGAGGTTGGTGCGCTGGGTGATCAACTGGGCCAGGTAGGCACGGTCTTCGGCGGCCAGTTGACCGTCATTGCTCAGGGTTCGGGCGAAGATACGGCCAACCACGGCGTGGGCCGCATCGTCGCTGACCGCGGCTGGGCGGTCATCGCGGAACAGGCTGTCGATGTAGTAGCCGAAGTCGCCGCTGTCGGCACCTTTGGCTGCGCTGCCGGCTGCCTGGGTCAAGCCACTGGCGGCGCCCGACGCGACGCTGGCACCGGCTTTCACACCACCACTGACGACACTGCTGACCGAACCGACCACCAGCATTGCCGTGATCAATGTGGCCACGGCCCACGCCAGGAAACCATGGGCGGTATCGCGAAAGTACACTTCATCGCCATGCATGTTGGCCCACTTCACCCGCAACCGACCGGCGATGTAGCCACCCAGGCCCGAAGCGACGATCTGGGTAAAGGCCAGCCAGACAATCGTGGAAATGCCAAGGCCCTTGGCACTGATACCGCTATCGGCCCACGGCGACACCGCCGAAAAACCCAGGCCGAAGCCCAGCAGCACCAGAATCAGTGACAGCGCAGCCGCCGCAGCGGCCCCGGCGAAGATCGCCCCCCAGGAAACCCCGGAGAGCGTGCTTGACTCTTGCAGCGCGGATGAGGATGTGATCATTGTTGTTTTGCTCCAGGCATGAAAAATGGTGTTACAAGTCTCAAAAGGGACAGTGCAGGCACCATGCCAGTCGGCCAATAATTTAAATTCCTTGTATTTCAACAAGTTAATTAAATTGAACTTACTAAAGTCATGCAAGTTGCAAGAAACGGTCGTTAAGGGCGGGCGATATGCATTCTTCCATAGAGCACATTTCGATGTGAGGGGGGCAAGCCCTGATGCCGTAGGAGCGAGCTTGCTCGCGAAAAACTCACAGGCGCCGCGTTCATTCAGGATGCACGCGTTATCGTTGACGTTTTTCGCGAGCAAGCTCGCTCCTACGGCATCAGAGCTTGCCCTCCCACATTAGGCCGTGCCAGTCATGAACAGGTGGCAGTTTTGCCAAGATGAAGTTTTATTTAGGAAACATTCAGCAACTTCTTGGCAAAATGACCTCCACTTCTAGTGTGAACGCTCACCAGGTAATCCTATGACCCGCATTTTGACCATCGAGGATGACGCCGTAACGGCCCGCGAGATCGTCGCCGAGCTGAGTAGCCATGGACTGGACGTAGACTGGGTAGACAACGGCCGCGAGGGCCTGGTCCGCGCCGTGAGCGGCGATTACGACCTGATCACCCTCGACCGCATGTTGCCCGAACTGGATGGCCTGGCCATCGTTACCACCTTGCGCACGATTGGCGTATCGACGCCGATCCTGATGATCAGCGCCCTCTCCGATGTCGACGAGCGTGTACGTGGCCTGCGTGCCGGCGGTGATGACTATCTGACCAAGCCGTTCGCCTCCGACGAAATGGCCGCCCGAGTCGAAGTGCTGCTGCGCCGCAAAAGCACGGTCAAGGAGTTCGAAACCGCCCTGCGCGTGGCGGACCTGGAGTTGAACCTGATCAGCCGCGAAGCCAGCCGCGCCGAGCAGCCGCTGACCCTGTTGCCCACCGAATACAAACTGCTGGAATTCCTGATGCGCAACACCGGGCAGATCCTGTCGCGGATGATGATTTTCGAGGAAGTCTGGGGTTATCACTTTGACCCGGGCACCAACCTGATCGATGTGCACATCGGTCGCCTGCGCAAGAAAATCGATCCCCCGGGCCTCACGCCGCTGATCCGCACGGTACGAGGTTCCGGGTATGTCATTGCTGAACCCCTCTAAGGGCTGGCGCTCTTCCAGCAGCCGCCTGCTGGCGCTGTACAGCTCGTTGTTCGTGGCGTGGAGTTGCATCCTCATGGGGGTGCTGTATTACGAGGTGTCGGGCTACCTCAGCGACCTCTCGCGCCATTCTCTTCTGCAACGCCAGCACTTGTTCCAGCGCTTCGACGGCGAAGCCCTGGTGGAAGCGCTGACCACCAGCATGACCTTCGACATGAAGGGCGTCGACGCCTATGGCTTGTTCGATGAGCAGTTTCGCCCCTTGAGCGGGCCGATCCGCACGGTACCGGCGGACCTGCCCCTGGATGGCAAGATCCACACCCTGTCCAATTGCGTCGAATCCGATGACCCCAAGCTGCCCAAGGACAGCTGCGACGCCGTGGCCACCCACACCGACGACGGGCGCTGGCTGGTGCTGGTGCGTGCCAACGGTTCGTTGTTCGGTGTGACGCGGATCATCTGGCATGCCCTGTTGTGGGCGCTGTCGTTGACCATCATCCCCGGCGCAGCAGGCTGGCACCTGCTGCGCCGGCGTCCGTTGCGGCGCATCCGCGGGATCCAGGCCAGCGCCGAAGCCATCGTCGCCGGCGACCTGACGCACCGCTTGCCGCTGTCCAATCGGCGCGACGAACTGGACATGCTCGCGGCCATCGTCAACGCCATGCTCGAACGCATCGAGAAACTGATGAACGAGGTCAAGGGCGTGTGCGATGCCATCGCCCATGACCTGCGTACCCCCCTCACCCGCCTGCGCGCACAGCTTTACCGCATCAAGCAGCAAGCCGAGGAAGACTCCGCCCACGCAGTGAAACTCGATGACGCCATTGCCGAAACCGACACGCTGATGGCGCGCTTTCGCGGGCTGCTGCGCATTTCCGAACTGGAAGATCACCAGCGCAGGTCAGGCTTCCTGGTGCTGGACCCGCTGCCGTTGCTGCGCGAATTGCATGACTTCTACCTGCCGCTGGCGGAGGAAGGTGAAATGGAGTTGGTATTGCAGGCTCCCGAATCGCTGCCGTGGGTAACGGGCGACCGCGCCCTGTTGTTTGAAGCCTTGGCCAACCTGTTGAGCAATTCGATCAAGTTCACTCCGCCCAATGGCAAGGTCATCCTGCGAGCGGTCAATGATATGGGCAGCACGCGCATTGAAGTGCTCGACTCCGGCCCTGGAATTCCAGCGGCCGAGCGCGCGTCGGTGTTCCAGCGCTTTTATCGGGTGGATGAGAGTGATCAGCAAGGTGGCTTTGGCCTGGGGCTGTCGATTGTGGCGGCGATCATCAACTTGCATGGCTTCAAGCTCGAGGTCGGCACCAGCGAACTGGGCGGCGCCCTGCTGGTGCTGGAATGCCGCCAGCAGTTGATACCGGAATAGAACGTAAGGGACATCAAGGACGGCGCTTGCCCTAAAGCCCTCCCCCATATTTTTTCTAGAGCACAGGCCCCATGGCTTTGATCAACACCGGATCAAGCGCATAGATATCCGGCGCGTAGACCAGGCTCCCCTGGCGATCCACTTCCACCGTCCAATACCCCAACAGCACCGGCACCGGCGTGGCCAGCCTGAATTCATGGGTCAAGCCGGTGGCCAACAGTTCATCGGTACGGGTGCGTTCGGCAGGGGTCACCAGCAGATCACGCAGCAGCAGCGGTTGCTCGACCCTTACGCACCCCGAACTGAACGCCCGTGGCCCCTTGGTAAACAGCGGCTGGCTGGGCGTGTCGTGCAGGTATACCGAGAACGGGTTGGGGAAGCGCATCACGATCTTGCCCAGCGGGTTGCGCGGGCCAGCCTGCTGGCGCAGCAGAATATTGCCGGGGCGCGCCCAATCGACCTGCTCGGGGGTCAGCGGATGACCTTCGGCATCGAGTACTTGCAGGTTTTGCTGGCGCAGGTACTCGGGGTTGAGGCGGATAGCCGGGAGTTTGTCCTCGCGCATGATGGTCGGCGGGATGGTCCAGGTGGGGTTGAGGGTCAGCCGGGTGATGCGCGACTTGAGCAGCGGTGTCTGGCGTTCGGCGCGACCCACTTGCAGGCGGGTTTGCCACACCGGGATGCCGCTCTGGTACACGCTCAATTGCGCGGCGGCCACATTGACCACTACGCCTTCGGGCTCCAGGTCCTGGGCCAGCCAGCGGAAACGTTCCAGGTTGATGCGCAGTTGTTCGCGGCGTACCGCCGGGCTGATATTGAGCTCGGCCACGGTGCCGGCGCCGATCACGCCATCGGCTTGCAACGAGTGGCTGAGCTGGAACGCCTTCGCAGCCTTGACCAGGTCGCCCTGATATTGCTTGCCGTTGGGCAACTTGGCCAGATAGCCGCCACTGTGCAGGCGCCGCGCCAGTTCCGGCACGCGTGGGTCTTCCATGCCGGGGCGTAACAACGGGCCACTGCCCACCGCATCCCAGTGCGGTAAAGGCTGCTGGCGCAGGCTGGAATAGACGTTGCGCAGGCTGCGATACAAGTCTGCACTTGGGCGTGCCTGGTCAAACGCTTTGGCCATGTCCTGCAAGCCGGTGGCGGCAAATGCCAATACTGCGGTGTTCGGGTCAGTCGCAGGCGGTTGAGAATGCCAGAGCGGTTCATAGCGCGATTGCAGCAGGCGTCCGTAATGCAAATCGTGCAGGGCTTGCAGGTATTGCTGGCTCGTCGCGATATCGCTGCACAGCACGTTGGCCGTGGCATCTACCGCAGGCAAGCTATAGTGGGTGGGATCCAGGCCGTCGTCGGCCAGCATCAGTAACTGGGTTTGCAAGGCTTGCCGGGACTCGTCGGCCGACCATAACGGTGCATTGCCCTGCTGCTGGTAGAAGGCTTGCAGGCGCACTTGTGCGGTGGCATCGACCCGCGAGACCAGGTGGGGGCAGACGCTGGGCAGTTGCGCCAGCGCCTGCTGTACCGGCGCCAGGTCGACGGGCGCAGGCGTGGTCACAGGCAGCGGCTCAGGCGCCAGCGCATCGGCTGTCGCGACCAATGGTGCAACGAGCAGGCAAATGCTCAAGTAACATGCGTGTTTTTTGAACAATTGACTTAGCTCCACTCCACAGCGGGGGAATCGACTGTAGATGCTGACTTTTATGCGCCACCTCGGCTTGATCACCGGGGGCCTGGCTTTACTGAGCAATTTTGCGCTCGCGGCCACTGGCACCCCACCTTCCTTGTATAGCAGCCTGGCGCGCTCGGCTCCAGAACTCAATCCCACAGTACTCAAAAGCGCCCTGAGCGCGGTGCAGTGCGCTGTCAATAACGGCGAAGAACGTTCCGATCGCCTAGCGGTTATTGACTACTCCCAGCCCTCGACCGCCCGTCGGCTGTGGATCTTCGATTTGCGCAAACAGACCCTGCTGCTGCGTGACCTGGTGGCGCATGGCGCCAAGTCCGGGGAAAACTTCGCCACCCAGTTCTCCAATCTCGAAGGCAGCCATCAATCCAGCCTGGGTTTGTTCCGCACCCAGGAAAGCTACCTCGGTGCCCATGGCTACTCGCTGCGCATGGATGGCCTGGAGCCCGGCTTCAATGACCTGGCGCGCGACCGCGCCATCGTGATCCATGCCGCCGACTACGTCAGCCCGTTGTGGAGCAAGCGCGAAGGCCGCATCGGCCGCAGCCAGGGCTGCCCGGCAGTACGCCCGCAGGTCGCCCGTCAAGTTGTAGACAAGCTCAAGGATGGGCAGTTCATGTTTTCCTGGTACCCCGACCAGCGCTGGTTGAAGTCCTCGACGTACCTCAATTGCAAGCCCCAACAGGTAGCGAGTAGTCGTACAATCCGTGGCGGATAGCCTGTCCCCACAGATAAAAGAGAGCCTCGCATGCTTCTACACACCAGCACCTGGATCGAAATCGGGCAGTTCCTGGAACGCAGCCGCACGGTCGTGATCCCCATCGGCTCCAACGAACAACACGGCCCCACGGGCCTGCTGGGTACCGACTGGATGTGCCCGGAGATCATCGCCCATGAGGCGCAAAAAAACGCCGACATTCTGATCGGCCCTACTTTCAATATCGGCATGGCCCAGCATCATCTGGGGTTTCCCGGCACCATCTCGTTGCGCCCTTCCACCTTTATCGCCGCGATTGGCGATTGGGTGCGTTCGCTGGCCGGGCATGGCTTCGAGAAAATCCTGTTCCTGAACGGCCACGGCGGCAATATTGCCACGATCGAAGCGGCGTTTTCCGAGCTGTACGCCGAAGCCAGCTTCGCCCGCCGCCCGGCCGGGTTTGCGCTGAAGCTGGTGAACTGGTGGGACCTGGAAGGCGTCACCGACCTGGCCCAGCGCCAATTCCCGGTCGGCCACGGCAGCCACGCCACGCCGTCGGAGATTGCGGTGACGCAGTGGGCTTACCCGCAGTCGATCAAGTCTGCCGATTACTCACCGCAAATTGCCAACACCGGCCCGATCCGCGAGGCGCTGGACTTCCGCGCGCGCTTCCCCGATGGCCGCATGGGTTCGGACCCGGCGCTGGCAACGGTGGAGAAAGGCGGTGAGTTGGTGGCGTTGGCGGCGCAGGGGTTGATCAAGACCGTGAGCAGTTTCAGCAACGAAGCCAAACCCTGAGCCGAGTGTTGGTCCAAATGTGGGAGGGGGCTTGCTCCCGATGGCAGAGTGTCAGCCAGCACATCTGTAGCTGACCCACCGCCATCGGGAGCAAGCCCCCTCCCACATTTGATTTTTGTTGTCCTCCAAAACGGGCTTACCGGCAGTCCTGGGCCGCCTGCTCAAGCCGCGACGGTTTGATCGCCGAGGCCAGCGGTTTGCGCTCATACAGGAACACCTTGGTGCCGTCCTGGGACTTGTAGGCTTCCAGCACATCATCAGCAGCAATCTTGCTGGTCAACAGCACCTTGGCGTGACGCGAGTTCTGCGTCACGGTCGAGGTGATGCCGTGCTTTTCCAGCTTGGGCAATACGCATTGCACATAGCCTTCGGGGGTCTTCTCGGTTTGCAGGGTCAGCGATGGGGCATTCGGAGCCGTGATACAACCGGTCAGCAACAAGGCTGCAAAGGCCAGGGCCGGGGCGAAAAAAGAGCGCATACAGATTCCTGAAAATAACCAATAGGGTTCACATCCACTCGCGAATCAACCTGCGCGAACCAGGGCCTTGAGCGACACATCGAACTGCTTCAGGGCATCTCGCTGTACATCTCGCTGCTGCTCGATCAGCGCGGCAATCTCCGGCGCCGCCTTGCCGTGCACCCACACTGACGGCACTTGCCTGTCCACCGAACCTTCGGCCTTGGCGATGTATTGCAGGTTCGCGTCATAGAAGCGTGCTGCAAAGCGTGCCTCGACCCGGTCGTTATGCTGGGTCAGCAATTGGTTATGGGTATCGAGCACCACCACTACATCCGGATGCGCCTGCACCATCTCATCCAGGCTGCCATAGACCGTCACCGAGAAAAAAGCGCCCTGCAGCGAGTTCATCAACCAGTCGATGGCCAGCTCCGGATCGGAGCTATTGACGAACGCCTGGCGAATCCGCCCATCCAGGGCATCCTTGGCGCCGTTAAGTGCCATGGCATGGTAGCGCTCAAGGTAGATGAGGTTGTCGCGGGTATTTTCGCTGAATAACACCCCTACCCTCTGGGTGCGTTGCAGGGATTCTACGCTAGCGGCCAGCGGCAGCAAATGGCCTGTACGCAGCTCATCGGCAATCGCCGGGGTGGTCATGAGGGTGGTGCCCAACATCAGGGCCATTAAAGCAAGCTGGATAATCGTCCTCATCGCGCATTTCCTTGAGCTGCGTCTGGATGAGCAGATTCTGCGCGCTTGGCGAAAAAACAGAACTTGTGATCCTTGATGGTGACTATCATTTGAACCGATAGTGTCAGGCAGCCCATAAAACCTATAAGGACCCCGCCATGAAGCCCTACCAGAAAACCTTCGACCGCATCCGCGATGCCGTACTGCCGGAATTTCGCGAGCGGGTCGCCGATTACCTGGTCGAGTATGAAGAAGTACTGCTGGACCCAGACGCCGACGCCAAACAACGCTCGGCCAGCGCCCAGCAACTGCGTGGTTACCTGCGGGGCTTGAACACCATGCGGGTGCTGGGCATGGCCCATTGGGAGGACCTGGACCGACGTGTCAAGGAAGAGTGGCAGCTAGAGCACAGGCCGTCGCAGGTTGACCCACTCCCGCACTGACGGCCGTTGCCACTGGCGTTGCGCGTACATCACCAGCTCGGCCGGTAAGGGGTCGCCGTTGAGGATCAGGCGATTGAGCATCACCGCGAGGTCTACATCGGCGATCGACCACTCGCCAAACAAATGCTCAGGGTTGCCTGCCAGGAGAACCTGCGCCGCACCGATCAACTTACACGCAGCAGCCTGAGCCAGCGGCGATAAAGGTGGCATCTTCTGCCCGCAGAACACCACCAGCGTCGAGCGCTCCTGGCGAATCGCCAGCAAGTCGCTGCGCAACCATGCCTGAACCTGCCGCGCCCTCGCCCGCTGCTGCAGATCAGCCGGGTAAATGCTGATCTGGGGGTACGCCTGGTCCAGGTACTCAGTGATTGCCGAAGATTCCGACAGCGTAAAATCACCGTGCTCCAGAGTCGGTACCCGTTGGGTCAGGGAGCGCTGGGCGTAATCTGCCGACTGGTTTTGTCCAGCATCCAGGTCCAGGGGGACCATGTCGAACGCCAGGCCTTTTTCCCGTAGGGCAACGAACACCGACATGGCGTAGGGGCTTGTGAACAGCGAATCAACATAGAGGCGCAGCGGGGGTTGGCTCATGGGCTATCTCCGAGGATGAAACGCCACGCTACGAGATTCAGGTCGATAAGGACAATGCAGGGTTTTTATGGGGGCATTCCTGGTGGGAATAGCATCAACCAGCGAAACCACCCGCTTTGAGGAACAAATGCTCCTGCTCGGTGGTGACCCTGCCCAACACCGCATTGCGATGGGGAAAGCGCCCAAACCGCTGGATAATATCGGCATGTTCCCTGGCCCAGTGATAGGTGCTGGCATCCAACTGCTGGTTAAGCGCTAACGAGCGCTCCTGGTCTTGCGGGTCTTCGGAATGTTCAAACGGCAAATAACAAAACGCACGCAACTGGGGATCGATCTGTTGATCCAACCCGGCGTCCACCATCTGCTGCGCATACAGACGCGCCAGCGGGTCGGTGGCGAACATATGCGCGGTGCCGCGAAAGGCGTTGCGCGGGTACTGATCCAACAGGATCAATAACGCCAGTGCGCTGTCGGCCGTGGCCAGCCAGCCGTCCAGCTCGCGCCGCGCGGCTTGCATATGGGTGGCGTGGAAGGTGTCGCGAAAGGCCGTATCGAAGCCATCGTCCTTGGCGAACCAGCGCTTGGGGCCCGCCTGTGTCCAGAACTCAATCACGGCCTCGGCCGGTTGTGTGGTGATGTGTGTCATGAGTGCCTCCCAATCAGCTCGCAGATGATCCAACGCAGCAACGCGCAGGTTAATGTTATAGGATAACGCTAAATTCTTGTCCTGCCTGTGACTCTTGCCCATGACCGATGCTGTTCCCCTACGCCAACGCCTGCAGTCCATCGACGCCCTGCGCGGCCTGGTGATCCTGTTCATGCTACTGGACCACGTGCGTGAAACCTTCCTGTTGCATCGCCAGGTCAGCGACCCGATGAGCATCGACAGCACCGAGCCTGCGCTGTTTGTCAGCCGCACCCTCGCCCATCTCTGCGCGCCGGTATTTGTGTTGCTCACTGGATTGTCGGCGTGGCTGTACGGCCAGAAGTATCAGGGACGACGCGATGTGTCGGCCTTTTTGTTCAAACGTGGGCTGTTTCTGGTGGTGCTGGAATTCACCTTGGTCAATTTCGCGTGGACCTTCCAGTTGCCGCCCAGTGTGATCTATATGCAAGTGATCTGGGCCATCGGCGTGAGCATGATCGCCCTCGCAGCACTGGTGTGGTTGCCGCGCCCGCTGCTGATCAGCTTGGCGCTGGTGATCATCGCCGGGCATAACCTGCTTGACGGAGTGCACTTTGCCCAGGATTCGGCGTTGCAGACTGGCTGGTCAATCCTGCATGAGCGCAGCTGGATCCAGGCGTCGGAAAACCTGCGTCTGCGCGTGACTTATCCGGTGCTGCCGTGGATCGGTGTGATCGCCCTGGGCTATGGGCTCGGGCCATGGTTTGCCACTACCGCACTACCGGCTGTGCGTCAGCGTCATTTGCTGATCGCGGGTGTGGCGGCATTAATGGGTTTTGTGCTGCTGCGGGCAGTCAATGGCTATGGCGAGCAGCCTTGGTCCGTGTATGACAATGGCGTGCAGACCCTGATGAGCTTCTTCAACATCACCAAGTACCCGCCGTCGCTGTTGTTCCTCGCGTTGACGTTGGGGATTGGGTTGTTGCTGTTGCTGGCATTCGAACGCGCCGGGCATAAGCGCTGGATTGGCGTGCTGGCGGTGTTTGGCGCGGCGCCGATGTTCTTTTATCTGCTGCATCTGTATGTGTTGAAGGTGCTGTATGTAGCCTGTGTGGCGTGGTTTGGGCTCAACCACGGCAACTATTTCGGCTTCGACAGCATCGGTGCGGTATGGCTGGCGGCTTTGGTGTTGCCGCTGGTGCTATACCCGCCGGTACGTTGGTTTGCCGGGCTCAAAGCGCGCCGGCGCGATATTGCCTGGCTCAAGTACCTCTGACCTGATGTGGGGGGCCAAGCCCTAATGCCAGTCAGTTAAGCGTACATCGCCCTCTGTAGGAGCGAGCTTGCTCGGGAAAAACCTCAACGATAACGCGTGCTTGCTGAATGAACGCGGCGCCTATGAGTTTTTCGCGAGCAAGCTCGCTCCTACAAAAGCCTTAACTGACTGGCATTAGGGCAAGCCCCCTCCCACACTTGCAGACAATATCAGGCCAATTCGGCGCGCAGTTGGCGGGCGGCGGTGACCATGTGAATGAGCGCCGCCTCCGTCTCCGGCCAACCGCGGGTCTTCAAGCCGCAATCGGGGTTGACCCACAAACGCTCTGCCGGAATCCGCTTGGCGGCCTTGCGCAGCAAGTTAGCCATCTGCGATACATCCGGCACCCGTGGCGAGTGGATGTCATACACACCGGGGCCGATGTCGTTCGGGTAGTCAAAGGCTTCAAAGGCATCAAGCAACTCCATGTCCGAACGCGACGTTTCGATGGTAATCACGTCAGCATCCATCGCCGCGATCGACTCGATCACATCGTTGAACTCGCTGTAGCACATGTGAGTGTGGATCTGGGTTTCATCGCGCACACCGCAGGCGCACAGGCGGAACACTTCAGTGGCCCAATCCAGGTAGTGTTGCCACTGCGCCTGGCGTAACGGCAACCCTTCGCGGAACGCGGCTTCGTCGATCTGCACGATCTTGATGCCGGCGGCTTCCAGGTCCACCACTTCGTCACGAATCGCCAGGGCCAGTTGCCGGGCCTGCACTTCGCGGCTCACATCTTCCCGCGGGAACGACCACATCAACATCGTTACCGGGCCGGTCAACATGCCCTTCAATACCTTGTCGGTCAGCCCCTGGGCGTAGCGAATCCACTCCACAGTCATGGCTTTCGGGCGGCTCAGGTCACCGAAGATCACTGCCGGTTTCACGCAACGAGAACCATAGCTCTGCACCCAGCCGAAACGGGTGAACGCGTAGCCATCCAGCTGTTCGGCGAAGTACTCGACCATGTCGTTACGCTCAGCCTCACCGTGCACCAGCACATCCAGGCCAAGGTTTTCCTGCACCTGGACAGCGTGCTTGATCTCGCTGTGCATGGCTTCAACGTATTCGGCTTCGCTCAACTTGCCGGCCTTATACGACTGGCGTGCCAGGCGGATCGACGCGGTCTGCGGGAACGAACCGATAGTGGTGGTCGGGAACAGTGGCAGGTTCAGGCCGGCGCGCTGCTTCTCAATACGCTGGGCAAACGGCGATTGGCGCTGGCTGTCCTGCCCGGTGATGGCGGCGACGCGAGCTTGTACCGCAGGCTTGTGGATCCGTGTCGATGCCTGGCGAGCAGCCTGTACGGCACGGTTTTCAGCCAGGGCGGCAAGTACAGCGGGTGCCTCGGGCTGGTCGACAGCCTGGGCCAGCAGCGCCACTTCTTCGCACTTTTGCACCGCAAAGGCCAGCCAGCTTTTCAACTCGGCATCCAGCTTGTCTTCACGGCCCAGGTCAACCGGGCTATGCAGTAACGAGCAGGACGGCGCGACCCACAGGCGATCGCCGAGCTTCTCATGGGCATGCTGCAACGTGGCCAGGGCCTTTTCCAGGTCGCAACGCCACACGTTGCGGCCATTGACCACGCCCAGGGACAACACCTTATAGGCCGGCAAGCGATCCAGGATGGTCGGGTATTGTTCCGGTGCTCTCACCAGGTCGATGTGCAGGCCATCCACCGGCAAGTTGGCCGCCAGGCCGAGGTTTTCTTCCAGGCCACCGAAGTAGGTAGCCACCAGTTTTTTCAGCGGGTCCCGCTGGATCAGGTTATAGGCACGCTCGAACGCATTCTTCCAGTCCTGCGGCAAGTCGAGCACCAGGATCGGCTCGTCGATCTGCACCCACTCAACGCCCAGGTCCGCCAGGCGCTGGAAGATCTGGCCGTACAGCGGCAGCAAGCGCTCAAGCAGATCAAGCTTGTCAAAAGCGTCGCCCTTGGCCTTGCCCAGCCACAGGTAAGTCAGTGGGCCAATGACGACAGGCTTGACGGTGTGGCCCAGGTCACGGGCTTCCTTGACCTCTTCGAACAGTTGATCCCAACCCAGGTGGAACTGCTGGTCGGCGCTGAACTCCGGCACCAGATAGTGATAGTTGGTATCGAACCACTTGGTCATCTCCTGGGCGTGAGCACCGCCGCAGCAGTTGTCACTGACGCCGCGAGCCATGGCGAACAAGGTGTGCAACGTGGCGTGGCCATCGGCCGGGCGGAAACGCTCGGGGATCACGCCGAACATCAGCGAGTGGGTCAATACCTGGTCGTACCAGGCGAAATCACCAGCGGGCAGCAGTTCAATACCGGCCTGTTTTTGCAGTGCCCAGTGGGTCTTGCGCAGGTCACGGCCAACGGCGCGCAGGCCGGCTTCGTCGAGCTCGCCTTTCCAGAACGCTTCCTGCGCTTTTTTCAGTTCACGATCGCGTCCAATGCGCGGAAATCCGAGGGAATGAGCGACTGCCATGACGTAAAGCTCCAATGTCGATGTTTATGGCGCTCATTGTCGGCAGTCGGCAATAGTGAGACAAACTCATTTAATTCTAGATCATCACAAGATCCATTCATGTTTGTACGGCTGCGCATTGCCCATAACCGGACTGGCAGTTATTACCGTCATCCTAACGAACGGTCACACTCGCCCCGTATGCTTAAACGCAAGCGCGCAATTTCCGCCCGCTAACCTTTCGATCTGCCCCAAGTGCGGGCACAATGCGTGTCCTTTTTTGGCAGGCACCGCCGCAGGCTCTCAAAAATGATCAAAACGCCGTACTACCTCATCGATAAACAGAAGCTTCTGGTCAACATGCAGAAGATTGCCTACGTGCGCGAGCAGTCCGGCGCCAAGGCTCTGCTGGCGCTCAAGTGTTTTGCCACCTGGTCGGTGTTCGACTTGATGCAGCAATACATGGACGGCACCACCTCGTCGTCGCTGTACGAGTTGAAGCTGGGCCGCCAGAAGTTCGAAGGTGAGGCGCACGCCTACAGCGTGGCCTGGGCCGACGATGAAATCGAAGAGATGCTGGACAACTGCGACAAGATCATCTTCAACTCCATCAGCCAGCTGCAGCGCTTTGCCGAGCGCAGCGAAGGCAAGACCCGTGGCCTGCGCGTAAACCCGCAGGTGAGCAGCTCCGACTATCTGTTGGCCGACCCTGCGCGCCCGTTCAGCCGCCTGGGCGAGTGGGACCCGGTAAAGATCGATGCTGTGATCGATCAGATCTCCGGCTTCATGTTCCACAACAACTGCGAGAACGGC
>Ga0308157_10004720_pt1 | contig 17795 bp, 18 predicted proteins | sample PhyBR1_FD_201035 | JGI IMG/M metagenome (GOLD analysis project Ga0308157, IMG submission 201035) | Phyllosphere microbial communities from UC Gill Tract Community Farm, Albany, California, United States - DLSLB.R1 | ecosystem: Host-associated > Plants > Phyllosphere > Unclassified | place: USA...
GGCTGTTGTTAACTCCAGGACCACTGCTCGCCACGGCGAGTGGGAAGGGCAACAACAGTACGCAAGCCAGGAGACCTGCCTTAGGGTTAACAAATAACAGGCTTTCGGGAAGAAAGGCCAGGATTTTATGAGGCTAAGCAAAGTTTTATCTTTTTCGGTATTGTTGCTGTCGGGTTCTGCACTGGCACAGCACGATACCATTACGCAATTGCGGGAAGTTATCATTTCCGATACGCAGCTCCGGGATTTTTCCAACACGCAATCGGTGCAGCAGCTCAACGATTCCGTGATCAGCAGGAACGCCGCTTCGCTGACCTCGCTATTGCAATACAATACTGTTATTTATTTTAAGGAAAATGGCCTTGGTATGGTGTCTTCCCCTTCCTTCAGGGGAACAACTGCCCAGCAGACCGCTGTGGTATGGAACGGGCTGAATGTAAACTCGCAACTGAACGGCCAAACAGATTTCAATATTCTTAATGCGCACGACTTTAATTCCGTTGCCGTGAGGGCAGGGGGAGGGAGCGTTATCTACGGCAGCAGCGCTATAGGAGGCAGTATCCATCTTGATAATGAACCGGATTTTGGAAAGCAGTTCACCAACGAAATTCGTACCGATTACGGCAGCTATGCTACCTATGGACTCCATTACCGGCTGAAAGCCTCAACCGAACGCTTTGGCGCAAATGTTTCCATCAGCAGGAATGGTTCGGATAATGATTACGATTATCCCGGCTACGACATTAAGAATGAAAATGGTGAATATTATAATACGAGCTATAATGCTGCCTTTGCTTACAGGCTTGACGATAAGAACCAACTAAAGTTTTATAGCTACGGGTATGACGGGCAACGGCATTTTTCGCGCACGCTGGCCGCTCCTTCACGGAGTAAATATGATGACATTACCGCACGCAATATGCTGGAATGGGATGGCGTTTACGGGCGGTTTACCTCAAAGCTTAAGGCAGCCCACCTGTACGAGCACTACAGGTATTTTGAAAACCATGCCCGCGACAATTACACCTTTGGCAAAGTAAATACTTTCATTGCCCGTTATGACCTGGCATTTGATGTAACGGACAAGATGATGCTGAACGGTATTGCCGATTTTACCCAAAACAATGGTGATGGCTCTGATATATTGGGCAAAAAGCGTGATATCACTTCCGGGAGCCTTTTGCTGAAACATACGCCGGTAGCATGGCTTAATTATGAAGCAGGCGTTCGCAAAGAGATTACCAGTGCTTATGAAAGCCCCTTGCTTTTTTCCTTTGGTACCAACATAAAAGTTGCAGATTTTTACACTGTAAAGATGAATGCCTCCCGCAACTTCCGTATACCAACTTTCAACGACCTGTACTGGCAGGGTACCGGCAATCCTAACCTGAAACCCGAAAGCTCCATACAGGGTGAATTGGGTAACGTGCTTGAGTTAGGGGGATTTACTTTAACAGTTACCGGCTATTATATTAAGCTGCGCGATATGCTGCGCTGGATACCTTCAGCCGGAGGGATCTGGAGGCCGGAGAATGTGGGGCGCGTGAATACTTACGGACTCGAAAGCATCCTCACCTGGAAAAAAAAGGTGAGCGATAACAGTACATTCGAACTCAGCGGTACTTATGCCTATACCGTTTCACGTGAAGAAGGCAAGAGCGAACAGCTTATTTACGTTCCGCTGCATAAGGCAACACTATCGGCGGCATATTCTTATAAGGCATTTTCGGCCTATTACAGGCATCTTTTCAATGGTGAAGTATTTACCTCTTCCGATAATGCCTACGACCTGGATGCCTATAACGTTTCGGGTATTGGCGCCGAATATGATATAAGCCTGTTAAAAGGCATTACGCTAGGCGCGCAGGTAAACAACCTCTGGAACGAAGAATACGAAAATGTTGCTGTGAGGCCTATGCCGGGGCGAAATTATAACGCATACCTTAATTTTAAATTCTAACATACAATGAAGATCAACAAACTATTGCTTACGGCGCTTGCGGGATCGCTGTTTTTCGTATCCTGTAGCGACGACGATTCGGGTAACAACACCGCATCAGGTGCTTACGACAACGGCATGATCATCCTGAACCAGGGGAACTTTGGGAGGGGAAATGCTTCGGTTTCTTTCCTTTCGAATGATATGGTGCTTGAAAACAACATCTTTGAAGGTGTAAATCCCGGAAGGATATTGGGCGATACAGGCCAGGATATCGGATTTGAAGATGACAAGGCATATATTATACTGAACGTTTCTAACACAATAGAGATCGTAAACCGTTATACATTTGCGCATATCGGCACAATTAGCGGCCTGGAAAATCCAAGGTATATTACTTTCCGCAATAATAAGGCCTATGTAACCAACTGGGGTGACGGCGAAGTGGCAACAGATGATTATGTTGCCATAATCGACCTCGCTACGAATACAATAACTACCGAGATCCCGGTTGCAGAAGGGCCGGAGCGTATAATCGAGGAAAACGGAAAGCTGTATGTTGCCCACAAAGGCGGGTATGGATATGGTAACAGCATTACGGTTATCAACGCGAATACCAATTCGGTAGTCACTACCATTCCTGTAGGAGATGTTCCAAACTCGCTTGAAGAAGAGAACGGTAAGTTATACGTGCTTAGCGAGGGCCTTCCATCGTGGGCTTCAACAGAAACAGCAGGAAGGCTTTCGGTAATCAACCTTTCTAACAATACGGTTACTGCTACACTAAACTTTACAGGAAACGCTCATCCGTCAAACCTTGTAATTGAAGACAATAAGATCTATTTTACAGAAGGATCGGATGTGTACAGCATGGCGCTGAATGCAACCGCAATTCCTTCTGAGCCGATCTTTACCACTACACAGCAGAGCATCTACGGAGTATCAGCTTTCGCGGTTAAGGATGGACGTATTTATGTAGGTGATGCCCGTGACAATAATTCGAACGGAAGGGTATATGTGCATAGCCTTAATGGTACTTTGCAGGATACATTTACTGTTGGCCTGATCCCGTCAGGCTTTTACTTTAATGATTAATTGTTGAGTCCAACAACTCTATATATTTGAAAAGGGCTGTTTCGTTATGAAACAGCCCTTTGCTCTTTATGGTATCGGTTGCAGGCCAGCCGATCCTGCCGGCATCTCGTCGATGTACATCTCGGTACCGAAGCGATTGATATTCCTGGAGTCCTTAAACTTCTTGTATTTTTTTACCGGTGCTGGTATTGGCCTTCCGTTGGATGTAATATCGGCAATGGCTGTGGCGAAAAGGGGTTCGTCCGGACTGCCCAGCACACCCATATTGCCATAATCTTCTTCAAACTCGATATCCGGGTCTATGCCCGCGCTATAGTCGCCAAACCCTTCCGCGTTTACCGTTTTAAGTACAATAGGCTGCATGGCATACCTGTGGCTTCCGTCGCGTCCGTTCCTGCCAAAGTCGGGTGAATCGTATAGTGTTACCGAGCCTACGTTTTTACCCGTGGTTGTATCGCCTATAACTGTTACATCAATATACGGCTTAAGGCAGTTGATAACCATTTCGCTTGCAGAAGCTGTCGCCTGTGTAGTAAGGATATAAACCCTCGACATATTCAGGCTGTTGATGGTGGCGCCATTGGAAAGCTGGTTGGTATAATTATTTACCAGTGCCGCGGGGTTATTCTCTTCATAATAGGCCTGGAGCCTTTCGTTCCATTGCTGTTTGGCAAAGACCTGATTATTAAACTGGCCTGTTATCATACTGCCCAGATAGGTAGCCGTGCGCACCGAACCGCCGGAATTATAGCGCAGGTCGAGTACGAGTTCGTTTATGTTCTGAGAAGAAAGTTCCGCGAAGGCGGCATTCAGCTGCGTATCGTAGTTGCTGAAGAAACCATTGTACATCAGGTAGCCAATCCTTTTGCTGCCAACCTGTGTTACCTGTATCGTGTAAACGGGATTCTCTGCATATTGGGCTTTAGTAAGCGTTACTGTTTCGCCGTTTGGAGTTATAGTCCCACTGCTAAATGTTGCGAGATTCAGGGTATAAGTATCGGCTCCGAGAAGCGAACGGTAATTTTCAGGCGTAAGCTGTGTCCCGTTTACCGCGTAGAAAATATCCCCGCGCTGTATGTCTTTGGTCGCCGCGTCGGAATTTGGCAGGATGTAGCGCACATAGCCAAATACAGCGGTCTGTGACGCATCGGTGTATACAAGGCCGAATTCCATGCCATTACTCTTTATAACGCCCTGGAGCGCATTTTCCAACACGCGGAAATCTTTTACTAATACGCTAAAGCGGTCAATAGTCCCTCTTTGGTACAGCAGGCTTTCAAACAATGCTTCCGGGCTGGAGAATCCCTCAAGATAGGAATTGAGTTCTCCCTGGTTTGAAAAGCGGTCGTCGGCAAGGGCCGGTACATCCGCTTTCCATAAATAATAGAGATTGAGGCCTTTCCAGATAAAGTCGTTTACGGGTACGGCATTGTCATCCATGTCTTCACATGCCTGGAACGCAAAGGCCCCAACCAGCAGCGAAGCCAGTAATAGTCTCATTTTTTTCATGAAGCAGTTTTTTACAGAACGTAAATTTAAATATTTTTGATATAGCTTGTAACAAAAAATATACGTATTCGTCTTCCTTTTATAAACCAATTACAAACCACCAACGAGCATGAATCAGACGGAGTTCATAAAAGTGATCACTCCATTTAAGGACCGGGTATTCCGGCTGGCCAAGCGGCTTCTCGTTAGCACCGAGGAGGCGGAGGACGCCACGCAGGAGGTGCTGGTGAAGCTTTGGAACAACAAAGATAAGCTGGAAAGCTATAAAAGTGTTGAGGCATTGGCGATGACGATGACCAAAAATTACTGCCTGGACCAGCTGAAGTCGAAACGTGCTACCGAAATGCGGATCGTACACTCGAACTATACGGACCGCGATGCGGGCCTGCAGCAGCAGGCGGAAGACAGGGATAGTTGGGAATGGGCAGAGAAGATCATGGTAACGCTGCCCGAACAGCAAAAACTGATCTTGCAGATGAGGGATATTGAACAATATGAATTTGAGGAAATAGCCAAAATAATGGACATGAACGAAACCGCTGTAAGGGTGGCGCTGTCCAGGGCAAGGAAAACGATGAGGGAAGAACTTACAAAAACACACCGCTATGGAATTACGAACAATTGAAATACTACTGGAAAAATATTTTGACGCAGAAACCAGTATTGCCGAAGAAAAACAACTGCAGATGTACTTTTCTTCTCCTGATGTGGCGCCGCATCTGGAACAATACAGGTCTATGTTCGGGTATTTTGCCCAGGCCGGCACACAACAATTTGACAAACCGCTGCCACTAAAAGCAAAACGGAATTATACCCGGTGGATCTCGGTAGCGGCAAGCGTTGTAGTGATGACGGGTATGTTTACTTACCTTAACAGGGAGCAGGATGCCGGCACGGGTCTCGGTACTTATGAAGACCCAGAAGTAGCCTTCAGGGAAACGCAGAAAGCGCTGAACATGCTCTCCAAAAATGTAAACGTAGGCGTACAGAGTGTTAATTATCTTGAAGAATACGAAAAATCAAAAAAAACAATATTTAAAGACGAATAGATCATGAAAAAAATTATAATCATCGCACTAATGGCAACAATGCCGCTTGTAACTTTCGCGCAAACCAAAGCATTTGACAAATTCGAGAATGTGGAAGGAATAGAATCAGTAATCGTAAGCGATAAGATGTTTAAAATGCTGGGCGAAGTAAAGGTTTCCGGCAATGAGAAGGCCGATAAATACCTTGGTATGGCAGAAAATGTAGAAGGCCTTAAGGTATTTATGACTAAAGTAGAGAAGCACAAAGAATCGCTTAGGCAGGCCATAGCAGAATATATTAAGAAAAGCCCGCTAAGCGAACTGATGAGCGTGAACCACGAGGGTTCGAAAGTAAAGATATACGCCGTCCAGGGTAGTAAAGAATCCATCATAAAAGAAGGCCTTATCTATATAGAAGGTAAAGGCGATAAAGAATTGGTACTGCTGTCTTTTACCGGAAATATCAATCTAAATGATATTGATGGCCTTAAGAAATAAGGTACTCTTCCCCCAAACACCAAAACAAAGCATTAAAAAACACGACAATGAAAAATCTGATTTTAGCCCTACTGTTCACATTTATCCCCGCACTTTTTTATGCGCAGGTAACGGCTTTTGATAAGTTTGAGGACAAAACGGGCGTTGAAACCGTAATTGTAAACAAAAAGATGTTCCAGCTGATGGGCAGCGTAAGGACCGACGGTAAGGATAAGGCAGATTATCAGCAATACCTTGACCTTATAAAGAAGCTGGATTACCTGAAGGTGTACCGGACTACAAACGCAAAGTACAGCGCAGACATGAAAGCCACCGTGGCAACCTACCTGAAAAGCAATCCGCTGGAAGAACTGATGCGGATTAATGAGGGCGGAAGGAACATCAAGATCTATGTGAAGTCGGGCAAGTCGGCCAGCCAGGTGCGTGAACTCCTTATGTTTATGGATGGCGGTAAGATGGAGACTGTTGTAATGTCGCTTACGGGTAATTTCGATCTTAGCGAGATATCGCTCCTCACCGACAAAATGAACCTCCCTGGTGGCAACGAACTCAATAAAGCATCTAAAAAGAAGTAAGTATATGAAACGTAACCTTAGTTTATTTACGCTCCTGCTTGTAATCCTTACATCATGCTCCAGCGAGCCGACGCTGCAGAAATTTTATGTGGAACACGGGTCTTCGCCCGGCTATATGACCGTGGATATTGCACCGAATTTTATCGGGACAGAACACATGAAGCTTACCCGGGATCAGGAGGAAGCGCTGAAGTCGCTGCACAAGTTCAACGTACTGGTTTACCAGACCGACAGCCTCGATGTGACCCATAAAAAGTACAATGTAGAAAAAGATAAGGTTAAAAGCCTTGTGAAGAATGAGTATGAGGAGCTGATGAAGATGAACGACGGCAAAAGCGGCGCCTCTATAAGCACTAAGGGGGAAGGGGAGCATATTGATGAATTCGTGGTGTTTGTTCACAATGAGGATAATGGCTTTGGAGTAGTACGGGTACTGGGCGATGATATGACCCCTACCAACGTACTGACCATTGCCGGATTGCTGCAGGAATCGAAACTGAATATGGCACAGTTTAAGCCGCTAAAAGATTTAATGGCAAAGAAAAAATAGGTTTGTTTAGGTTTAATTACAAAATCCCGCAGAAGTAAATTTTCGCGGGATTTTTTATTTAGTATGGGAACTCCCGGATCTTAGTACTGTCCAGCGCTACCCAGCCCTGTTCGCGCTCTACGTATTTTACATCAAATTTCTCAGAAAAGACGGTTTTGTATTTGCCGTTGCGGCGCTCCCTGAGATGCTCCATGGTGTAGTACATGGTTACGGTATCGTTTTTGATTTCCATTGTGGAGCTAAGGTGGCAGGCCAATGCAGGACCATCGGTGTATACGCAAAATGTACTCCAGATATAATTGTAAATACCATTTCCGCCCTGAGGCGCAAATCTCTTGAAAAGATTCAATTCACCCGAACAATATCCTGAGCCTGTCCCGCAGGTTTTTATGCTGAAATAATCATTTCCATGCCTGTTCAATCCATCATACTTGTTTTCCCAACAGCAGATATAATTACCCGCATCATAAGGTTCGCTTTGCAGTATGCCATGTTTAGGAGTTATTTCCATCAGGACATAAACATTTCTGTCAGGATGAATAATATCACGTATAAAGGCAAGCTGATTTCCATTACTCATCCTGTAATACTTACCTATAGTATCGGAGTGTTTAATATCAGCACGATATAGATCAGTTGTATCGCGCCCTTCAGGTATGTACCCCAAATCGTATTTTGCCTGTGAAAGCAGTTTTACAGCTTCTTCTTTTTGGATAAAGCCCGAGTCTTTTTTTACTTCGGGATAAACAGCTGTAGTTTTAGAAAAATTCCTTTTGGGAAAGGTAAAACTGAACAGGACTGCCAGGAAGAATATCCCGGCAACAATGGTTTTCATAGCGGTTGATTTTCCGATAAATGTAGTTAAAAGATAAGTCGGAAATCAACCGTCCTGAAAATTATTTCCTCCAGTATTTCATAGGGAACAACAGCATTCCGAAACATTCACCATGCTCTTTGTCAATGTGTTTGTGGTGCATTTTGTGAGCGCGGCGTACTGCTTTCCCATAGCGGCTTGTGGCATTTCGGAATATCTTAAAGCGCTGGTGGATGAAAATATCATGCACAAGAAAATACGTCAGCCCATATGCAAATATTCCAAGTCCGATGGCTAACCCTATTTCCAGGATGTCATATTGCCACATTAAAAAGAACCCGATGCTTATTACGGCATAGAATATGAAAAACGTATCGTTGCGCTCAAACCACGAATCGTGGTCTTTGCGGTGGTGGTCTTTGTGAAGGCTCCATAAAAAGCCGTGCATTACATACTTATGCGTAAACCACGCCATGAATTCCATCATGAAGAAGGTCAATAAAAAAACTACAATATATATTCCCCACATGGCTTTTGATTTAAAGTAAGTTGAAATGATAATTAACGTAACAGCGCGCCAACAGACCGGCTTTGTGATAATTGGATACCCTGATTCGGGCATTCTGTATCTCGAGTGGCGGCGTGTTCTTCAGTTTTTTGAGCAGCGTACGATAATATACATAAGCCGTATAGACACCAAACTTGGCTTCGGCAGGCAGTTGCAGGATGCCTTTATACCCTTCATGCAGGTCGGCCTCAATCTCTTCTACAATGGCACGCTTTGTGTCGTCGTTTATCTCACTAAGGTTCAGGGTAGGGAAGTAGTTACGCTCCAGGCCTTCCATATCCGCCTTAAGGTCCCGCAGGAAATTAATCTTCTGGAATGCCGAACCCAGGCGCATCGCCGGTTCTTTCAGGGTTTCGTAACGCCCATTGTCGTTGTTCACGAATACTTTAAGGCACATAAGTCCGACAACATCGGCACTACCGTAAATGTACTCGTTGTATTCGGCAAAGGTTGCATAGTCTTTCTTTATCAGGTCCTGGCGCATACTTTTCATGAACGCGTCAATAAGCTCTTTAGGGATGTTGTACTGCGTCGCGGTATGGCAGAAAGCATTGAGTACGGGATTGAGGCTGATACCGTCTTTCAGGGCATTATCCAGCTCAATCTCAAATCTTCGAAACAGTTGTTCTTTATTGTAATCATGGAAAGAATCGACGATCTCGTCAGCCAGGCGTACAAAGCCGTAAATGTTATAGATATCGCGCCTTATCCGGGGCGATAACATTTTTACCGCCAATGAAAAGGAAGTGCTATAGGCTTTCGTTATGTTCCTGCTGCACTCGTAAGATATGGTGTCAAAAATTGCTTTCATACGGGGGTATTTAAAGTTTGTTTATTGTCTTTTCTCATTTGTTTGCCTACCAGTCCGGCTACCAGCTTTCCGGAGATAAGTGCAGGCGGTACGCCGGGCCCGGGAACGGTAAGCTGTCCGGTAAAATACAGCCCTTTTACTTTTGGGCTTTTCAGTTTCGGACGCAAAAAGGCTGTTTGCATCAGCGTATTAGCCAGTCCGTAGGCATTACCTTTATAGGAGTTGTATTCTTTTACAAAGTCATTCACACAAAAAGATTCTTTAAACAATACTGCATCAGTCACCGCTTGCCCTGTAAGATTTTCGAAGCGTGTCATGATCTTTGTAAAGTAGCGTTCTCTCAGTTCCGGGGTATCTTGCAGTCCTGGTGCGAGCGGTATCAGGAATATCCCTGTTTCTTTACCTTCGGGCGCACTGTCAGCGTCTGTTTTAGACGGGAAACTGGCATAAAACAAAGGCTCTTCGGGCCATTTCGGATTGTCGTAAATGTCTTTCGCGTGAATGTCGAAGTCGGTATCGAAAAACAGCGTATGATGCTGTACATTGTTAATTTTCTTATCAAATCCTACATAAAACAGGAGGGATGATGGGGCGAACGTTTTGTTTTGCCAGTACTTTTCGGAGTATTGGCGGTATTGAGGATCAAGCAGCGATTCCGAGTGATGGTAGTCGGCGCCGCTCACGATTATGTCAGCTTCAATTTTCTTGTTGTTGACGATTAGGTGTGTAGTCTTGCCGTTTTCTACACCAATTTTCTCAATAGCAGCATTGGTTTCTATGGTAACACCAAGTTCTTTAGCCAGTTTTTCCATGGCTTCTATCACGCTGTACATTCCGCCTTCAGGATGCCAGGTCCCCAGGCCAAAGTCGGCATAGTTCATGAAATTGTAAAAAGACGGGGTGTCAGAGGGTTTTGCACCCAGGAATAATACAGGAAACTCCAGTATCTGTACCAGTTTTTTGCTTTTAAAGCGCTTCCGGATATCTTTCGATATCGTGCCAAAGAATTGCCCCACACGCAGCATGGTTTTAGGAGTTATGAGTTCCGTTGGCGATTCTCCCGGCCTGTATACCAGGTCTTTAATGGCTATGTTGTAGTTTGCTTTGGCCTCAGAGAGAAAATCGTTCAACTCTGCTGCGCTGCCTTTCTCAATAGTCTCAAAAGTATTGGCTATTTCGTTGGGATTGTCCGCTATCGCTACCGAGTCATCTTTGTCAAAGTAAACGGAATAGGCGGGGTTGAGCTTTTTAAGGTTATAATAATCAGAAGGTTTTCGGTTGAAGTCGGCAAAAAAGCGTTCAAATACATCCGGCATCCAGTACCAGGTTGGGCCTATGTCGAACGTAAAGCCATCCCTCTTCAGCTGCCGTGCCCGCCCGCCGATAGTAGCATTCTTCTCGAATATGCTAACCTGGTGCCCCTCCTGCGCGAGATAGCAGGCCGCGGCCAGCGATGAGAAACCTGAACCGATTATTTTAATGTCTTGTTTCATTGGTAGTTGAGGGTTTCTGTGAAGGAGTCTATGGCGTCAAATATGGAGATTGCAGCTGGAAGCCCTTCTTTTTTTACATATTGCGCATTGTTGCCTAATATAATAATTTTTGTTGACGTATCGTTAAGTAGTTTATGGTCGAGTTCGTTAACGTAGGCAGTAACAGTTTCCATTGAGGGCGAAACCGTCATATACGTAACGAATGTTATGTCGTTGAAGTAGTTCTTCAGTTCTACAAGATTATTTGTTGGTACGCTTTCCCCTAAATAAATGCTTTTAAACCCTTTGGAGATAAGTTCGTAGTGTATAAACAGGAGGCCAATCTCATGAATTTCGTTCATTGGCAGGTAGAGTACATAGGTTCGGCTGGTATCTGTTGGAGGGGTTTTAGTTTTTTCCTCAATGCAGGATGCCAGTTTCTGTTTAATGAGATTACTTATAAAATGCTCATGCGCAGGTGTTATGGTGTCGGTCTGCCAAAGGAACCCGATCTCATTGAGTAAGGGTATAAAGAACTCGTAGAAGATATCGCGATAGGTTTTCTCTTTCGAAATACTCTCGTAAGTACTCAGGAAAAGCGCCTGGTCGAAATTCATCATGGCAAGCTTAAAGTTATTAACCACATGGTTGACAAGGCTTTTGTTGGAAATGACTTCTTTTACCAATTGCGGCAAACGCTCCGGCGGAAGTTTTGCAAGTACAGAGATCTTATAACCAAAGGAATTCAGTGTACTGATATTCAATAACTTCTGAAGATTGTGGACATCGTAATACCTGATGTTTGTCTCGGTGCGCAAAGGCTCAAGAATCCCATAGCGCTTTTCCCATATACGGATAGTATGCGCTTTTATGCCCGACAGGTTCTCAAGGTCTTTAATATTAAAGAGGTTTTTTATATTGTTCATTTTTTCAGGAAAAACGTTAAACAAAAGTAGTTCTTAAGGTTTAGATTATCGGTTAAAGTCCTGTTAAACCCTGATAAAGTATATGATACATTTTTAATTCTTTATAATTTTTTATGCTTACCAGTTCATAGTCAGGCTTTGGCATTGATCTTTTCATGCGTTTTAAAATCACCTTTCTGAAGTATTTATAGAAATCGATTCATGAGGTAATTTTCACGTTAAATTTTCCGGCTGTCCGGGTTATGTTTTGTGTTCCTGAAAAATCTTTCTGCTAAGCCTCTCATTATAAAGTTTTTTTTGTCAAAATAAATCGTACCTTTGCACCTTCAAAAAAATACGTATGGCATCCATAAGAAACATTGCGATCATCGCCCACGTTGACCACGGTAAAACCACACTGGTTGACAAGATCATGTACCACTGCCAGCTGTTCCGTGAAAACGAGAACACCGGCGACCTTATCCTGGACAACAACGACCTTGAGCGCGAAAGGGGAATTACCATTACGTCGAAGAACGTATCGGTAGCCTACAAAGGCACTAAGATCAACATTATCGATACCCCTGGTCACGCCGACTTCGGTGGCGAGGTAGAGCGCGTGCTCAACATGGCCGACGGTGTGTTGCTGCTTGTAGATGCATTTGAAGGCCCAATGCCACAAACGCGTTTCGTACTGCAGAAAGCTATCGACCTTGGCCTTAAGCCATGCGTAGTTATCAATAAGGTTGATAAAGAGAACTGTACACCGGAAGAGGTGCACGAGAAAGTATTCGACCTGATGTTTGAGCTTGGCGCGGAAGAGTGGCAGCTTGATTTCCCGACCGTATACGGTTCGGCGAAACAGAACTGGATGTCTGACGATTTCAGGAACAAAACAGAAAACATAGAGCCCCTTCTTGATATGGTACTGGCACACATCCCTGAGCCAAAAGTATCCGAAGGTACGCCGCAAATGCTTATCACATCACTAGACTTTTCAAGCTTTACAGGCCGTATCGCGATAGGCCGCCTTCAAAGGGGCGTACTTCGTGAGGGTATGAACATATCGCTGGTAAAACGTGATGGCAAGATCAGCAAGTCAAAAATAAAAGAGCTTCACACATTCGAAGGCCTTGGCCGTAAGAAAGTGGAAGAAGTAATAGCCGGTGATATCTGTGCTATTGTAGGCCTTGAAGGATTCGAGATCGGTGATACTGTTGCCGACTGGGAAAACCCTGAAGCGCTTACCTCAATCGCTATTGATGAGCCTACTATGAGTATGCTATTCACTATCAACGATTCACCGTTCTTTGGTAAAGAAGGTAAATTTGTTACCTCACGCCACATTAAAGACAGGTTGGCAAAAGAGCTTGAGAAAAACCTTGCCCTACGTGTAGGTGAGACAGACAGTGCTGATAAGTTTATGGTATTTGGCCGTGGCGTACTTCACTTGTCGGTTCTTATTGAAACGATGAGGAGGGAAGGCTACGAGCTTCAGATCGGCCAGCCGCAGGTTATCATCAAGGAAATCGACGGTATCAAATGCGAGCCTGTTGAAGAGCTTACAATCGACCTTCCGGAGAACCTTTCCGGCCGTGCGGTAGAGTTCGTAACGATCCGTAAAGGGGAGATGCTGAGCATGGAGCCTAAAGGCGACCGTATGATCGTTAAATTCAACATCCCGTCTAGGGGTATTATAGGACTAAGGAACCAGTTGCTTACAGCTACTGCGGGTGAGGCTATCATGGCGCACCGTTTCCTTGAGTACCAACCGTTCAAAGGTGAGATACCGGGCCGTTTGAGCGGATCGCTTATCTCTATGGAGAATGGTAAGGCGATTCCTTACTCAATTGATAAACTACAGGATCGCGGTAAATTCTTTGTAGACCCTAACGAGGATATCTATGAAGGCCAGGTTATCGGTGAGAACTCACGTGGCGACGATATGGTTGTAAACGTGACCAAAACCAAAAAACTGACCAACGTACGTTCGTCAGGTGCTGACGATAAAGCGCGTATCATCCCTGCTATCAAGTTCTCTCTTGAAGAAGCACTGGAATACATTCAGAAAGATGAGTACGTAGAGGTAACGCCTAAGAGCCTTCGCCTTCGTAAGATCTACCTGAATGAAAACGACAGGAAGAGGTTTAAGATCGCTTAATAAGTTTTCAGTTGATGGTTGACAGTTGTCAGCCCTATTGCAACGAATAAATATAGAACCGGACTTGAGAGAGTCCGGTTTTTTTGTGTCCATTCAATAACTGTATAGCTCTTCCCCTCCTTTGGAGGGGTGCCTGAAAGGCGGGGTGGTTAAGTAGAAGAATAGTTATAGGCCAGTGCTTGACCGGCAGGCTGTGTTACTCTCCTGTAATTGCTTTTGTTTGTTTTTGATTTATGTTTATTTCTATGAATAAGGGAGTTAATTGCTTACGGCTTTATTTGCCGAATACATACAGACAATGGAAATATTTTATAGATTTGATTTAAACCAATAGCAAATGAATTATTCTACAATTTTCTTTTTCCTGTTTATTATCAATCTACAGGCGCAGAGTCCTGTATCAGTATATGCAGCTGGCAACCATAAAGATACTTTATCTGAGACCGAGTTCCGTGAAGCAAAAGATCTTTATTCAAAGATGTCTCGGACGAGACTTAATGCCAAATTGAAGAACTGTATGGCAGAATTGAACGCTAAACTCAAAGATCTTAAATTCGCCCCGGATAAGATCAATTATAATAATGAAGCTTTGACCAGAAAATGGCTCATTGAAAATTTTGACAAGACCAATCTGAAATCCATTGATGAAGGCGTTAACCTGATTAGGCAATTTATTAAACTCAGTAATAAAGATCTTCGGCAAAATGTAAAATTTTATAGTCTTCTTAGCAGGGGCAATGAGCGGCAGAGAAGAGAAATTTTGTATGAGAAATAATAGTATGTTTAATGCATTAATACTTCTTTCAAACCTTCAAAATTAACTTCTCCGCACCTACAATTCCCTCCTTCAATTCTCCTATATTTGCTTCCCAACATTAACCAACGGGAAACAAACAACCAAATTATGTCAACAGACCTCTACGGCATCCGCATCCTGAAAAAGGAACCGGACCAAAAGAAAATTACCATGAAAGTTATCGTGGTCTATTATGACGTGGCCTACGAAAGCCACGAACCACTACCAACGGACAAGAGCATGTTCCTGCGCGTGCTTTGGGACAGGGATGCTTACATTGCAACAAAAATAACAATGGATGAGTTCCTCGATGAGGATTGGGTGAACGCCAATACCTATAAGTACATCGACCATATAAAGCAACTCAACACCAGGAACTACCCGCTTAAAAATTACGAAGGCTATCACGACTTCTACTACGGCGATGGCCCCTGGAAGGATGAAGAGAAACTGGTACAGGCCGACTATGAGGTATACGTGCATGATGCCCGGCTTTTCGAGCATTTGGAGGAAGGCCAGTCTTGGGGTACTACCAGCTACCAGACACGGTCATTTGTGCATCCGGGTGATGCAGCGCCTTTTATGCCTGATATGGCTTCGGAAATCAAGCTGGAGCCTTTCCCCGGCGTTGAGGAAGGTACGGAGGAGCTTATCTTTACAAAAGATTCATCAAAGCTCATTGCTTCCAGTTCTGAAAACGAGATCGTTTGCTACGACACCTCTACCTGGCAGGAATTGTGGCGGGTGAAGTTTGATGAGATGTTCGGTGACATGAAGATCGATGAAGAGCAGGGTATTGTATGGCTTACCGGTTATAACAAAATAGTTGGGGTAGTGGATATTGCTACAGGAGCACTATCGGAGAAAACACCCAAGTCAATGCTAAAAGGATTTTCCAATACAGGCAGGTATGCGGTCGACTATGGAGAAGACGAGTTCCTCGACTTTGGCGGCGGACGCAAAATTGAGCAGCCGGGTACAGTAGAAGCTGTAGCCTTTTCCCAGGATGACAAGCTGGTTGCCGTGGGCGGCGGGTCGTATTATATCGTCGACGTTTGGTATCCCCAAACCCTTGAGCGTAAATACACCATAACTACGGGTGAGCGCACCAGCAGGCTGGCCTTTAGTCATGATGCCAGGTATATCGTAGTGGTATCTTTCGATAAGCTGATGATTTACGAGACAGCGACCGGAAAGTTGGTGATGAATAAAATTAAAACCGATAACACTTCTTTTGGTAATCCGGCATGGTCGCCCGACGGAAGGTATTTTGCCATCAATCATTTCAACTACTTAGGCTATAATGGCTATACGGGAATCTATAAAATAGGAATGTAATAATTGGTATAAATAAAAACAGCCGCAGAAATGCGGCTGTTTTCGTCTATAAACGATACTAATACTAAAAATTAAGGAAAGAATAGCGCAGTTTCACGCCAAAAGCCCTGGTCTTGATTTCGCCAACGTTGTCGGAGTTCAGGATGCTGTTGTGCGTAAAGCCGGCCCCGGTGTCGGTTACGGTATAGTCGACCAGGTTTTTCTTAGTGTCGGCAATATCATTAAGGCCATAATCCAGATAGAGGCCCGAGTAGAAATTACCCTTGCCGATACGGTGCATAATACCGAACTCTATAGCAAGGATGCACGAAGGCTTCAGGTCGATCTTATCGCCCTCGGCACGCAGGTTATTAAAATCCCCGAATCCCATGAATTCCGGATCGAAAAGCTCGCCATTGTACTGTGGATAGTAGCCGCTGGAAGAAACGTTATATTTACCCGTAAACTTACCTGAAACCGGCAATCCTACTTTCGCGCCTGCCCTTAGGTAGATGCCATGTTCCGGATTGCGGAATACAAGCATCAGCGGGATGTTTACAAAGTCCATTTTTTGCTCTTCCTCATATCTCCTCAGCCTGTAGCGGAATTCGAAGCTTTCACCTTCAAAATCGGTAGTAGTATAGGCTCCGGAAAGATCATTACCCTGTGCTTTGGCAGCGTATCTTTGGTATTCGGCACCTATGGAAAGGCCAACATAGTCGGAGAAATAATAGGTGTAATCGATCCCGAAATTTGGGTTAACGCCACCTCTTACATCGGCTCCCGGTACTTCATAGTTCAGGGAAGAGGTAACACCTCCTACTGATACCGACACTTCGGAAGCAGATTGCCTGTCCTGTGCGTTTACTGTAGGGCATACCAGCCATAGCCCTGTAAAGGCTATGGTGGAAATGCTCCTGATAATGGTTTTATATTTTTTCATGCTTGTGTGCTGTTGGTTATTTGCGAACGATTATTTTGAATGACTTGCTCTGGCTCTTCGTGGTACAGGTTACGATGTACACGCCGGCTTCTATAGTGCTGTTCAGCGCAACCGGGGTGACCCTCTGGCTCGAAAGGCCTGAATGTACCATCCTGCCGTTAATGTCATGGATATCAATTCGCATATTATCAATTTCTTCCGCCGGGAAATCAACGGTAACAGTAATCTCACTGCCAATTACAGCCGGGTTGGGAACAACCATCATCCTGAAATTGTGGTCAAGGGAGATCTGTCCGATACATGTCTGCAGTACATCGCCTTCTGTTGTGGTAAGCTTCAGGTAATATTCAGCATTCGGATCCAGCAGGTCATTGCTGGTTGGCCCTTCGGAGAAATATTGGTTTCTTCCTACCAGCTGGCCGTTTTTGTACCATTCGTACGCTACGAACGAATAGCCGCCATTGGTAGAAGGGTTGTTATTTGCCAACAAGAGGTTGTCAAACTTCTGTACTACAATATCAAAGAACTGGAATCTCTTCTCTACCGTTACCGTGAAGGTTTGTGTTACAGTGCCATCCTGCGAAGTCACCGTTACCGTTTGCTGGTAAATACCAGGTTGCGGTGTCGCTATCGTAAAGGTATGGCCCGGGGTTATGTTTGCATTGGCTTCGGTTACTATAGTTACGTCTACAGAATTGCCGAAGTCATTACAATCCATAAGGTAGTAGATATTCTGTCCCGGATTATTGTATTCGGTATCGCCCACAGTTATCACATGGATGCTGGCATCGCTGCTGGTAATTACCAATTCCTG
>Ga0308157_10004721_pt1 | contig 17789 bp, 18 predicted proteins | sample PhyBR1_FD_201035 | JGI IMG/M metagenome (GOLD analysis project Ga0308157, IMG submission 201035) | Phyllosphere microbial communities from UC Gill Tract Community Farm, Albany, California, United States - DLSLB.R1 | ecosystem: Host-associated > Plants > Phyllosphere > Unclassified | place: USA...
AGAAACCGCGAACATCTCTTGCTAAATCGGTAGATCCTCTTGATCCGGCTACGGTTGAAAATCGAGTAAATATCGGAGTTCGTTGTCCGGCTTTTTGAAGAAATGCTGCTTTTGTAAACTGCGGAATGGGATTGGTAACTTCAAAAAAACCGTGAGCTCCCGATCCTCTTGCGTGTACAATTCGTTCTGGAATTCGCTCGTGATCAAAATGAGTAATTTTTTCTCGAAGGATAAAATCTTCTAAAAGAGAAGGGCCTCTTTCACCGCTTTTCAGGGAATTATTATCATCGTTGATTTTTACTCCTTGATTTGTGGTTAAAAATTTATTGGTTCCGTCTGATTTGTTGATCGACAAATCGTCTTGTTTGTCTTCTTGTCGATTTGGTTTGTTAGTGTCGTTTTTTTTCATTGCAATTTATGTTTGTCTTGTTAATTAGTTAGGTTGCTATAATTAAATATTCAAACAATATTCCAATACTATTTAAGTTTTGATCTGCAAGGAATTATTAAAAAGCTAATGAATTTCTACATTAAAAAAAGTGTGGTTTTAATATACAATTTGTGAACTATTTTCATTGTGTGTTTTTATGATAATATTTTTTTTTATTAATTGTTTACTTTCGTAAATATTGGTAATATGTTTATATTTTAACTTATTTTGCAAAATTATTTCAGTTTGTAACGGAGTTTGTTACATGGCTTTTTGAAAATTTAACTATTATTATTAAAGTTGGTATTTTATATAAAATTTTTATTATAAGTATTTGATAATTAGTTTGATATATGTAATTGTTAAAATGTAGTTATTCAAACTTTAACTATGGTTATATAATAAGCTCTTCAGGAAATTTATAAACAGCACCTAATTAAGCAACATTAGATTGGTTTCAATTTTGCTTGTCATAAATAGAATATGCTGTAAAAATCCTTATGCGTTAATAAATCCAATAAAATGCTATTTGTCTAACTAAATACAAAAGTTATGGATACAGGTAAATCAATCAGTGAAAACAGTGCCGACTTTAATGATACCCCACATAAAGAACCCGATTACCTTTCAGGTAAAGTGATCGACGGTTTAAACGGAAAACTGTTTAACACGGGCAAGGGTAATTATGAATCAACTTATAAAAGTCGTGAACACGATTTTAATTGTGACAATTAGATAAATTAAGATACCAAACACAAATGCCTTATGGAAAATGATGACTTTAATGCTATTCCTGCACAAATAAAAAAATGGATACCGTTACAGAATAAAGGGAAGTGCAGTGATACATACAGCAGTTTGGAAATTAAAGAACTCAACAATCCGGATATTGCTTACAAAAGTATTAGACATCGCTTGCTTGATGTTAACAATTGGGCACATTATGCAACGTTGACCAATGCCGATTTTATATTGTTAGACAACAATGGAGATAATTTGGAAGGATTGGCTGCTGAAGGTTGTTTTATGAAAGTACGGTTTTCAAGATTGCAAAAAATTATTTCTGCACGGCATGATTTTGTATCTGTAAAAAGTATTGTTACAGTCCCTGATATTTTTGGTGATGCTGTTGTTATGCAATTAACACCTGCACATAATCCTGCAAAACCAGGTTCGGAAATTGATCATTTTTTTACTGCAGAAGCATCTAATACGTTCGTGCTCTACCGCGATGATGCTAAGATCCATCTGTCGATCCATGGACGAAACGAACTGCCAAATTTTAAGGTATCAAAAACTACTAAAAAGATTCGAAATATGGTGTTTGCTGTCTTGGGTATTTTGGCTGTGAGCAAGTTGCAGTGGAAATCGCTTGCACACGGATTGTTGAACTATAACGAGAAATTATTATGAAAGAAACCTATGTTTTATTGTACGACGGCGAATGCGGATTTTGTAATTTCTGGGTAAACTGGGTAATGCAAAATGATCTAAAAGGTATTTTTAACTTCGCATCATTGCAGGGTAATTTCGGACAAAATTTTCTTACTGATAAAAGGTTACCGCTAAAAAGATTCAATACCCTTTATTTAATACGACCAGATGGTAGGGTTGACGAAAAATCTGATGCTGTTATTAAAATATGCAGTCTGCTGGGCGGTTGGTATAAATTGGCAGTTTTGTTTAAGATTGTTCCAAAATTCCTTCGTGATAAAATATACGATCTTGTTGCAAAAAATCGTCGCAAACTGGCTTCTGGCAACTGCCCGTTACCAACAAAGGAACAAAGAAAGAAGTTTATTGGTTAAAATCAATATTTCATTAAATATATCTAACACATTATTATTAATTAAAATAATTGAGCTATGAAAAATGTACAAAAGAAAGATGCAGCAAAATCAGAAACCACAACAATGGTAAAACCTAAAAGTTCTGCTGCTGAAGGATTACGAGAACTGTTTATTGACGAGTTGAAAGACATTATTTATGCCGAACGGGCACTTTTAAAGGCATTGCCTAAAATGGCGAACAATAGCAGCAGTATCAAACTGAAAAAAGCAATTGAAGAACATGTAACTGTTACCGAAAATCAGGTAGAACGCTTAAAAAAGGTATTTGATCTTTTAGGTGAATCAGACCGTGGCAAGAAATGTGACGCAATGGAGGGGTTAATTAAAGAGGGGGACAGTATACTGGAAGAAACCGAACCGGGACCTGTGCGTGACGCAGCCATAATTTCTGCTTCACAAAAAATCGAACATTACGAAATTGCTTCGTACGGAACATTGGTTGCTTTTGCCAAAACGTTAGGTGAAGATAAAGTAGCTTCATTGTTGGAGGAAACCTTGAACGAAGAAAAAGATGCCGATGTAGCGCTTACCAAAGCGGCTTATAACGACATTAATTTTGATGCTGTAGAAGAAGATTAATATTTACATTATTTAATAATTTTCTATAAAAACCATCCTTCAATAAGGATGGTTTTATTTTCTATTAAGTTAAAAAAGCATTATCGCTTACTTAAGTTTTGTAATTCGGTTTGTACTTCTTTGTAAACTTTTTCATATAATTGTTTATTGCCTTTTGTTGCTACTTTTAAAATCGTCAGACATTCTTTAAGAAACCGTGGAGCAAAGTTCGGATCCGATGCCGCTATTTCTTTACAATTGTCTAAAATATCTGCATATTTAATGGTCTGTGAATCGGCACTTGTTTGTTCAATACGTAAAGTTTCTTTTTCCTTTCGCTGTTTCCTGTTTAAATGCGGGTACGCTTCCTTTGTATATACATCTGTAAGTTCCACTACCAGTTCAAGAGTTTGCTTGGCAACCTCATTCTCCATTAGTGTTTCTAAAAAAGACAAAAGTTGTTCTTCGGTAACAGGCGTATCTTCCAAAACGTCGTGAAGTAGGGCAGCAGCCAGTGTCTGTATATTATCAGTGTATTCTGAACAGGTTTCCATAACTCGTATAGGATGAACAATATACCGTTCATCGCTGTACTTGCGTTTTTGTTCGCCATGAGCAGTATCTGCAAATTGCTGTATTTTATAAAGCGTATTATCCATACAGTGATTATTGTTTCATAAATTAGAAAGTAAAAAGCGGATGTTTTTCACCCGCTTTAAAATTATTTACGAAAATGAGAAAGATTATTTTTTTTCTTTCGTTTCTTTTTCATTCGATGTAACATCGTCACCTTTTACCTTTTGTTCTTCGTGTACACGACTATCCAAATTGTCCTTATTGTCCGGTCTGTTATCTTGCGCTTTTTTAACTGGGTCTGTGTTGTTTTTCTGTTGATCTTTCATAGCATAAATATTTAGGTTAAACTTATTTCTCACTAATAAAACACACACTCATCAACCGACCAAAGCAATGAGTGTGTAAAATTCTGTTATTCAAAACTGATGATGTTAATCCAATAGTTATGCCGAAATAATTTATAAAAGGATGTTTTTTACCAATACTGTTATTAGACCCTGACATTTACTGTTAACTGAAAAATCATAAAGATCGTTGCTCATTTTCAATCGTCTAAAAGTTCTACATTTTGTGAAAAATTTCACATATTAGTCATGTAAATTAATTCACTTAAACTTCTTTCAAGAAAGAAATATTTTTGCAAAAGCCTGATTTTTAGGATACAATTTATAATATGTGCATCTGTGTATTGAATAAATCACACTTAATTAAAGGGTTAACTGTATGGTTTACTATTTGCTTTCTCGTAAATAATAAATACAGAAAACATGGAGAAAAAGACTTTTTTTAAAACGATATTCGGAATACTTAAAGAAACCGTGAATACCTTTATGGATAATAAGGGGCTAAAACTTAGTGCTTCCCTGGCATATTATACGTTGTTTTCAATGGCACCACTACTATTGTTGGTAATATCGTTGGCAGGTGCTTTTTTTGGAAGGGAAGCAATTGAAGGCAGTGTATTCGGAGAATTAAACGGATTGGTTGGAAATGAAGCGGCTGCGCAGATCCAGCAGATTATTAAAAATATGGAACTCTCGGGTAGCACCACTTTATCTTTGATAATTGGTGCTGTAAGTTTGATAGTTGGTGCGACAACTGTTTTTGGAGATATTCAGGATTCTGTAAATAAAATATGGAGTGTAAAGGCAAAACCAGAGAAAGGATGGCTTAAATTGGTTAAAGACCGTTTGCTTTCTGGCTCTATCATCATCGGCCTAGGTTTTTTATTAATTGTAGCATTGGTAGTAAATGGTGCTGTTTCGGCTTTTGATTACTTGTTGAAGGGTTGGTTGCCCGATTTTTCAGTGATTCTTTTAACCGTACTAACTGCGTTGGTAAATTTCTTAGTATTGGCACTGTTGTTTGGTGTAATTTATAAGGTTTTGCCCGATGCCAAAATCAAATGGCGCGATGTAAGGGCAGGTGCTTTGTTTACAGCGGCACTCTTTATGCTGGGCAGATATATCATTGGTATCTATATCGATAAAGCCGATGTAGGATCACCTTATGGTGCCGCAGGTTCGCTTATTATCATCTTAATCTGGGTATATTATTCTGCGGCAATCCTGTACATAAGTACTTCGTTCACTAAGGTATATGCTGCTGCCAAAGGGGAAAACATCAAACCTTCTGATCATGCGGTTTATGTAGAGGAAAAAGAAGTGGAGAGTAATAACGAGTCGGTATTGAAAGACGTCGACCAGCAGAAGGAAATATAAAAAATAGTATCATATAATAACCAAGTAATTTATGATAAATCACTTGGTTATTATAGGGTCAATTGCACCTTCTACTAATTTTGAAACATTGATCATTTTGCGGAAAGTAGAATTATGTAAGGCGTAATATTATTTTAGCTGGTCGATCGTGTTGTAAGTTCTGTCGGTGTCATTCCAAATTGTTTTTTGAAAGCGTAAGAAAAATGTGATAAATTTTCAAAGCCGACTTCGTAATAAACATCTATCGGTTTTTTCTTTTTTTCAGTTAATTGATAGCGGGCAAGTTCCAAACGTTTTTGGGTTAGCCATTTTTGCGGGGTAGTAGCAAATGCTTTACCGAAATCACGTTTGAAAGTTGTTAGGCTGCGTCCTGTTAAGTAACTAAATTTTTCTAACGGCATATTAAACATATAATTACGTTCCATAAATTCAACCAAATTGATTTTATGCGGTTCAGAAAAGTCAGATAAAATGTTGTCTATATCTTTGTTTATAGACCGTAAAACAGTAATTGCTTCCTGAATTTTCAATTGAGAAAGTTCTTGAGGCAATTTGTAGTTAAGGTCAAAATAAGGCAGCATCGAAGCAAAAAAACTATCGAGCAAAGGATTTTGAGGCAATGGAACAATATAATCGTTTTTTGAAACCAATGTGGTTTGTATTTTTTTTTGTTCGTAAAATGCTCTTAAAACATCTTGTGTTAGTTTTACAATAATGGCTCTGTAGGGCAAGCCGTCTTTTTCAGACTTTATTAATGTTGATAGTTGATTTCTTGGAAAAAGAAGCGTATCACTTATACCAAAAACATAGGTCTTATCTGACTGAATAACTTTTAATTCTCCTGATAGCACACGAACAACACAATGTTCTTCTGCAATCATTTCTGTATTGTGATGAGTTGATCCACTACAAGTGAAAACAATTTCAGCGTAATTATTATTTTGTCTTACTGCCATAATGTAAAGGTAAAAAGAAATAAGATTCCTATCGTTGAATCTTATTTCTTTCAATTATTATATGTCAAATTTTATTTGAGTTAATTCTTCGCTCAGTGTCCAAAACTTTTTAGCCGCATCTTCTTGCAAAGCAAATGGTGCAACACCTGCAAATCCTCCGGGGTTTTTATAGGCGACAGCAATATTTTCATAATTAGCTTCATCATATTCGGCTATTTCTACATCTTCCAAGTACACACCTCCCGTGTTTTGTAATTGCTGGCTTGTAGCTGCCCATACTGTTGTAGCTGCAACTTGTGGAATTGTTTTTTGTATTTCTTTCATAGCTTTATCTGCCACCTCGTTTAGTGTTCCATCAGCATTATACAAGCCTAATGTAACCATATCCTCAAATCCTAAATGTCTGCTTAGTTTAGTATCTAAGCTTAAACCTGGGTGTAAAGCATATGCCCTGACACCAAATTCCTGGCCTCTTTTATCTAATTCCACTGTAAAAAGAATTGTAGCTGTTTTAGATTGTCCATATGCCTCAAATTTATTGTATTCTCTTTTGTTGAAATTTACATCATCAAACAATACCGGAGAAAAATGGTGCGAAGAGGACGAAACATTGATAACTCTGGCGCCCGCAGTTTTTTTTAAAGCCTCCCAAAGTTTAGCTGTAAGTTGAAAATGTCCCAGGTGATTAATTGAAAATTGAGATTCATAGCCTCTTTCGTCACGACTCAACGGTGTCCACATTACACCCGCATTGTTGATTAGAAAGTTTAGAGATCTATTCGAAGCCAAAAATCTTTCAGCAAATTTGTTAATAGAATCAGGGTTTGTCAGTTCTAAAGTTTCGAATTCCACATTAGATACACCTTCCAAATTTTTTTTTGCATTTTCTATATTCCTTGTGGCAACGATTACCGTTGCACCCGCAGCTGTCAACGTTTTTGTAACTTCTAGTCCAATTCCGCTGTCACCTCCTGTAACAATTGCAATTTTACCAGTTAAATCAATTCCTTTGATAACATCTGCAGCCGTAGATTTTGCATTAAAGCCAGAACCTATCTGTTTTTGTAATGCTCCGTTGTGATTACTTTGTTTCATTTTTTTATATAATTTTATTGATACAAAGGTAATTGGCATCTTGAAGGGTGACTTTGCTGTAAAGTCCGAATTGTTTTGTTTAAAAGGTCAAGCGCGCAAGGCTGTACTTAATAAAATAATAAAGTATTCTCCAATTAAAGCAGCTGTTTAAAGATAAAGACTTAAAAACTATACTCTTTTTTGTCTATTTAAATTTAGGAAATACAATATCCATCGGTATAAAAACGGGTTACTTATTATCATTTTCAAAAAATCTTTTCCGGTGCTCCAAGCCTCATTCAAGCATCACATCTAATACCTTCTGAAAAGAATAACCAGTTTTAGTCAACTCGTATTCGACTGTAACGTGTATAGTGCTTATGACTGTTGTATAGTGCTTACTTATTTATAGTAAAAGTACATAAATTTGTGTTATTATAGATTTAAAAAGAAAAAGAATGAAAGCAATCAAAATCGCCTTACTGGCTTCAGCAACGGTTTTACTAACCGCATTTACAACTCTTAATATTTGGAATGCAGACCCGGCACATTCGGAAGTTGGTTTTAGTATAACCCATTTAGGTATCTCCGATGTATCAGGAACATTTAATGATTTTAACGCAAGCATCAAAAGTAGTAAGTCTGATTTTAGTGATGCCTTTATGTAGCATTAAAGCACTAAATAAAGTTCGTACTCTGTCATAAAGAAACCAAACTGTAAACTTTCATTACATACAGATCCGTTTATTATTCATAGTATTTTTTAAAGCTCCTTGCTTTAATTAAGCCCTAATTTCCATACTTTCTAATTTAAGAGTTGTTTAAAATATACTGTATTAAAAAAATAAATGTAAAAATTTTTTTTATTGAACACCGTTCAATACATTTGTTGCAATAATATAATCATTTAGTAAAAATGAAAAAAGCAATAATTACGGGAGCAAGTGCAGGTATTGGTTTAGAAACAGCCAAACGTCTTTCAGCCCAAGGATACCAATTGACTTTAGTAGCTCGTAACAAACAAAAACTGCAAGAGGTTAAAGAAGCACTTGGTGAAGATCGTCACGAAATATTTGTGGCAGATCTTACAAAACATGAAGATGTTAAACAATTAAGTTTACACCTTACAAACAATAAATATGATTTGCTGATAAACAATGCTGGCAATGGTAGTTACGGGGAGTTTGTTGATCTTTTACTTCAAGATCAGCTGGACACCATGAGCCTCAACATGGATGCATTAGTATCGCTGTCGCATGCATTTTTAAGCAAGGCGGTATCTGGAGATGCTTTAGTAAATATAGGCTCTTTACTGGCACATTCTTCACTTCCTGGCGGGGCGGTTTATGCGGCAACAAAAAGTTTCGTAGCCAACTTCTCAGAATCACTGTGGTACGAATTTAAAAATAAAGGTATCTTTGTAACTGGTTTTAACCCGGGAGCAGCCGATTCAGATTTCCATACAAACTCAGGTAAGGCAACTGATGCTTTTCCAAAATATGTAGTATCTACTGTCCCACAGGTTGTCGATGAACTTATGCAGGTGCTGTCAGCTAGAAACCAACCTAGAGCCGTGCAGGGATTTAAAAACCGACTCATGTTATTCGGTTTCAAATTTCTAAGCAGAAAGACCGCCATCGGCATCATGGGTAAGATCAGTCCTGGGTTATCCAGTTGATTGTAAGTTAAAGAAACAAAAACTATATTTTTAATTCCTATGACATGGGTATAGCAGAAAGAAAAAAAGAAGAGAAGCAGGAAATGAGAAAACGCATTCTTGATGCTGCACGTAAAGTTTTTTTAGAGAAAGGGTACGAAAAGGCAAGTATGAGAAATATCGCCAACGAGATAAGCTACAGCCCGGGAATGATCTATTTTCACTTCAAAGACAAAAGTGAAGTTTTTAATGAGCTGCACAAAGAAGGCTTCAGATTGCTTATGGCACAATTACAGGTGTTAAACAGCGTTGCCGATCCATTTGAGCGTTTAAAGGCTGTAGGCCGTGTGTTTATTCAGTTTGCACAAGATAATAAAGACTATTATAACCTGATGTTTATTGAGGAGCCGATAGGTAAAACAAGTGAAACAGGTGGTTTTCAAATTGCACATGAGGCAATAAGTCATCTTTTAGAGGTAATTGAAGAATGTCAGAAACAGGGTAGGTTTAAAGATGCAGATACCGAGAGCTTTGCATTTATGTTTCTGTCATCAGTACATGGCATTTGTGCACTTTTCTGTAAAGATCGTACTACAAATTTTAAAGAAGTAACAAATGAAGAACTTATGGAGAAGGGCTACACGTGTTTTGTTTCATTACTAGAAAAAGGTTAACCCTTTTTTTACTTATATATTGAACAGTGTTTAAATTTAATACAATGATTAGTAAATATAATATTAGAAAAATTTGGTACGGCATTTTGGTTGCCGTTATTTTTAACAACACGCTCTTTGCACAAAGTATATTAGATACTTATATAGCGAAAGGTATCGAGTCAAACCAAAGTATAAAGCAACAGGATTTTATACTTAAAAAAAATATTTATGCGCTGGAGGAAGCTAAAACTTTGTTTTTGCCCAATGTAGCTTTTTCTACTACCTATACCAAAGCAGACGGCGGGCGGACTATAGATATTCCGGTTGGAGACATGATGAACAACGTCTATTCAACACTTAATCAGCTTACGGGTAGTAATTCATTTCCGCAATTGCAAAATCAGAAAGTACTGATCAACCCGGATAATTTCTACGACGCCAGGTTTCGAATTACCCAGCCTATCTTAAATACGGAGATCAGTTATAACAAAAAAATAAAGACAAAGCAGATAGATCTGCAGAAGACAGAAGTAGTACTGTACAAAAGAGAACTGGTAAAGCAAATTAAAACAGCCTACTATAATTACCTTAAAGCAACCAATGCAGAGAAAATCTACCAGGCTTATTTGGAGCTAGTAACGGAAAGTGAACGTGTGAACAAAAAACTTTTTGATAATGGTAAAATAAACAGAACAGCCCTTCTTAGAAGCCAAAACGAAATCTCTAAAATAGAGGCTTCCATAGTAGCAGCAAGTAAAACAAAAGAGTCTGCACAATACTACTTTAATTTTTTGCTGAACCGTCCTTCGTCTGATAGTATACTGATCGATGAGATAACCACTTTACCAGAAGAAAATTTTCTATCGGGTACTAATGTAGAAAATCGTGAAGAACTTGCAAAACTTAAAATAGCCGGTAGCATTAATGAAGATTTAACCGGACTTGCAAAATCGTACTTCATACCAAAAATTGGTGCAAGTTTGGATCTGGGTTCACAGGCATTCGATTGGAAATTCAACAAGCAAAGCCAATATTACCTATTTGGTGTTTCATTGGAATGGAATGTTTTTGCCTTCGGAAAAAACAGATACATCATCAAGCAGGCACTTGCAGAGCAACAGGTCATCAGCTCGCAAAGTGATTATATAGAACAGCAGCTGCTTACAGAATTAAAGGTTCGTCAAGCAAATATGCAGAGTGCCATTAAGCAGTATCAGGCGGCAAAGAGTCAGCTTAATACAAGCCAGATGTATTATAATGATCTAACAAAACTTTATAAAGAAGGTATGGCAATCTACATAGAACTTCTCGATTCTCAGAACCAGTGGGTAGACGCACAACTTCAGGCAAATATTGCATTATTCGATACGTGGATTGCCTTCACAGCTATCGAACGTGCAAATGCGAGTTTTAACATACAATAAAAATTAAACATGAAAAATATTCAATTAACAATTGCCGCTACAGCAATATTTCTATTCTCGTGTAGTAAGGAACCTAAAAATGTTAATCCTTTGGGTGAACCCGATATTATAGCCGTTAAGATTGCAAATGTAACGTCTTTAGCCGTACCCGGTTCAGTAACCGCTACAGGCTTTGTAAGCACAGAAGACCAAACAAATTACTCTTTCAAAACAGGTGGGGTTATCAGTGGTGTAATGGTTAATGAGGGAGCATTCTTCCGTAAAGGGCAGCTTTTGGCAACTATTAATTCCACTGAACTCTCTTCTGGTGTTGCCCAGTCAAGTTTAGGTGTAGAAAAAGCACAGCGCGATTATGACCGTGCAAAAAGTCTGTATAAAGACAGTGTTTTTACATTGGAACAGCTACAAAATACAAAAACAGCATTAGATCTGTCAAAGAAAGTAAAAGAAGCCGTTGCATTTAATGAAGGCTATACTAAGATTTATGCATCTAGTGACGGTTTTGTTGTTAAAAAGATTGGTAGTGAAGGAGAGATAATTGGTGCAGGCATGCCGATTTTACTTACAAACGCTGTAAATAATGGCAATGGTTATGTTCTAAAGGTAGGTGTTACTGACCTTGAATGGGCAGTAATTAAGATAGGACAGGTTGCTACTGTTAGGTTAGATGGTTATCCAAACCAGCAGTTTGCAGCTACTGTTTTTCGTAAACAGCAATCGGCAGATAGAGAGATAGGTTCTTTCCAAATTGAGTTGAAGTTGCAGTTAAAAAATTTAGAGCCCCCAATAGGCATGTTCGGAAAAGCAGAGATATTTACCAATAAGCAAGACAACGCAATAGCTATTCCTTACGCAGCTCTGGTAGAAGCAGATGGTAGCAAAGGTTTTATATTTAGTACAGACGGTAAAAACAAAATCCGGAAGGTGCAAGTAAATATAGCCAAGATTGAGAACGATCATGTGTTCATTACGGACAAATTAGAGGGTATAAACCAAATAGTCGTTTCTAACAGTGCGTTTTTAAATGAAAAGTCCCTAATAAAAATAATCAAGTAAACTGTATAAAATGAAGATTACTAATTTCGCCGTAAAAAATTACCAGTTTACTCTTATCATATTTGTTCTGGTTTCGGTTGTAGGTCTGCTAACGCTTTTTAATATGCCGCGGTCTGAGGATCCTACAACCAATCCACCTCAATATCTGGTAACCGTTATATACCCCGGCACAAGTCCAAAGGATATGGAAGAACAGGTTGTAAAACCAATCGAAAATAAAATCTACGGATTGGAGAATATTGATAAAGTACTTACAACCATTGAGGACGGAGTGGCTGCAATTCAGATAAAATTTAAATATGGTGTAGATGTAGACAATAAATATCAGGAAATATCAACAGAGATTAACGCACTTAAGAACAGTGAACTTCCAAAAGAAATCTACCAGATTAAAACAGAAAAAATTTCTTCGGCCGATGTAAAAATTATTCAGGTGGCATTGATATCGAATACGGCATCTGCCAAAACAATGAGAGATCAGGCAGATATTTTAAAAACAAAACTGGAGAAAATCACAGAACTTCGAGAGGTTAAATATTCAGGAATGCCCGAACAGGAAATCCGTATTGATATGCATCTTGACAAATTGGCTCATCTAAAAATACCTCTGAACCTCGTAATGGGAAGTTTGCAAAGTGAAGCGGCAGATATTCCGGGGGGTACTATTAATTTAAACGATAAGATTTTTAATGTAAAAACCAGTGGTAAGTTTAAAAATGTAGATGATGTTGCTAATACTGTTATATATAATGCCAATGGTAAAATCGTGTACCTTAAAGATGTTGCAACTGTTAGTTATAAAGATGGGCTTGTTAACCATATAACCCGTATTAATGGCCATCGCTGTATTTTGGTTAACGCTGCCATGAAGAACAATGTTGATATAAGCAAGGTTAAAAAACAATATACACCGGTGCTTGATCAATTTAAGGAAACATTACCTGAAAATATTAAAATGATTAAAAACTTTGATCAGGCAGATATGGTAGCCAAGCGTTTAGGGCATTTGGGATTTGATTTCGGACTGGCTATTGTTTTAGTTGTAATCACTTTGCTGCCATTGGGTTTTAGAGCATCTTTAATCGTTATGATTTCAATTCCACTTTCACTTGCGTTGGGTTTAATCGCAATGGATATGATGGGCTTTTCACTTAACCAGCTAAGTATAGTTGGTCTAGTAGTTGCATTAGGTTTGTTGGTAGACGACAGTATAGTGGTTGTAGAAAATATCGAACGCTGGTTACGGGAAGGACACTCGTTAAAAGATTCCGTGCTTAAAGGAACCAAGCAGATAGGTATTGCAGTGGTAGGCTGTACCGCTACATTAATCATCGCCTTTTTACCATTGGCATTTCTGCCAGATATAGCAGGCGAATTTATTCGTAGTCTTCCGGTTGCAATAATTACAGCGGTATTGGCTTCTATGATTGTAGCTTTAACGTTAGTTCCGTTCATTGGCAGTAAAATATTGAAAACACATGCACACGGCGAAGGCAACTATTTTTTAAAGAAATTACAAAAATTTCTAACTTTTTCGTATCGTGGTATCATGCCTTTAGCCCTAAAGTGGCCAAAAGTAACAATCAGTATATCTGCTGCACTAAGCGTGCTTGCATTTTTACTCTTCCCACTTGCTGGTTTTAAACTTTTTCCTACTTCTGAAAAACCCATGTTTTTAGTAAATATCAAAATGCCTTTGCAAGCAGATATTCCTGAGAGCGACCGCGTGACCAAGTTGGTTGAAGCAGAACTAAAAAATCATAAAGAGATAGTTTATTACACCTCAAATGTTGGAAAAGGAAATCCGCAAATTTATTACAATGTGCATCAGCAAGATATTAAACCAGACTTTGCGCAGATTTTTGTACAGATGGATGAAGAAACAAGCCCGGTTGAAAAAACCAAACTCATTAAAAAACTTCGTAACAATTTTCAGGCTTTTCCATATGCCAGAATTGAGGTGAAAGATTTTGAACAGGGAACGCCTATCGAAGCTAATATTGTGGTTCGAATATTTGGATCAAATCAAGACACCTTGCGTGCTCTTTCTTTCAGAGTAGAAGAATTGCTTCAAAAACATCCGGGTACCTTTTTTACAAATAATGAATTAAATACTTATAAGTCCGATGTGAAAATTACAATTAATAAGGAAAAGGCAAGAACACTGGGTGTTTTAACAAGCGATCTTGATAAAGTAATAAGACTGGCTGTTGCTGGTTTAAACATCGGCGATTATATTGATGATCGGGGCGATGCACGAAATGTAGTAATAACTGTTCCAAGAGAAAAATTTTCAAATCTAGATGCCTTAAAGAATCTGTATGTTAATAATATGTTCGGCGCACCTGTAAAGGTAGACCAGATTGCGACCGTTGGTTTCGAAACTTCACCCACAACAATCAATCATTTTAACAAATCCAGATTTGCAAAGGTAACTACATTAACAAAGGATGGTTTTTATGCTAACGATGTTTTGAAAGAGATTGTTCCCCAACTAGAGAAAATGAAATTTCCAAAAGGATATTATTATAAATTATCAGGAGAAGCCGAATCAGAAGGAGATGCACTTGGAGGCAACTTCCTTTCAGTAATTATTTTAAACGGATTTCTTTTTGTGGCTGTATTGTTATTACAATTCAAGAATTTCAAAGGAATAATCATTGTTTTATCAATCATTCCATTAGGTGTTTTAGGCGGTATAATTTTTCTCTTAATTACAGGAAATCCCATGTCGTTGGTGTCCATTATTGGTTTTATAGGCTTATCTGGAATTCAGGTTAAAAATTCACTCCTTTTGGTCGATTTTACAAACCAGCTGCGTGCAAAAGGGCATAGCTTGGATATAGCCATTCATATGGCGGGCGAAACACGTTTTTTACCGGTAGTTCTTACATCTATAACTGCTATATGCGGATTGATACCAATTGCGCTGAACCCCAATCCACAAATAGCGCCATTGGCAATTGTACTGATCGGAGGGTTAATAAGCTCTACCATCCTTTCTAGAATTGTAACACCTGTAATGTATAAGCTGATACCGCCAAAGATTGAAGTTGAAGAGACATCAGAGGATGATAAATAAATGTCTGCTGTAACGTTTATAATTTGGTAAGAAGGTGATATTAAAAAAAACGACACTTAATTGCAAATAGGGGTTACCAATGGTAACTCATTATAAAATTTAGAGTTACTGCTTATGGGGATCCCAGAAGTAAAAGACACAGTGATAAACAGTATAAAAACAACTATTATGGAACAATATGATATTGCAGTAATTGGTTCAGGACCCGGCGGATACGTCGCGGCAATCAGAAGTGCGCAATTGGGTTATAAAACACTGCTAATTGAAAAGTATGAAACTCTTGGCGGTACCTGCACTAATGTTGGATGCATTCCAACAAAAGCACTTTTAGACAGTACCCATCATTATCATGATGCAGTACACAAATTTGATAAACATGGCATTAATTTGGAAAGTCTGCAATTAAATTTTAATCAACTTTACAAGCGTAAAAACGATGTCATTTTAAAGAACACACAGGGACTGGATTATTTGATGAAGAAGAATAAAATTACCGTAGTTATGGGAACTGCCTCTTTTGTAAATAACGATACAGTAATTATTGATAGTAATAATGGAGATATACAAACAATAAAATCAAAACATTATATTATAGCAACTGGTTCTAAACCTGCAAGCATTCCTGGAGTAAAAATTGATAAGCACCGTATAATATCATCCACAGAAGCATTAAGCCTTCTTGAACAACCAAAAAAAATTGTAGTTATAGGTGGTGGTGTAATAGGTGTAGAAATGGCTTCAATATTTAACAGAATTGGAACACACGTTACTATACTTGAATATGCAGATCATTTAATAAATACTATGGTTACTGATCTTGGAGTGTCTTTAAAAAAAATATTAAAGAAAGAAGGTATCGATATACTGTTGCAGCATTCCGTTTATAAAGCAGAAAACCTTGGTAATAGAGCTAAAGTATGGTTTAAGGATGAAAACGGAATGGAAAATTCTTTGGAGGCCGACTTTATATTGGTAGCAGTTGGTAGAAAAGCATATACTGATGGTCTGGGATTGGAAAATACTGATGTTAAAATAACCCAAAAAGGTGCAATCGAAACCAACGAATTACTGCAAACTGCGGTACCATATATTTATGCAATTGGTGATGTAGTCGGTGGAGCAATGTTAGCTCATAAAGCGGAAGAAGAAGCAGTATTCGTTGTCGAACGGATAAACGGGCAGAAACCCCATATAAACTATAGCAGAATACCATCTGTTGTGTATTCTTGGCCTGAAGTTGCTTCGGTAGGCTTCACAGAAAATGAACTTATAAAAAAGGGGTTAAAATACAACATTGGCAAATTTCCTTTTTCAGCCAACGCACGCGCACGTGCGGGTATGGAAACGGATGGTTTTGTAAAAGTTATTTCAGACCCTAAATATGGTGAGTTATTAGGCGTACATATTATAGGAGCAAGAGCCGCAGACTTAATTGCACAGGCAGTAGTTGGTTTGGAATATGAAGTTACAGCCGACGATATGTCGCGTATATCCTATGCCCACCCTACGTTTTCCGAAGTATTAAAAGAAGCATATACAGTTGCTGCAGGTCGCCCGTCAGTTAGTATTTAGCATTTGCAAGCATTAAAATGTGATATATTGAAGGATATTTTAGAACCAGAACCCCGGTTCGGACGCCCTGCTTTTAAAAGTTACACCGGTTCATTTTTATAATATGAACCGGTGTAAATATCTTCTGGCTGACTATTTTTACATCATTACGATCTGGTAAAGGTAAATAGGCAGGGAGCGTATATATTATAGTACTGCTTATATAGTTGTTAAACAAAAGGCATTACATCATGCTGGTTTCAGTGTAAGCACCATCACGTGGTCACAGTTTTTAAGATTAGACGTACTTTAAATGTGCCAATATCTAATTTAGCTGATTGTTTGCCTTATTTTAAATTGGTAAACCATTACCTTATATAGGTAACCAATTTTTCTTTGTTCAATCTTACTTTTGTAAAACCTGCAAAAACATCTTTTTCAGTGTCTCTATATCCAAGAGCCAGTAGAACCACCGTTTTTAAGCCTTTCTCTTTTAATTTAAGAAGAGTGTCAAACTTTTCCCCATCAAAACCTTCCATTGGTGTAGCATCTACTTTTAGTTCCGCGGCAGCAATTAGGGCAGTTCCTAAAGCTATATAAGCCTGTCTTGATGCCCATACAAAATTTTCATGTCTTTCTCTCGGTAGTATGTTTGTTACTAAAGCTGCTTTAAATTCAGACAGATTTTCTGTTTCCATTCCTCTTACAGTTGCAATATGTTCTATGTATTCTTCAATATGATTCAATTTAATTTCATCAAAAGCCGCAAAAACCAATAGATGCGATGATTCTGCAATCTGTGTGTTAAATGAGCCTTCTCCCAATTGCTTCCTAAGCTCCTCATTTTCTATCAGTAGCAGACGGAAAGGTTGGAGTCCGGCAGATGATGCCGACAGGTTGGTTGCCTCTACGATCTGATCTATAAATTCTTCGCTAATCTTTTTGTTACTGAATTTTTTTGTGGAATACCTCCACTTTAGGTTGTCTATTAATTGCATATGTTTTTTAATTTTCATCAAAGTTGCAAAATATTTGTATATTTTTGTCACTAACAAACAAAAAGTAATAGTAACATGCAGGTAACCACGAAAGCAGTAACAACACATTCTTCAAATGAGTGTAAGCATTCTATCAGAGCTGTACATGATGCCATGTATGTATTGGGCGGAAAATGGAAAATTTCAATTATTGCCTGTCT
>Ga0308157_10004723_pt1 | contig 17778 bp, 16 predicted proteins | sample PhyBR1_FD_201035 | JGI IMG/M metagenome (GOLD analysis project Ga0308157, IMG submission 201035) | Phyllosphere microbial communities from UC Gill Tract Community Farm, Albany, California, United States - DLSLB.R1 | ecosystem: Host-associated > Plants > Phyllosphere > Unclassified | place: USA...
GGCAAGACCTATCACACGGTCGGCTCAGCCTTGACCGCAACCAATCATCTGAGCGTTCAATATGTAGCAGACAGCGAAGGCAGGCCCACCAATACCGTCATTCTTGCAGGAGATGGCTCCGGTGCAGCCGTGCGCATGACCAATCTGGCGGCCGGAGTAAGCTCAGCCGATGCCGTCAATGCCGGACAGCTGGTAAGAACCGTCGATGCACTGGGTGGGAATGCGCATATCGACAGGGACGGGGCCATTGTTGCACCAGACTATCAGGTGGGCGGCAAGACCTATCACACGGTCGGCGCGGCCTTAACCGCAACCAATCATCTGAGCGTTCAGTATGTAGCAGACAGCGAAGGCAGGCCCACCAATACCGTCATTCTTGCAGGAGACGGTTCCGGTGCAGCCGTGCGCATGACCAATCTTGCGGCTGGAACAAACGATGCCGATGCGGTTAATTACGCTCAGGTCAAGGACAATGTCTCCTATGATCGTAAACCGGACGGTTCACGCTCCAACACCATCACGCTGTCCGGTGGTTCATCCGGACCGGTTGGCATTGGCAATCTATCCGATGGCAAACTCGACAGCGATGCCGTGACCGTGCGTCAGCTGCACAAATCCAGTCTCGAAGGCAAGGCCTATACCGACCGGCGTGTCAATGCGCTTGCAGCACAGACCGGCCATGACGTTGAGCAATTGTCCGGAGAAATCCTGCAAAGCCGCAGGGAAGCACGCGCGGGGATTTCGGCCGCCATGGCCGCTTCAGCACTGCGCTTTGACAGCCGCGCCGGAAAACTCTCGCTGGGAGCCGCCGTCGGTGGCTTCAAGGGCTCAACCTCCATTGCTGCGGGTCTCGGTTACACGTCAGAAGACGGAGCGCTGCGACTTAACACCTCCGTCGCCCATTCGCTCGATACCGACGACACCGCCTGGAATGCAGGCTTCACCATGACGCTTGATTAGAAGGAAAAGACATATTGTTACCAGGTGAATTTAAAGAAGCGCTCAGCGCCCTGAAAGATCAGGTCACAGCTGTAAACGATGCAATTCTGACCAAAGCCTTGAACAAACCAGAAGCGCTCACCGCAGCGCAAAAGCGCATGCAGGAACGTTCCCGGGAAATCCGCATCATCGCCAGTCTGATTCTCGCCACCAACAAAGGCAAGGCTTTGGAGGATTGTATGTCGATCGCTACACTTACCGAAGTTCAGCTGCACGATCTTCTCAGCAAGGCCGACCTGATTGAAAGCAACCCCATTGAGCCTGTGCAGGAAGATTAAGGAAAAGACATGCTTTTGCCGACCAGAATTACCCCGCGCCACGTGTGCATTCCGACGAAACCAGCCCATCTTGAACGCAAAGTAGAGGCTGCTGGCCGTATTCTGCGCGCGATCAGTAATCCTCGCAGATTGATCTTGCTTCACTATATGGCTGAAAGGGAAATGTCGGTCAATCAACTGGCTCAGGCATTAGGCCTTGGCCAGTCGTCAACGTCCCAGCATTTGTCGATACTCCAGGAGGAGGAGCTTGTTGCGCGTCGCCGTGCAGGCCAGACGGTTTACTATTCTCTGGCCTCAGAACGGGTCCGCAAGCTTCTCAATTCGCTCCTGGTCATGGTGTAGCCGATGCGGTCCATGAGCGGTAATAGCGTGCCTGTACTTGTCGGACTGGATGGTGTTGTTCTGGGCAGAGAGGATGCAGGCCATACCACCCAGTTCCACTTCACCAGTGAGGACGACGCTTGTTTCGCACTGGATCTTGTTACCGTTCTACATCTCCTGCACGCAACGCAGCAAGCTGGCCTCCTGCCGTCATTGGGAAATGACTGGTTTTTAATGCTGGCCGGATCCTATGGGGCAGAAGTGTATAGTCCGCATGATCCTTCAGTTTTGAATACCCGGCCATACGATCCTCTCATGCTGCTTCACTTGCAACAAGCGGATCAGGATTACCTGCTGCCGGTTGCCACCCTGCTGCAATGTCTGGAAATAGCTCAAGCTGATTGCTGTGTTCCGCCGTTGCAGGACGGCTGGCTGGATCAGGTTTTGCCGCAAGCATACCGAATAGCCAATCTGGACGCCCTTCCGGAGCCTTGATCCAGCCACACACCGCAAACAGATCAATGGAAAAATCTTCTCATGCCCGAAACGAGCTCTGACGAATATTCTCGGCTGAAAGCCTATGCCGGCACGGTCTTTGAGGCACTGCTGCATAACCCTACATGCAAAGCAGGGCTTGCGTGTTGTCAGGATGTTATTTTTTCAGGGAAGGGGCCATCCGGCGGCCCTGAGATGCTGGCCGTAATCCATGACAATAGCGCCATAGACACTTATGGTTACTGGTATGGACATGTATTGCATGATCCCGCAGATGCCGGTCAATGCCTGGTATATCTGTATCAATGCAACATGCTCTTCAACGCCTCTGACGCCTTTGTTTTGCTGAGCCGGTATCACAGTTGGCTGCAGGTGGATATCGAGCCCGCCGAGGATGCGGCTGTTTTTGTCGTGGCGCTGGAAAATGGCGATTTTGGAAATGGCGCTGATCAGCTTGCAATGCTGATCAAGGAGTTTTCACCCGACAAACACTGGCCAAACTCGTACAAGGTGGCGAGGCCTGCATTGGATATCATTGCGCGCCCGGCGGTCCTTGCACCGGGTTTCAAAAAAGCCGCACCCACAGATATCTGGGCATCAGAGACGCAGTTTATCAGCCATTGCAACGTTGACGAATGGTGGCCGGCGACAGGGACGGGTAGCGTTCGAGCCAGCTCGTATCGCCAGCAATTAACGGGATAGAGCAGACATGAAATTTCCGATTGCAGCATCCTCCTTAATTTTTGGTTAAGCAATTCGCGACGAATTGCACCCAATAAAACGCTGAGCTGCGGAAAACCGTATCACCATGCGCGCGCACATCAAACGAGGAGAAAAAGATGTTCGCGCTAAAGACAATCATATTCTGGGCACTGGCAGTCGTGCTCGTCGTTTTAATATTCATTGCAGTTGGTTCATTACGGCAAGCGCTGCGTGCAACGATATTATTTCAGGAAACCTGTTCATCAGCAGCAGGCATTATTGCGCAGGAGCTTTTCCTGCCGGCCTTCCGGGTTGGATTGTGTCTGGGTTTATTTACGACAGGACTAACCGTTCTTTTATTTTTTCTAATCAAGGCGAAGATCAATGCCGATTAAAATAACCGCGCTTGTCTGTCTGTTTTCAGTAACCACGCTTATTGCCGGACAGGCACTCGCCGCACAGACAATTGATGCAAGGGAGGCTGGTGCGAAAGCACCTGTTTCCCAGCCGTCGGATGACGTTTCAACACTGCGGCCTGCCAGCCTGTTTAAACTTGGCGAAACAATTGCTCAGGGCGATCTTGTTGCCGTCTCGCGGGTGTTTGGCGACTGGGCCATGCATTGCGAAATGCGGCTTTCGACAGACCGGAAGATCTGCGCAATAGAGCAGCCCGTCACAGGAGAAGGCGGGGGTCTGGTCTGGCGGATAACCGAAAGCGAGGCGGGACCTCTTATCGTTCTGCTCAGCCTTCCTTCAAACATGCTGCCTGAGCAGGGTCTGCACCTGAGTTTCCTTGATCTGGAAAAGACGATCTCAGGCAAACACTGGCAATGTTCCGGATCCGCCTGTCTTACGGCCTTACCTTTCGACGGTATTGTGCAAGCGGCCATCAGACAAGCGACAGAGATTGGCTTTACCTATGCCGCGCATACCGATGACGGTCAGGAACGGATCGTTCATCTTGGTGCCCGCATGAATGGTTTTGCCGAAGCCCTGCAGACGATCCGCGAAAACCCGCTCGTAAATGCTTTTCAAGCAAAAGCAAAACCGGAAACGGTGGCTTCTGCGAAGATAGAAACCCATAAGACAAAGGTTAAAACAAAGTCCAAGACGAATAGGAAATTGTCTAAGCCTTCTATCCCGAAATATGCCGGCCTTTTTTAACCCACACTACCCAAACGACGAAGGAAATGAAATGGTATCTGTTGTTATCTGCGAGAAGCCGAGCCAGGCGCGCAAAATCCGCTCCGTTATTGGAGAGCGCTTTGGCAAGGTGGTAGCGGCCAGAGGGCATTTATTGCGCCTGGAACTACCCGAAGAGGTGAAGCCGGAGTGGAAAGTATGGGGCGATGATCTGCTCGTGCCGCCGCCCGAACACAATGGTGGACGCTTTGGTTTCGTGCCAGCCGCAGGCTACGAAAGCGAGCTCAGCGAGATCGAGGCGGCCCTGAAAGGTGTCGACGAGGCGATTATAGCAACCGACACGGATCGTGAAGGACAGGTGATCGGTGGATCACTGCTCACCTATTTCGGCTTTACCGGCCAGGTGAAGCGCGCCTGGTGGAAGACGGAAGACGAGAAGGCTTTTGCCAATGCCTTTGAGGCGCTCGCCGACAATGCACGCTATGAACCGCTTTATCAGAGCGGCCTTACGCGGCGGGAAGCCGACCAGATCATGGGGCTTACTTTGACGCGGATCGCCAGCCGCAAATTCGTGCCGGGCGGTGGAATGGCAATCGGGCTTGGCCGCGTCATGACACCAACGCTCGGTATTGTATGCCGGCGCGAGCTCGAGATCCGCAACTTTGTCGCCCGCGAATTCTTCGAGATAGCTGCAGTTTTTTCTTCGAACGGCAAACATGTCACCTTGTGGCATCGTCCCCGGTCAGAAGAAGCACGGATTTTTAGCGCTGAGACAGCGGCGGCCATCGCCGCAGCTGCAAAAGCCTTTTCCGGTTCGATCAAAGTGACTGCGAGTGCCCGGCGCACGGCTCCGCCAAAACTACTCGATCTCGCGGCATTACAGAAAATGGCGGGCAAATGGGGTTGGTCAGCGGATCGGACATTGAGCGTGATGCAATCGCTGTATGAGACGCATACCTTGATCACGTATCCGCGATCAGGCGCACGCTACTTGCCGGAAAACATTATTGGTGAGGCCTCCGACCTGATGACCGGACTTGGCCTTATCGATGTTTTTGCCGGCCTCGTGCCGCAAGAACCAGTGATCCGTAAGGGCACAGTGTACAGCGATGCGAAGCTTATCGGCGAGCCGCACCATGCAATTATCCCCAATGTCAACGTGACCGCTGAATTTGCCGGACGGTATGCAGCGCTGTCTGCTGACGAAAAGCGGCTGTTTGAAGCCATCGCTCGCTCATTCATCGCGGCCGTATCGCCTGACGAGGAGTACGACGAGACAGTGATGGGCATCACGGTTGACGTGGCGGATTCGCCAGAACAGCCAGCAGCTTCAATCCCCTTTGTTGTGAAAGGCCGGGTTGTACGCAAGCCTGGCTGGCGCACGGTTTATCTGGAAAAAGACGAGGACGAGGAGAATGAAGAGGAAGAAACAAAGGCGGGAGAATTACCTCAAATTGCGGACGGCTCGATCGGAACGGTTACGCAAACAAACGAAGTTAGAAAAACGACAAGCCCACCAGAGCGCTATACGGAGGGCGAATTGCCTTCCGTGATGGCAGAAGCCTGGAAGTTTGTCGCAGAAGGCCCCGAACGCGAGCGGCTCAAGGAAACAAGCGGTATCGGCACACCGGCGACACGGGCAAACATCGTCGGTCAGTTAAAACACCACAGGCTGCTAGAACCGGAACGATCAAAGATTGTACCCAGTGCGGTTGGACTTTGGGTTTTTGAAATTCTGGCTGCTGCGGTGCCGGAGTTGGTGGATCCGGCGGCGACCGCGCGCATGGAGGCCGACCTTGACGCGGTGATGCGCGGCGAGGCTGCAGGAACACAAGTTCTGGCACGTCTGACGGATCAGACACGTCGATTTGCCGATGCCCTGCTGAACGCCGAGGCAACCACACCGATGCCAAAAATCCGTCGTCCGCCAACCCCTGGCATGGTGGAAGCAGCCAAGGCCAAGGCTAAGCGCGAAAACATCACGCCGCCAGCTGGCGTGCTGGTGGATTTCGATACATGTCGCGCATATCTCGGGCCATTGCGCGATGCGGCGGATGGCTCAAAACGCCCAAGCGAAAAGCAAATTGAAATGGCGCGCAAGCTTGCAGGCGACGAGGCTATTGCGGACGATATTTTTAGCGACGGCAAAAAGCTCTCCAACTTTATCGAAGAGCGCATAGAAAAACGCAATGCAGCTCCGGCTTCAGCCAAGCAGATGGAGTGGGTTGGAAAATTTGTAGGCGAAGGAACAAAGTCGCCCAAGGGCTGGCCCGACGACGTGACGGCTGCTGATGCGAAGTCGTTTCTCGACAAGGCGTTTGCGGCATCCAAAAAGAAGAAAGTTTAAATCGGATGGATATCGATACACTCAAGCAGGAGATGGCGGGATATTGGAAAGAACTGGGCGTCCTCGTTCTGTTCCTGCCAGCCACGCTCACCTTGCTTGTCTGGTGGACAACAGATGTTATCTGGTCTGATATCATCGTCGATATTCCGGAGAAGTGGCAAGCGGCATTCTGGCAAAGCGATGTGTTTTTCTGGCTCACATTGCCATCCCTGGCGGTGCTTAGCCTTGTTTCTCTGCTGCCGCTGCACAAACGCCGGGATATTGCGCTGGCAGGCGTTGTCACATTGCTGCTCACTGCTTGCGGTTTTGCCTTGCTGGACGACCTGCGAGGCGCAACATTCAACCGGTTTATCGCCTATGGGACGATTGCCGGGTTCATTATCTCTATGGCGTCATTGCGCATATCATTGGCAGCACCCACCCGCGTAAAGGTTGTTAAGAACGGCATTTACGGATCAAGTGACTGGCTCGATATGAAACCTGCAGCAAAGATTTTCCCCGACGACGGCGAGGTCGTAATCGGGGAGCGCTACAGACCTGACCTTGATATCGTCGGCCGAGTTGATCTTGATCCAAAGGATCCAGCAACATGGGGAAAGGGCGGTAAAGCACCACTTTTGACCTTCAAAATGAATTTCGACACCACCCACATGCTGTTCTTTGCCGGATCCGGCGGCTATAAAACGACCTCGGTCGTTGTACCCACCGGTCTGCGCTATACCGGGCCGCAGGTCACTCTTGATCCGGCCGGCGAAATTACCCCCATTGTAGTGGAGCACAGGCGAAAGGTGCTTGGCCGGCAAGTCTTTGTGCTGGATCCGAACAATTTGAAAATCGGGTTCAATGTGCTGGACTGGATCAATGCATCAGAACGCAAAGAAGAAGACATTACCAATGTCGCGCATATGCTGCTCAACGACAGCGTGAAAGTCGATAGCTCCACCGGCAGCTATTTCCAGAACCAGGCGCATAATCTCCTCACCGGGGTTCTGGCCTATGTGCTGCTCGATCCAGCCTTTGACGGTCCACGCACCTTGCGCGGACTTCGCCAGATATTGTCATTGCCGGAACCCTCGCTTCTGGAAAAGCTGCGCTATATGCAGGCAAACTCGCCATCTCACTTCATTCGTGAAACGCTCGGCGTCTTCGTCAATATGACCGAGCAGACGTTCTCAGGTGTCTATTCGACCGCCGCCAAGGACACGCAATGGCTGTCGCTGCCTTATTATGCCTCAATGGTTTGCGGCAAGAGTTTCCAAAGCAATGATCTGGCCAAAGGTGATTTCGACGTTTTTATCAATATTCCGGGCGAGACGCTGAAAGCATCGCCAGGCATTGGCCGTGTCATCATCGGAGCCTTGCTCAAAGGCATGCGGCATGCAGACGGTGATTTCGTTAAACGCACCCTGTTCATGCTCGACGAGGTCGATCTGCTCGGCTACATGAAGGCACTCGACGAGGCCCGCGACCGCATGCGCAAATACGGCGTCACTCTGATGATGATGTACCAGTCGGTCGGGCAGATTGAGCGGCATTACGGCGTTACGGGCGCGGAAGAGTGGTTTGAAGGCGCAGCACTTGTTTCCTACGCCGCCGTCAAAAGCATGAAGACAGCAAAGCGCGTGTCGGAATCCTGCGGCGAAACCACGATTGAGGCCAGTTCTTCGTCAAAAAGCGGCGGGGTGTTTGGCTCGCGTGGTTCGGCACGAGCAACGCAAAGCAAGAGCTATCAGAAGCGGCCATTGATCACGCCAGCCGAAATCACCCAAACCATGCGCAAGGACGAACAGATTATTATCGTACAGGGCCAGATGCCGTTGCGCTGTGGCCGTGCGATCTATTTTCGCCGCAAGGATATGCGTGAGCAAGCCGGCGCTAACCGCTTCGCGCCGAAATAGGATCGAGCGCGAGCGATTATTGTTCCGGTAATTACTGTGATCTATAAACTGGCAATCTGATTTGAGTTTTGAGGGCAAAGCAGCAGCGCCGGGCCAGCCGGTGCAACTGGGAAGATAGGCCTTCCCGGCTGAGGCATACGGCCTATGCCCTCAAACTCGGAGGTGAGGCGAATGTGGTATCTACCGCTAAGCGTCACCCTAGAAGTGAAAAAGACCCGGACGAGCTGGCTGCTTGTGATCCGGGTCTCATTTTCGCTTAACTAGGAAGTGGGAGGTGGGCTTTGGCCTGCCTCCTACTCCGGGTTATATAGCATCTTTGCCGGACACGTTCAAATCGAAAGGCCGAGGCCTTTGGATTGTTCGAGGCGGCGCTGCTGTCGCACAACCTCTTCAGCTTGTTGGGCTTGGCTGTAGACAGCACTAAGCCGCTGCGCCGCTTCTTCATTGATATGGAGAGACTTGGCAACCACCTGCATCTTTCCTTCATTCAGCGCCCGGTGTTCCACATGCGTCAATCGTTGCCGCATGGCCTCATTCAAATAGGAAAGTTCAGCTTTAAGCTCCGGCGCTTTAACCATCGCCGCTGCCTGTTCTTCCGATTTGAGGCTGAGCATTTCGGCAAGACGAGGAGATGGCGCGGGTATTTCCACCCGCTGGCGGCTCTGTTCCTGCCGATGCTCTTCCTGAATTTTCTCGATTTCATAATGATAATCATTACCGTATCTTGCTACAGTATTAGCAAGGTCGTTGACGTTGCGTTCCGCCTCAACGCGCTCTGGACTTGCCTTGCGCCAAAAACTGGCCGCGGTCCCAGCCAGCGGCGCAATCTGCTCCGGATCAGCCTTGATTGTGTTGCGCGCGATGACAGCCTGATCTCTGCTTTGTAATGCCTGGACTTTGAACGGCTCAATAACCGACGCATCGCCGTAGACGATTTCTGCTGACCGGTCGATGCTTTGTCCCATATCTATAATGTGTGGATCCTGCAGCACGGTGGCTCTAACCTCGTTGAGGTCGAGACCGGGCAGCGTCACAGCTGGCACGAGCGGCTCGGTCCGGTGCGCAATGTCTGCCATGATCGCCGCCTCGCGAGCCGCCTCCAGAACACTCCCGACAGACACAAAAGCATCGACGCTTGTCGGCACCGCTCCGGTAATGGCCGGCTCAGCAGAGATTTGTTTCTCGACAGCAAAGGTGTGAACCTGCGGAATTTCCAGCGGCATGTCTTCCTCCGCAGGGCGCTCCATCCGTCGCCAGTTTTCCTCTGGCAATGATGGCACCATCTCAAGTGATGGTTCTATCTGCTGCGATTGCTCAATCTTCTGCTCCCCTTTCGCTGCGGCAGAAGCAGTCTGCACCGCCTGTCTTGGTTCTTCAGGCCCGATGCCAGCCTGTTTTGCTATTGGCCTGACTTCATCGCCTGCCAATCCTTCCGCGACATGCCCAGACACATGCGCATGCACAGGTGCCTCCGGTTCCGGCGGCTTGGCCTGCATATCCACAGCGCCAACTGTCGGCGTTCGGATCACTGCCGGTGGAACGTCAACTGCGAGTGGAACATCCACGGCAAGCGGAGCGTCAACTATGGACGCTGTTTCGACACTTGGTGGCGTTGCAACCTCTACAGGCGAAGCAGTCAAAGACAGGTCTGTCTGAACTGCTTCGGACGAGACACCTGTCTGCTCGATCGCCTGTACACTTGGCTGTTCACTGGCCTGCTTTGCCGCCGGCTGTTCAACAAAATGATTAAACGAAGCAAGCCGCCGCGCCGCCCGCCATGTTTCTTCAAGGGACAGCCCCCCCTGCCCCCTGGCAGGCAAGTCCTCATCGGCTCCGCCCAGGGCATTCGCAGCCGTGCCTTCAGTGACAAGCGTTGACAGTGCCGGAGCGCTCAGAATAATACGGTCAGAATGACTGAGGCGTGTTTGCGTGACGGCGCGCGATTTGTCGTCTTCCTTGTCCGAGAATGCCTGCCAGGCGAAACGAGCGGTTAAAGCCGCATCAAGCGCTTTTACCTCAGCGATGACTTCGGCGTCCTTTATGGTGTAACGGGCAGCTTGTGCCCAGCCTTCTTTGCCACCTGCAACGCGGACTGCCTCGATCTCGGCAAGGCGGCGCATAGTCTTTTCGGAAAGTTCCGGAATGGCATGGGCCGCCGCCTCGCGGTGACGGGCCTCTGAGGCCAGCGCCTTGTCGCGCGCCTGGTTGGCGCTGACGCCAAGCGCACGCACATGCACGGCAAGATCACGGGCCGCAGTCTGCACCGCCACTGGATTGCCGTGACGAATATTGCCAAACCGCTCCGGCTCCTGGGCGACGATCTGCGCCAGTGCGCGCAGATCAAATCCTGCGCCAGGCTGTGGGGGGATATCCGAGTGGGTGCTCGCATCATTTCCGGCAGTCCCGATCGCAGCGGCCCGGGACAGCACCGTGCGTGCACTTGCCGGATCCAGATACATACGGTTGATCAAGGGCTGCATGGCGTCAAGTTTCGATCCCCAGGCCGCGGATTGCTCGATACGGACAATAGCGGCTTCTGCCGGGCTTGTTGCAAATGACGTCAACGGCAAAAGCGCGCCGGATATGACCGGAGCCTCATCGGGCAAAGCGGACGGTAATCTGATTTCTTCGGCAGCGGTCACGCTCGTGACGCTCTTGGCCGTATCGCTCTCGCGATGCCACAGGCTTGCAACACGCTCGAAACTGGCAACAAGTCTCTGCCGATGCTTTTCAACGCTGGCAGTGAGCGCCGGGAAGATCGAGGCAAACGTGTCAATACCGCGCCGCGCAGCAAAGCCATCGACGATCTGCCGGTAATCGGCACTCTCGGCATAGTCGAGCGTCGTTGACTTGGCACCGGAGCGTGACAGCCCTGCCACAAGCGCGTCGAACACGCCTGATGCAATCTCGGGCGCTATCGCCTCGCTGTCTGTGGCAGAATTCACGGCCAACGCTTCACTGGACTTGCCTCGCGTGAAAGCTGGAGAAAACTCCGATTCTGCCACATAAAGGTCAGCCTGGTGCCTATGTCGCGACATGGCGACGTAAGCAAGATGCTGGTCCATGCCACCCGATGCCAGCACAAAGGTCCGGTCTACCGTGACGCCTTGCGATTTGTGCACCGTAGCCGCGTAGCCATGATCGACATTGTTGTAGGTCGCAGCAGAAAACGCCACCTCCCGGCCATTGTCGAGGCGAACGCGTAATAACTCGCTGCCAGCACCGCTCTGGTCGATGCCGATCACCGTGCCAAGCATACCGTTCTTGACCCGCTGTTTGCCGAGCTCAGCTGCCGATGGATCGGCAAAGACCTTGTTTTCCAGAAATACAATCCGGTCTTCTACCGCAAACTGCCGGGTGCCGCGCGCCGTCACAAAAGACCGCTCATCGGCAAGCGCACCGGTTTCCTTTAACGCTGTGCGTATGGCATTATTCAAAGCCAGCACATCAGCATTGGAATGGGCGAGCACCAGGAGTTCGTTGCTTGCCGTGGGCACCCCACTTGCCGTGGTCATACCACTTGCAGTGGCTATACCTCTGCCCGCTGCCCCATCCTTGGCTGCAACCTCAGCCCGTGCAGCCATCCAGTCGTCGACCATGCGAGAGATGACAGCGTCTTTGTCCGCCTCGATCTTGATGTACCCACGATCCTGATAGGCTTGCAGCGCGTCCGCGACATGACCACGGGCAAAGGCCCGCGAAGCATCCTGCCCCCACTTGTCTTTCTGGCGACGGATGCCGGCAAGTTCGAGATAGCCTATCTTATCGGCTATGGCGCGGAACGCAGCACCCGCCTCGATCGGCTGCAGCTGCATAGCATCGCCCACAAGCACGAGTTTTGCACCCACCCCCTCAACGGCACTCACAAAACGGGCAAGTTGTCCTGAGGACACCATGCCCGCCTCATCGATCACGAACACGTCGCCCTTGCCCAAAAGATCGCGGCCGTTTTGCCACGACAACTCCCACGACGCCAACGTGCGTGACGAAATACCCGCGGACTCTTCAAGGCCTTCCGCAGCCTTGCCCGCAAGCGCCCCGCCAAAAACCCGTCGACCTTCAGCCACCCACGCGGCATTTGCCGCTTCCATCAGTGTTGACTTTCCCGCACCTGCAAAGCCGACAATTGCCGCAATACCATTGTCGCGCGTCACATGATGCACGGCTTCGACCTGTTCCCTATCAAAGGAAAATGGTCGGGATGCATCCTTTGTTTCAATAGAGCGGATCGCAGCATCAACGATTTCAGCGGCAATCCCGTGGCCTTTAGCCGCCGCAAGCCGCTCCGCGCACACGCCCATCTCATACTCTGTGCGGACCATCTCACGGGTGGCATAGACCGGTTCCGTGAGCGCAGATTGACTCACAGGGTCGACAATGCGCCCACGCACCACAGAAACATCCGGATGAGCAAGCACCTTTGACATGATATTTTGAAACTGAACAGGGTCGTCCACATAGCGATGAACCGCCTTGGCCAGATCCTTTTCCGTAAACGTTGACTGCTGACTGCCAACCAGTTTGATCACCGCAGACGGATCATCGGCCAACTTGTCCGCAGCTTCAAACCGCGCCCGTTCCTTCGCAATCCATTCAAGACTCGCGCGCTCAACATGCGTCGATTTCAAATCGATCCCGCGATCTGCATAAGAGCGCATGTCAATCGTTACGTCATGGCCTGCAAGAGCAAGATGGCGATTAACGTGCTCAGCCCAGGACAGTCGCATTTCCTTCAATTCTTCTCGATAGCCGGTAAGAGCCTTGTAAATGACACGGCCATTCACCTTTAAAGGATCACCGTTATCATCCAGGACAATACGGGTTTTCCTGCCAAATCCCCCTTCTTCGACCGGCCTCAATGTGTGCATCAAATGCACATGTGGATTGCCTTCTTTGTCATGATAAACCCAATCGCCAACAAAACCTTTGGCAGTAATATGTTCCGCAACAAACCCCTGAACGAGCGCGATATTCTCATCTCGAGTAAGCTCGACTGGCAAAGAAAGTTGGATTTCACGGGCCAGCTGCGCGTCAATTCGTGTTTCATTTTCCTGCACAAGCGTCCACAACGCCTGACTGGAACGAGCCGATTTTGGTAACGCCATAATCGAACGTACCCAGTCCGGCGCATTATCAGGTATTGCGATTTCCGCATGAACAAGGTCACCACGTTCCTTGTCATAGAGCTTTGTAAATTCGCCTTTGGTGGAATCAAACATCCGCGTTCGATGCCGGTATGCGGCCATCGCAACTACGCTGCGGCCACTGGATACAATCTGAGCGGAGAGTCTTTCCAGTGCCAAAAAATCAAACTCCAATGAATCACCGTTTAAGGTGATCATTTAACACGCCGTGAGGCTTCGAGCAATGTTGGTGCAACCAACATATAAGCGAGCCGTCAGAATTTTTCTGCGGATATTCACTCGCTAACGCTCGCTTTGTTAGCAGGGCATGCTTTACAGAAACGCGTTAATGTACCAAACTCACATCGACCAATACGACGAGTAGAGTGAAAGATGTATGTTGGAAAAATCCTACGATAATGCCATTATTAGCGGCTGCAATCCACGTGATTACGACTGCGATATGTCCAAAATTCTCTTGCAGTTTGAAGGCAAAACAACAACCGGAAAACTCGATGCTCTTGTGTGGGCTAAACACAAACCCATTCTCATCGCCTGCATCACATTGGACAACACAGAGCGCATCTCACTCATGGCCTACAAAGATGCCAGAGAAAGCAACCGTGAGTATCGCGGGTGGCGATTGCTCAGCCCGGGACAAAGCATATCCATCACTATCCGAAAAGGCCAACGCGGCGCTCTTCATCCAATTATTCAATCTCTCACTTGAAGGATAACACCGTGGCAAGACAACCACGCAAACGTTCCATCGAAAGCATAAATGCCGAAATCAACGCTCTGAAAAGCGAACTGCAACAGCGCGAGCAGGAAGAAGCCATGCGCATTGCCGCCATCGTTCAGGCTTCTGGACTGGCAGCGCTTGGACTGCCTGACAACGAATTGCGGCTGGCTTTGGACCAGTTCGTCAAATCCTTTCGCAAACCAAATAGCGGAGCCGACCTCAAACCAGAGAGAAGGATGGAGAAAGCCGCCAAGGCGGACACTGATCCAGCGACGGCTACAATTTCTTCACGCGACACTAGCCCGCATGAAAGCCGATAGCCGCCGTAAAGATGTTCATGAAAAAATCATGCTCGGCGGCCTCATCGTCAAGGCAGGATTGCGCGAAGCCGACAAAGCCTTTCTGCTCGGCGTCCTGATCAAGGCCGCTCACCTTGACAAAAACTCTGACGAATATGCCCGCATCAAAGAGATAGGTACAAAGGAGTTTCAAAAATGAATCGCCACGAACGACGCAAAGCTGATGCACAATGGCGCAAAGGTACTCTTGATGATGGCGTAGGTCTCACCATGACGCCGCAAGCATTGAACATCTTGCAGGAAATGCAGGCAGAGGAATTGCGCGATAAACCAGCAGACGACAATCAGCCGCTCTCCGATAACACCGAGACGCAATAGAACGGCTGCCGTTGGCATGGCTGCTTTGTTAATCCACCAAACCAAACGACGAAGGAAAACAAGTGAGCAATAGCAAACTCAAACGGTTGGTCGACGAGATTGAAAATCTCGACGCGACCATCAAACAGTACAACGACGAAAAAGCGCAAAAATACAAAGATGCCAAGAACAATGGCTACGATATACCTGCACTCAAGACCGCACTTAAAATTCGCAGGGACGGCCTCGACAAACACACACAGAAAGAAGAACTGATCGCGATCTATCTCGCCGAGATCGGATAGTCCCTCGCGTACGTGCGCGTGCACGCGCACGTACGCGAGGGAAATGCTAGAAAGTTATGGCAGAGCAAAGCGATGCCATACCGCATCGCTGCCGCAGGCAGCGCAAGACCGCGAGCCGGAGCGCGTAATCAAAGAACGCTGTAGCGACGGTGAGCGGTCTAATTAATATTATCAGCTATCGGCAGAACGCGAAGCGAACCTGAAAGAATTGACTCCACCCCTGCTCGCTGAGGGAGTTTTCTTTATAGCCCTCCGCAGTCACTACAGCGTTCTTTGATTACGCGTTCCTGCTCCGGGCTGGCGACGGCTCCGCCGTCGAAGCCAAGGAACGGAAATCAGCGATTGGCTAATAAGCCAGCAGACAGCAACGCGGCCTCGCCGCGTCCGAAGCTCAGGCAACCGCTAGCGTCAGGTGGCCGACCGGATCGGCCGTAGGCCGCACCGTGATCTCAATATCGTAGCCAAGGCGGTTCAGGGCGTCCATGAGCTTGCGCTCTGACAGGTTGGTGAAGTCGCCACGCAACAGGGCTGACACCTTCGGCTGTGGAAGCCCCATGCGCCGCCCTGCTTCATCCTGCGTCAACCCAAGCCGCCGTATGGCCTTGGTGATTTCGATCATCAGGCCGGATTTCACCTTAAGCTTGTCGGCGTCAGGTAGACCAAGGTCGGCAAAGACATTGCCGGAACTGGTCGTCACCTCGATTCCATTAACGACGCGCGTTTGCATCTCTTATCTCCTTGGCTATAGCCTCGGCTACCTTGAGCCGCGCCCGGATAACATCCATGTCTTCCTTCGGCGTGGCGATGCCGCTTTTGCTCTTCTTCTGGAAGCAATGCAGCACGAACACCGCTTCCTCGTACCTGACCGTGTAGACGGCCCGATATGTGCCGCCCACATCGTTGGCTATTCGGATTATCGTGGGGAAGGAGCTGAATGATGCGGCTCAATAAACCATCTCTCCGTGTGGACTCTGTTGCATTCCTCGCACGAGATGGCGAGGTTGCGGAACGTCTTCCGCGCCTTGAATGGGACGAGGTGTTTGGCGCTGATCGTCTCGCCTTTCGGGTAGATGCCCCTGCAGTGGTCACAGACAAAGAGGTCCGCTTCTCTCGCCGGATTTCGATTGACTATGCGGGCTCGGAGCACGTCGATGCTGTAGCCACGTCCAAGCCGATTGGCGATCTTCAGGATGCCGTTGGCGGCTTCCGTGAAGGCGTTCGTCAGCCCTGTGTCGAAGTAGGCGAACACCTCTTTGTGCCAGTTATCAACCGTTCGACCGAGCTTGACGAACTCGGGGATGTCCGCGAACTGGACCTTCCATTCCTCAAAAGCCCCTTCTGCAGCAGCGCGGCTGGTGCAGTCCCAGATGTCGTAGAACGCTTCTTTCGCTTCCCATGCCCGCTTCAGCCTGGGGGAGTTGGACAGCCAGCCGTCAAGGACGAACTGCGCACGAGGAGACAACCGATGCCTGCTCTTCTGAAGGAGGAGGCGACCTTTCATCGCCGCTCTCTGCGCCTTCATAGTGGTCAGCTTTCGAGCGGCAGAGACGCGTACCGCGTCAAGATGTTTGTTTGCGGTTCTGACGACGTGGAATTTGTCCACGACGACAACGGCTTGCGGAAGATAGATCGCAGCCAGGTCAGCGTAGGAGCGCCACATGTCCATGGTCAGGTAGCTGACACGTTCCCGGCCGGGGAGATGCGCCATCCAGTGACCGACGCGGGCCTTGCTGTTGGTCTCCAGCAGGTCCAGCACCTTGCGTCCGAAGACATCGACCAAGACTGCGCACAGACCGTTCGTCAGGTTCACTTCGTCAATTCCGAGAACCTGCGGAGCGTAAAGGTCCCGTTCTTCCAACAGTTTCGCGATGTGCTCGCGCTGGATGTTGCGGCACGTCTTCTCGTCAACCCCAACGTCGCGGGCAATGTGCAAAGTCGGACGAATGAGGGACTGCACGGCGATGTGGTTGTAGCACCGCAACGTCATGCGCCTGTCGGGGGCCATGTCAGGAAGGCTTTGGAGGAAGGTCTCTCCGCATTCCCGGCACTTGAAGCGCTTCACCGCAACGTGGATCACGGTCTTCTTCCCGTGCACTGGAGCGTCAACGTATTTGGTGACCTTCGGGCCATGGCTGACGAAGCGGCCGACAACTCCACACTTCGGACAAGCCTCCGGGACGATGTCGTAGCTGGCCTCGATGTCGTAGCGCTCATCGACCTTCACGTCGTTCACCGTCCAGTTCGGAAGATACAGTGCATTGTTCGCCATGGTCGCCCCTTTGGAGCGACACATACCGCGTTCGGATTAACGTGTGGAGTCATTCAGATGCAAATGGCGACTTCGGCATATCCCGCCAGACGGACGGTGAAATCTCGACGTTTGATCCGGCCTCGACCCAGACCTGTTCTGGCCGGAGATATCTACCCGCTTCGAGGTAATCACGGTCTGGTCTTGCCACCAACACCTGCCGCTCATCATCGGGCAACTGGTCGACACAAGAGTTCCAACGAGCCATCTATCAATCCTCATATCCACACGTTAATCCGAAGTCAGGATAGCACGTCCTATGAAGAAATCCACACGATATTCCGAAAAGCCCATCGTTCTCAACCACTTCCAGCACGCCAGCGCCGCCAAAGCCCTTGAGCACTTTTGACGCCGGATGCTGTTCGCCGTGCTGCGCGAAATGCAGTGCGAACCCGACCGACTTCCGCACATCTGCCGGAAGCTGCATCAGGTCCTTGTAGCTGCTGCCAATCCATTCAAGC
>Ga0308157_10004725_pt1 | contig 17773 bp, 14 predicted proteins | sample PhyBR1_FD_201035 | JGI IMG/M metagenome (GOLD analysis project Ga0308157, IMG submission 201035) | Phyllosphere microbial communities from UC Gill Tract Community Farm, Albany, California, United States - DLSLB.R1 | ecosystem: Host-associated > Plants > Phyllosphere > Unclassified | place: USA...
GGCCGAGGTGCTCACCGCCTGGACCTATTACGCGGCGCCGCCGTTCCTGACGGACGCCAGGTCCAATGCCGGACTGGATCGGGACCTGGTGGCTTACCTGAACCGGAAGCTGGCCGGTAAATACGAGGTCCGCTTGATGTTCGTGCCGCGCGCCCGCCTTGGTTCCATGCTCGATACCGGCGCCAAGGGCATGGTCTTGTTTGCGCCGTCGGTTATTTTTGGTGGGCCGGCCGGCGGCAAATACCTCTGGACCTCGGCCTTGTTCGATGACCGCCAGGACCTGCTGTCGCGCGCGTCGGCGCCGTTCGAATATGACGGTCCCGCTTCACTGCACGGCGTCCGCTTCGGCGCGATGCTGGGCCATACCTACCCGGCGCTGGCGGAAGACATGGACAGCGGACGTATCTACGCGCACCGCAACAACAACGAAGGCGCGTTACTGGGCATGCTGTTGATGCAGCGTCTCGACGTGATCACGCTTGCCGATTCATCCGTCCGCTATCTGGTCAAGAACGATGCCAGCATCGCCGGGAAAATCCATGTCTCAAAACAGAACCTGGGCAGCTATGCCCGCCACCTGATGTTCCAGGAAGGGATGGCCAGGGAACGCGACGACATCGAGGATGTCGTGGCCAGGATGGACAGCGACCCAGCCTGGCTCGCCATTCTCAGAACGTACGGCCTGACCCACGCGAGGCGTTAGGCGGCGCGCACGGCGGCTTCGATCGCCGCGACGTCGATTTTCCCCATCTTCATCATGGCCTGGAACGCGCGCTGGGCGACGTCGCCGCCCCTGGCCATGGCGTCGGTCAGCACGCGCGGCGTGATCTGCCACGACAGGCCCCATTTGTCCTTGCACCAGCCGCAGGCGCTTGCACTGCCGCCGTTGTCGATGATGGCGTTCCAATAGCGGTCGGTCTCGGCCTGGTCGTCGGTGGCGATCTGGAACGAGAACGCCTCGCTGTGCTTGAAGGCCTTGCCGCCATTGAGGCCGATGCACGGGATGCCGCACACCGTGAACTCGACTGTCAATACGCTATCCGCTTTCCCGCCGGGGAAATCGGACGGCGCCCGGTGCACCTTGCCGACCGCGCTGTCGGGGAAGGTGCGGGCGTAGAAGTGCGCGGCTTCTTCCGCGTCATGGTCGTACCACAGGCAGATCGTGTTTTTGTTCATCGTCACTCTCCTTGGTTAGTCGAGGATGTAGTTTACCTCCGCTTGCGTGCGCGGCGGCGCGAGCTTGCCCCGGGCATTTGCGGGTCATTTGTGGGTCCGACAAGATTAACTTTCTCCCAGCGGTTGTCGATATTCCATCGATGACGCTTTTATCTACAGGAAGAAAGCATCATGTCAGTCACTAGCACATATACGTTCTTACAAGGGTACTTCAACGGCCTGTTCGTCGGCCAGAATACCGTCAGCGCAGCCGATCAGCTGTTCACCGAGTCGCCTCCGGGCAGTGTCGTCTTCACGGTCCATCGTCCCAACGGCGAACAACTGGTCGATCTCGGCAAATTGATTAATACCGACGCCAACGTCGGCATGGTTGCCAAGCACCTGATTTCAGCCGGCGCCTCGCTCACCAGCGGCCTGCGCGTGCAGGGCACGCCGTGGATCAACGTTCCCTACTTTATCCAGTCGCCGGCCGCGCACAAGCCTAACGACATGCTAGCCAGGGTCAATTTCGATTTTCATATCGAGACGCCTTTCCCTTGCTCGGATATCGACGGCACCATTTCGGTGTTCCTGTTCGTGTTCCTCGACAGCCAGAAGCATCTGCATGTGACGGTCGACGGCACCTGGTTCTCGTTCGAGGGCGGTGCGCCTTTCTGCGCCGGTAAAGCTTCCGATGGGCTGAAGGCCGCCTTGCCCGGGGTGCGCAAGGAAATCCAGGCGCTGCTGCCGCCGCTGACATCGGCCATCGCCAACGTCAAGTTCGCCAATATTTACTTCTTGCCCGGCGATGGTAAAAAAACCGCCGGCGCTTTCGTCGAAGATGCCAGCAACGATGCGTCGCTCGGCCTGCTCTTAGCTTAAAAGGAAAATGAAAATGGATAAGGATCAAAAACTGGCCAACGACATCGGTGCCCTGCTGCGTGAGGCAGGCTACACCGGCCTGAATGTGCACACCGACCAAAGCGGTACGCAGCTCAACGCCACCCGCGAACGTGGCGGCGTGATGGTGCAGGTGTCGCCGGACATGAAGAAAGCCAGCCGCCGCACCGAAGGCGGCGGCGCCGAGGCGCACACCGAGCGGCTCGATGTGCACGAGGTGCCTGCGATGGAGGGCCTGGAGCAGAAGCTGCGCGCCAATCCCGGACTGGCCAAGGCCATGGGCATCCCGGCCTCGCATCTGAAGTACATCATGTAGCTCGCTTCGATCCGGCCTGGCCCGCGTGGTGGGCGGGGCTGGATTGCGCGGCGCAGGCCATCAGCTGCTGCGCCAGCGCTTCGATTTCCGGCGCCACCGGCGCGCCCAGCGCGCTCAGTGCCATGCGCTGGTAGCGCCGGTAGACCGCCAAGCCTTCCTCGAAACTGGCGTCGTCCAGGTGGAGGCGCATCAGGTCCGTGCTCAGTGCCTTGCAGTACGGGTCGGCCTCCAGCGCGCGCTCCAGCAGTTGTGCGGCGGCTGCCGTGTTGCCGGCGCGGGCCAGCTGGCGGCCTGCGTCGCCCAGCGCGCGCGCCAGCTTGCCGCGCCATAGTTCGCGCCGCGCCAACAGCCACGGCGCGCTTTCCCCATGCAGCAATTCTCCCCGGTACAGCGACAGCACCTGCGTGGATGCCGCCAGCAGCGCGGCGTCGCCGGCGGTGCTGCATTCCTGCGTCAGCGCTTGCAGGCGAGCCAGCAGGCGTTCCAGCGCTGCCGTATCGCTCCAGCAGCGCTGCGGCGCCAGCGACAGCGCTCCTTGTTCCAGCACGATGCTGCCGGCGCCCACCGTCGCCCGCAGGCGCGACAGCGTGGTCTCCAGCGCGTGGCGCGCGGTGTCGCCGTCGGCGTCCGGCCATAGCAGTTCGGCGGCGCGGTCCAGCGGTATGCTGGCCGGCGCGTGGGCGGCGATCAGTTTCAGGATGTCGAGCTGGCGATGCTTGGATTTGCCTTGTGAGCGCAGTGGCTCGCCGTCGATGCGCAGTTCGAAGCCGCCGAAGACGCGCACCTGCACCGGCCATGGCCAGTGGTCGCCGGCGTCCTCCGGCGGCGCCAGGCGCCAGGCGCGTATCAGCGCGTTGGCCGCGTCGGGGACGATGCCGGCCGCCAGCGCGTGCGCGCACAACGGCTGCAGGATGTGCGGCGTGGCGAAGGTCAGGTAGCTGCCCTGCGATGCGAAGTGGTACAACGCGCGGCGCAGCTTCTCCTGCGCCAGCAGCAGCTGCGCCGGTTGCGCGCGTTGCAGCTGCTGCAGCGGTTGCGCCTTGCCGTCGGCGCCGGTGATCAGCAGCCATGCTTCCAGCAGGTCGGCCCAGGTGGCGGCCAGCGGCGAGTTGTAGTCGACGGCGTGCCGGCGCAGCACTGCCGTCTCGGCGGCGCAGCGTTCGCGGTCCAGCAGCGTGTAGGCGACGCAGCTGGCGGTCTGCGCGTAGACCTCGTAGGGAATGCTGCCGAAGCGCAGGGCCGCCTCGTGCGCCAGGCGCGCATGTTCCAGCGCGCCGTGGCCGTCGCCCCGGCAGCTGGCCAGCCAGGTCTGTGTCAGCTGCAGGTGGGCCACCAGGTTGTGGTGCTGCGCCGGCGTTTGCTCGGCGATCTCGGTGGTGGCGGCGGTGGCTTTGTCGAGTTCTCCGCGCAGCAGGCAGGAGGCGGCGTACAGCAGCACGTAATGCGCGTCCATGATGCGGATGCCGCTGCTTTCCGAACTGGCGCGGCAGGCGGCGAAGGTGGCGTCGAAGCGGGCGTGGTCCATGCCCACCAACGCATCGTACAACTGCACCAGGTGCGACAGGTAGCGCGCATACGGCGGCAGCGCGGAAGCTTCCGGCAGCGCGTCCAGCAGCACGCGCACCTTGCGCACGGCGGCGTAGCGGCCGGACTGGTAGTAGTGCTGGCCCAGCATCGCGCCCAGCCTCACCTTCAACGTGGGATCGGCCGGCTGGCGCAGCACTTCGAGCGCGCGCCGCTCCCACAGGTCCATGTCCTGGTGGCCGGGATCGGTCATGAACAAGCCGCTCCACATGCTGTGCGTCAGGTGGGCTTTCAGGCCGGGATCGGGCAGCTGGTCGTAGTCCTGCGCCGGGTCCACATGCTGTTGCAGGAAGGCGCGCAGCGGCTGTTCGGCGGCGCCGTCGAAGAAGTAGGAGCTGATGATGGCGCTCAGCGCCAGGAAGCGGTGCATCGGCCGGTTCTGCGCCGTGAACGCCTCCAGCGCCTTGAGCAGCGCGGCGCGGGCGCGCGCGGTGTCGCTCATGAACACGGCAAGGCCCAGCCAGTAGTGGTGCCATGCGCCGCGATGCGCTTCGGGCAGGGCGTCGATCCAGCGCGCCAGCGTGGTGTGGCGCGCGCTGGCCAGCATCGCCTCGGCCCGCGCTTCGATCAGGCCCGCCGCGCGCTCGGGCATGTCGTGTTCCAGTGCCAGCTTGATGGCGGCGTCGCCGCTGCCGTCGGCCAGCAGTGTGTCGACGCAGCCGGCGATCCAGGCGTGGCGCTGCGCTTCGTCGATGCGGGTGGCGGCCCATTTGCGCAGGAAGCCCTGGAACAGCGGATGCAGCGCGTATTGGCGGCCGGGGTATTCGTAGATCAGCGCTCCCTGCGCGGCCAGGCGGGCCACGATGTCGGCCGCATGCGGCGCGCCGGATAGCGTGGCCGCCCATGCGCCGCTGAAGTTCGGCAACCAGCACACCGCCAGCAGCGTGGCGCGTTCCTCGTCGCTGTAGGCGCTGAACACTTCCTCGGCCAGGTAGCCGACCATCGCTTCCGACAGCACGTCCTCGGCGGCCAGCGCGGCGCCGGGCCGTCGCTTGAGCCACGAGGCCACCAGCGCGATGCCGGCCGCCCAGCCGCGCGTGAAGTTGTAGACGCTGTCGGCGACGGTGTCGGCGTGGCCGACGCCCAGCACGTTGAGCAGGACTTCGGTTTCGTCGCGGCTGAAGGCCAGCGCGGCGCTGTCCAGTTCATGCATGTCGCCGTGGGCCAGCAGGCGCGCGCAGGCGGACGGCGGCAGCGCGCGGCTCAGCACCACGACCTTGCTGGCGGGCGGCAGTTCGGTCGCCAGCGTCTCGAGGAACTGGCGGAAGAAGGGCGCGTCCTGGCAGCGGTGGGCGTCGTCCATGACGATGCGGCTGGCCGGCGCCAGCGCCGCGCCCAGCGAGCGCGCGTACAGCCGCAGGTAGCCCTGCAGCGCCGGCAGGTGTTCGCGCAGCAGCGGCGGCGGTTGCCAGTCCGGCGCCACGCCGCCGTTGACGATGGCCTGTTCGAAGTAGAGCAGGAAGCTGGCCGGGTCGATGTCGGCTTCGTCCAGCCGCAGCCAGGCCACGGCGGGGCCGGCGGCCTGGCAGAACTCCAGTCCAAGGCTGGTCTTGCCGGAACCGGCCGGCGCGGCGATCCAGGTCAGCGTGGCGGGGGAGTCGAGCACCGCCTGCACGGCGGTGCCGCGGCCGATCAGGCGGGCGACGGGACGGGAAGTCTTGGCGAGTGAGGCCATGGTGGCGGTTCCTTGAGGCGAATTGCGCAGGAACAACCAGTTTAATTCTGAATGCCAAAAGAACAAATCTTAAATTTCGACAACTATTGTGCTGCAAGGGGCAGCCATGCCGCCCCTTGCTTCCGGCTTACACCGGATCGACCTTGTTGGTCAGCGTAAAGTGCGCCTCGGCGTAGTTGTCGCCGTCGACGAACATCCACCAGGTGCCGGTCTTGTTCGGCCCGATGGTGAACGGCGCCAGGTGGCCTTCCTGGTAGTTGTCGCCGTCGGCGTAGCCCTCGCCATAGCAGCGCAGCGTGGCCTTGACCTGGATGACGTCATTGGCCAGCAGGTCCAGCGTCAGGATCAGGCGGCCCATCGCGTCGTCGGCCACCTGGTCGAACACCTTGACCGCGTGGGTGCTGGACGACGGTCCCAGTTGCGCGATGTTGTAGAAATCGCCCACGCTGTGCGGATACGCGGCGGCGGCGAATTCATAATCGGTGGTCGCCATCCAGCCGTCGATGGTCAGGCGGCGGAACCAGTGCGGCGGCGGTTGCAGGTCCAGCGTCAGGTTGGCGGTCTGGTTGGCCGCCACCGTCACCGAGGCGCTGCCGTGCAGCTCCTGCTTCTCTGCCGTCACCAGTACGCTGCCCACCGGTACGCCGGTCAGCGTGAAGCTGCCGTCGGCGGCCGTGTGGGTGAACTGGTTCTGCGAAATCTGCACGCTGACGCCGGCCGCCGCCTTGCCCTCGTAGTGCACCACGCCGTGCAGCGTGCCGGTCTGCGCCACCTTTTTCCATTTGTAGATGGTCACTTCCTCCCAGCGCGCCGGCCGGTAGATCAGCGGCTCGCAATAGCCGTACAGCGGCGCGTCGAAGAAGCACAGGTTGGCGGGGCTGACGGCGTTGGCGTCGCCGGTCTGGCGCCAGGCGTCGGAATCCTTGGCGTCGGTGTCGCACCAGTCGGAGGCGAAGGCGTTGAGCATCTGGTTGGCGGTATCGTCGGCGGCGTCGGTCAGCGCGTTGCCGAACCAGCCGGCGCTCTCCAGCACCATCTCGTGGATCTTCGAGTACAGCACCTCGCCGGCGGCGATGCGTTCGTCGGACTGGTAGAGATACAGGCCGTCCGGCGTGGACGGCGTGATGCCGGCGCCGGCGGCCAGGTCGCTCTGTTCCAGCATGCCGCCTTCCATCGGCACGCCGGACTGCTTGATCGACATCCACAGCAGCGACGAGCACACGGTCGGGAAGGTGTTGGCGGCCCACTTGGCGCTGGCCGGCGCCTTGTCGGTCAGGCCGATGGCGGGATTGGTGTAGCAGAAGAAGCGGTAGTGGCTCTTGCCGGCCTGCTGCGCGGCGAAATCGGCGATGCCGTGCAGCGTCTGGCGGATCTCCAGCGTTTCCTTCAGCGGATCGGGCTTGACCACCATGGCCGGCACGATCTCCGGCGCCACGCCGCCCAGGTCCAGCTTGGATTCGATGGTGGCGAAGCCGGCGATCGAATGCTTCTTGCCGGTCTCGGGATCGACCATGTCCTCGCCGTCGACCGCGTGTTCGACGGTCTGCGTGACCACGCCCGGCCACAGGTATTTGAGCACGTCGGGACGGGCGCCGTCGCCGCCGATGAATTCGATCAGCCGGTCTTCCGATGCGGTGGAGTGGGTGATCTCGTCGCGGTTGCGGGTCATGATGCCGGAGTGCGAGTAGCGCTGCGGCGGCGTCACCGTCTGCAGCACGGCGGAGATCAGGCTGCCGTTGCTGGGGTTGAGGATCAAGTCGCCCTTCTTGGCGTTCATGAAGCGCGGCGGCATCTGCATCCAGCGTTTTTCCTGGGTCGGCATGCAGTACATGCCGTCGGGGATGTGGTCCGGCATATTCCATGGATCGCACTCCTGGCCCTCGACCGGGAATGGTGGCTCCACGTGCAGGTCCATCGCCGTCAGCGTTTGCAGCGGTTGCAGCGCGCTGGCCAGTGCGGCCGGCATGCGGTTCGCGCCAACTTGCAGCGTCGACGCGGCAGCCGGCAGCATGCCGTAGCTGCCCAGTCGCGTCACCTCGTCCAGCGTGATCGCGCCAGGATTGGCGACCAACTGGCGGCTGGCCAGGTCGCTCAGCAAGGCCTGCGCGTTGGCGTTGACCAGCAGTTTTTTGCTCATGTGCTGCGTCAGGTCGAAGTGCGCGCTGACGCGCACCGGCAGCCCGTTCGGCGCCGTGCCGCGATAGTGCACGCTGAAGGCGATGGCCTGCTGCGGCAGCTGCGCTTTCGGGATGACGACGTCGACGCGGGTCGCGGCCTGCGCCTTCAGCACGACGGCGCTGGCGGTGGCGGGGCGCAGTTCGAATTCGCGCGGGCCTTCTTCATAGGCCAGTTCCAGCTGCATGCTGCTCAAGGTCAGGTTGTTCGTTTCGGGATTGCGCACGACGAAGCTGGCGCGGTAGCTGCCGTCGCTGAACTTGGCGCTGAAATCGCTGCTCTCGACCGGCGGCTGCAGCACGCCGCGCTGGCGCGCCAGGAAGTAGGGATTGGCCACGCTGACGCTGCGCTGGATGGTGCGCGCCGCTTCGCCCGGCTGCTGCACCGTCACCTGCACGTGGAAGACGGTGTGCGGCCGGTTGGGATTGAGCTGCGCGGAGAAGTCATGCTGCAACGTGGGATGCGTGCTGCCCAGCGCGACGGCGCCCAGCTGCCAGTTGTAGACGGCGGCCGTGGCGCCACCGCCCATGTTGATGGCGGCGCGCGGCGGCGTCGTGGTCAGGATGGGATGGCTGGCGGCGTCGCGCGCGGTGATGGTCAATGCGCTCATCGCGGTCTTGCGCGGCAAGATGGGGCCAATTGGAATGGCCGGAGTGCGCGGCTTGATCTCGATGCGCGGACGCGGCGTGCCCTGGGTGCGGCGCTCGGGCGCGTTCTGCACCGTCAGTATCATCGTGGTGGGATTGTGCGGCGCGCTGCGCACCGTCAGCATCGGCGGCTGCTTGCCGTCGGCGGGGGCGTTGATCTGGACTTCGGCTTTCAGCTTCTCGATGGCGCCGCGCTTGCCGGCGACGACGTTGATGGTCTTCTTGCCGGCCCGGTTCCAGACCAGGTACTGCTTGGAGCCGGGCACGCCGTTGATGCTGATGTTGGCGCTTTCGTTGTTGTCGTAGGATCGGCCGTTCGGGTCTTTGACTTCGACGCAGACGCTGTCGCCGATGGCGGCCACGGTGGGCGTGCAGACGACGGAACCAAGCAGCGGGGTTGGGGCGGTTGGTGCTTGCAACATGGGAACTCCTGTGGACGTTGGGAATGATGACGTCAGGTCCGTTTTCGGCGGGCCTGGTGTTCCCAGTGTCGTGCGGAGCGTCCCACAAATCGCTCACAAATGCGTTATTCGGGCTTCTTCACCACCGCGTAGCGCTCCAGCGTGCGCTTGCGCGCCTCGTCGTGCATGACCAGCGGATCGGGATAGTCCAGCGGCAGCATGCGCGGCACCAGCCACGGCGCGTGGATTTCCTTGTCGCTCAAGTCCTTCAGCTGCGGCAGGTAGCGGCGGATGAACTTGCCCGAGGCGTCGAACTTCTCCGATTGTGTGATCGGGTTGAAGATGCGGAAGTAGGGCTGGGCGTCGCAGCCGGACGATGAGGCCCATTGCCAGCCGCCGTTGTTGGAGGCCAGGTCGAAGTCGTTCAGGTGCTGCGCGAAGTAGGCTTCGCCACGGCGCCAGTCGATGCCCAGGTCCTTGATCAGGAAGCAGGCCGTCACCATGCGCAGGCGGTTGTGCATGTAGCCGGTCTGGTTCAGCTGCGCCATGGCGGCGTCCACCAGCGGATAGCCGGTGCGGCCCTCGCACCAGGCGGCGAACAGCTCGTCCGCGTGCGGGCCGGCTTCCCATTCGATGGCGTCGTAGGCCGGCTTGTAGGATCCGCCCACCACGTGCGGGTTGTGGTACAGGATCATCGCGTAAAACTCGCGCCAGATCAATTCCGCCAGCCAGACCGGCGCGCCTTCGCCGCCGGCGCCACGCGCCATCAGGTCCAGCACGGTGCGCACCAGGTGCCGCACCGACAGCGTGCCGAAGCGGAAGTGGATCGACAAATAGGACGGTCCCTTCACGGCCGGATAGTCGCGCGCTTCCTTGTAGCTGGCGATGCGGGGCAGGAAGTCCTCCAGCAGCGCGGCCGCGCCGGACATGCCGGTCGGGATCTTCAGCGCGGCCAGGTTGCTGGGCTCGAAGCCGAGCTCGGCCAGAGTCGGCAGGGCCGGGGCGTTGGCCGGGGCCGGCGCCAGGCGCGCGGCCAGCGGTTCGACGTGGTGGGGCGCCAGCACCGACGGGTCCGCCTCCAGCTTCTTCAACCAGGCATTCTTGTACGGCGTGAACACCGAGAACACGCCGCCGGTCTGCGACAACACTTCGCTCTTTTCAAAGATCACCTGGTCCTTGCCGCTGACGAAGCGGCGGCCGTCGGCCAGCAGCGCCTGCTCCACGGCGGCGTCGCGGGCAATGGCTTGCGGCTCGTAGTCGTGGTTGCAGAACACGGCATCCACGCCCAGCTCGGCGGCCAGGGCCGGGATCGCGTCCACCGGATCGGCATGACGCACGATCAGGTGGCCGCCCAGCTGTTGCAGCTCCGCAGCCACCTCGGCGATGCTGGCATGGATGAAGTCGACCCGCCGGTCGCGGCGCGGCAGGCCGTCCAGGATGGTGGTGTCATAGACAAAAACGCAATGCACGCGGGCGCTGTCCTGCAGGGCGCGGTGCAGGGCTGCATGGTCGAAAACCCGCAAATCGCGGCGCAGCCAGAGTAGGGAGGAATTCAGTTTCATTGAGTCTGTGTCAATCTCGTGTGGGAACTCAAACGTGGCCGCATCCGCAATTCAGTGTAAACTAGCGGTTAGACAGAGTTGCTAGCCGCGCGAATACTACAGTAATTGTCAGCAGCACAGAAAGAACCACGCATATGAAGAAAAGCAAAATCGGCCAAACTCTCCCTGTACCCGGCATGCTCCAGGAAGCCGGCGATCCGTTGGATGCCCCAGGCGCCGGCGCCACCGCCACCCTGAACCTCGCAAATCATTTCCTGATTGCAATGCCTTCCATGCAAGATCCGGTGTTTGGCGGGACTGTCGTGTACGTGTGCGAGCACAATGAAAACGGCGTGCTGGGCGTGGTCATCAACAAACCCACCGACATGACGATGGAAGTGCTGTTCGAGCGCATCGACCTCAAGCTGGAGTCCAATGTCGATGTCGACGCCCCCATCATGTTCGGCGGCCCGGTGCAGGACGACCGCGGTTTCGTGCTGCACACCCCGGGCACCCGCTATTCCTCGTCGCTGACGGTGACCGAGGACGTGGCCTTCACCACCTCGATCGACGTGCTGGAGGCCGTGGCCGCCGGCGAAGGTCCGCCGCGCATGCTGGTGTCGATCGGCTATTCGGGCTGGAGCCCGGGCCAGCTGGAGGACGAGATCAGCCGCAACGGCTGGCTGACCGTGGGCGCCGATCCCGACATCCTGTTCAAGCTGCCGATCGAGGAGCGCTACACGGCCGCCATGCGCCTGCTGGGCATCGATCCGCTGATGCTGACCTCGGAGGCCGGGCATGCATAAGGTGCCAGGCTAACCGTGACCATCGAGACCATCTTCGCATTCGATTTCGGCGTCAAGCGCATCGGCGTCGCCATGGGCAACACCATGATCCGCCAGGCCGAGCCGGTCAAGGTGATCGCCGCCATCGACAACGCCACCCGCTTTGCCGACATCCAGGCGCTGCTGGACGAGTGGAAGCCGGCGCGGCTGGTGGTCGGCCTGCCCATGCATCCCGACGGCGCCGAGCACGAGATGACGGCGCGCGCCCGCAAGTTCGCCAACCAGCTGCATGGCCGCTTCAACCTGCCGGTGGAGCTGGTGGACGAACGCTATTCCTCGGCCGTGATCTCGGCCAAACGCGGCGAGGTCATCGACGACCGCGCCGCCGCCATCATCCTGCAACAATATTTCGACACTCATTAAACCCATGTCCACACTGAATCCCCACCAACTCGACGCCGAAGCGCTGTACGCGACCCTGCTGGCCGACGTCAAAGCCGGCCTGGCCGGCGTGGCCGATGTCGCCATCGTCGGCATCCACTCCGGCGGCGCCTGGATCGCCGAGCGCCTCGCGGCCGACCTCGGCCTGTCCGCCCGCTGCGGCGTGCTGGACGTGTCCTTCTACCGCGACGACTACGCCAAGAAGGGCCTGCCGGCCGACATCAAGCCGACCAACATCGGCTTCGACGTGGCGGCCGCCAACATCCTGCTGGTGGACGACGTGCTGTACACCGGCCGCACCACGCGCGCCGCGATCAACGAGCTGTTCGACTACGGCCGCCCGGCGCGCATCATGCTGGCCGCGCTGGTCGACCGCGGCGAGCGCCAGCTGCCGGTGGCGGCCGACTTCGTGGCCGGCCATGTGCAGGTGCCGCCGGGGCAGGCGCTGGTGCTCAAGCGCGCCGACGATGGAAAATTCACGCTAACCATAGAATAAAACCATGCTTAATCCGCAACTGAATAAACACGGCGAACTCCAGCACCTGCTGTCGATCGAGGGACTGCCCAAGTCCATCGTCAACCACATCCTGGACACCGCCTCGTCGTTCGTCGGCATCTCCGACCGCGACGTCAAGAAGGTCCCGCTGATGCGCGGCAAATCGGTGTTCAACCTGTTCTTCGAGAACTCCACGCGCACCCGCACCACCTTCGAGATCGCCTCGAAGCGCCTGTCGGCCGACGTGATCAACCTGAACATCCAGGCCTCGTCCGCCAGCAAGGGCGAATCGCTGCTCGACACCATCGACAACCTGTCGGCCATGCACGCCGACATGTTCGTGGTGCGCCACGCGCAATCGGGCGCGCCCTACCTGATCGCCAAGCACCTGCACGACACCAAACAGCCGCATGTCCACGTGGTCAACGCCGGCGACGGCCGCCACGCGCACCCGACCCAGGGCCTGCTGGACATGTACACCATCCGCCACTACAAGAAGGACTTCACCAACCTGACGGTGGCGATCGTCGGCGACATCCTGCACAGCCGCGTGGCGCGTTCCGACATCCACGCGCTGACCACGCTGGGCGTGCCGGAAGTGCGCGCCATCGGCCCGCACACGCTGCTGCCGGGCGGCCTGGAGCAGATGGGCGTGCGCACCTTCACCAACATGGAAGAGGGCTTGAAGGGCGTGGACGTGATCATCATGCTGCGCCTGCAGAACGAGCGCATGAGCGGCGCGCTGCTGCCGTCGGCGCAGGAATACTTCAAGAGCTACGGCCTGACGCCGGAACGGCTGGCGCTGGCCAAGCCGGACGCGATCGTCATGCACCCGGGCCCGATGAACCGCGGCGTCGAGATCGACTCGGCGGTGGCGGACGGCCCGCAGGCGGTGATCCTGCCGCAGGTGACGTTCGGGATTGCGGTACGGATGGCGGTGATGAGCATAGTGGCGGGGACGCAGGGATGAAAGCAGGCATGAAACTTCATATCAAAAACGGCCACCTGATCGATCCGGCCAACGGCATCGATGGCAAGAACGACCTTTACATCGCCGACGGCAAAGTGCTGGCGGTGGGCGCAGTATCGGCTGAATTCGCAGCCGGCTTCACGGCCGACCAGACCATCGACGCGAGCGGCCTGATCGTCTCGCCAGGTTTCGTCGACCTGTCGGCGCGCCTGCGCGAGCCGGGCTACGAATACAAGGCCACGCTGGAATCGGAGATGCAGGCCGCCATGCAAGGCGGCGTGACCAGCCTGATCTGCCCGCCAGACACCGATCCGGTGCTGGACGAGCCCGGCCTGGTCGAGATGCTCAAGCACCGCGCCAAGACGCTGAACCAGGCCAATGTGCACCCGCTAGGCGCGCTGACCGTCGGCCTCAAGGGCCAGGCGCTGACCGAGATGGCCGAGCTGACCGAGGCCGGCTGCATCGGCTTCGCGCAGGCGGAAGAGCCGATCGAGGACACCAACGTGCTGCTGCGCGCCATGCAGTACGCCAAGACCTTCAACTACACCGTGTGGCTGCGTCCGCAGGACGCGCACATCGGCCGCGGCGGCATCGCGGCCAGCGGCCCGCTGGCATCGCGCCTGGGCCTGTCCGGCGTGCCGGTGATGTCCGAGACCATCGCGCTGCACACGATCTTCGAGCTGATGCGTGCCACCGGCGCCCGCGTGCACCTGTGCCGCATGTCGTCGGCGGCCGGCCTCGAGCTGGTGCGCATCGCCAAGAAGGAAGGCCTGCCGGTCACCTGCGACGTCGGCGCCCACCACATCCACCTGACCGACGCCGACATCGGCTTCTTCGATTCGAACGCGCGCGTCACGCCGCCGTTCCGCAGCCAGCGCGACCGCGACGCGATCCGCCTGGGCCTGCTGGACGGCACCATCGACGCGCTGTGCTCGGACCACACGCCGGTCGACGACGACGAGAAGCTGCTGCCGTTCGGCGAAGCCTCGCCCGGCGCCACCGGCCTGGAGCTGCTGCTGTCGCTGGCGCTGAAATGGGCCGACGACTACGCCGCCACCCAGGACACCGGCGCCGTGCGTCCGCTGGCGCGCGCGCTGGCCCGCATCACGTCCGACGCGGCCCGCGTGGCCGGGCTGGACGCGGGCACCCTGTCGGTCGGCGCGGCTGCCGACGTCTGCCTGTTCGATCCTGAAGCGCGCTGGACGGTGGAAGCGTCGGCGCTGGCCAGCCAGGGCAAGCACACGCCTTTCCTCGGCTACAACCTGGCCGGGCAGGTGCGCGCCACCATCGTGGCCGGGCACGTCGCCTTCCAACGCAGCTGATCGGTTTGCATGAAGCTTTCGATGATCTTCCGCCTGGCGCGGGTGTTTCTGCATGTGCTGCGCGGAATGGCGATCTGTGCGACGGTGTTCCCGTGGATCGACCAGGAAAAGCGTAACGGCCACATCCGCCGCTGGTCGACCAGGCTGCTGGCGATGTGCAATGTGACGGTGGAGCAAAGCGTGGGCGTGCCGCTGCTGGAGCGCGCGATGGTGGTGGCCAACCACGTGTCGTGGCTGGACATCTTCGTCATCCACAGCCTGCACCCCAGCCATTTCGTGGCCAAGGCCGAGATCCGCTCGTGGCCGCTGGCCGGCTGGCTGGCGGAGAAGGCCGGCACGGTGTTCATCGCGCGCGGCAACCGGCGCGATCTGCGGCACATCTTCAAGGGACTGGTGCACAGCCTGGAGCGCGGCGAGCGCGTGGCCTTCTTCCCGGAAGGAACCACGGCGGCGCAGGGCAACCTGCTGCCGTTCCACGCCAACCTGTTCGAGGCCGCCATCGACGCCAAGGTGCCGGTGCAGGCCATCGCCTTGTCGTACCGCGATCCTTCGGGCGCCTCGCATCCGTCGGTGGATTTCATCGGCGAGACCACCTTTGCCGAGAGCATCATGCTGATCCTGGACGGCCCGCCGGTGAAGGCGCGCCTGACGATACTGCCGGCCATCGACAGCATCGGCGCGCACCGTCGCGAGCTGGCCGAGGCCTCGCACCAGGCGGTTGCCGCCGCGCTGGGCGTAGTCTGAGCCGTCATTCCCGCGCAGGCGGGAATCCATAGAACGCAGACCTCGGACGCTCAGCATGGATTCCCGCCTGCGCGGGAATGACGATGTGCCGCTTATTTCTTCGCGCCAGGCGTGCGGAACGCCGGACACGGCACCTGCAACAGGCTGCGGTCTTCCAGGCACACGGCGGACAGCTGCCCGCCCCACACGCAGCCACTGTCGAGGCCGATCAGATTCGGCTGCATCAGCAGCCCCAGCGCCGACCAGTGGCCGAACACCACCGTCTCCTTGCGGCTGCGCCGGCCCGGCACCTCGAACCACGGCATCAGGCCCGAACCCGGCTCGGCCGTGCCGCTTTCCTTCATCTTGAAATCCATCCTGCCCTCGGCAGTGCAGAAGCGCAGCCGCGTCATCGCGTTGATGATGCAGCGCAGCCGGTCCGCGCCCTGCAGCTCGTCGCTCCACTGGTCGGGCAGGTTGCCGTACATCTCGGCCAGGAACTCCGCCAGGCCGGGGCCGCGCAGCATCTGCTGCACCTCGCCGGCCAGCGCCATGGCCTGCGCCGCGGTCCATTGCGGCAGCAGGCCGGCGTGCACCAGCACGTGGCCCTGGGTGTGGATGGCCAGCGGACGGCGCCGCAGCCAGTCGATCAGCTCGTCGCGGTCGGGCGCGTGCAGGATCTCGGCCAAGGTGTCGGACTTGTGCTCGGGCCGGATGCCGAAGGCCACCGCCAGCAGGTGCAGGTCGTGGTTGCCGAGCACGCTGTCGATGCGGCCGCCGCTGCCCATCGCCAGCGCGCGCACGTGGCGCAGCGTGGCCAGCGAGTCGGGGCCGCGATTGATCAGGTCGCCGGCGAACAGGATGGCGGGCTCGTCCTCGCCGGCGTGCTCGCGGATGCGCTCCAGCATCGCCAGGGTCTGCTCATGGCAGCCCTGTAAATCCCCGATTACATAGGTTTTCATATGGATGCTCTGTAGTTCGTTGCTTTGGAATCTGAAATACCCTGAAATCAGAGTGCGGGGTGTCGATTTTTGCCCGGTAGCAGGGCAGTTTCACATAAAATCATGCATACGACTAATTTGACTCTTGCAGCGGGATACTAAATGATTTTTGTGACGGGTGGTGCGGGTTTCATCGGCTCGAATTTTGTCCTCGACTGGCTGGCGCAGTCGGACGAGTCTGTCATTAACTACGATAAGCTGACCTACGCGGGCAATCTGAACAACCTGGCCTCGCTCAAGCAGGACGCGCGCCACATCTTCGTGCGCGGCGACATCTGCGACCAGGCCCAGGTGCTGGCGCTGTTCCAGCAGCACAAGCCGCGCGCGGTGGTGCACTTCGCGGCCGAGAGCCATGTGGACCGCTCCATCCTCGGACCTGGCGAGTTCATCAACACCAACATCAACGGTACCTTCAGCCTGCTCGAAGCCGCGCGCGCCTACTGGTCGGCGCTGCCGGACGACGAGAAGGCCGCGTTCCGCTTCCTGCACGTGTCCACCGACGAGGTCTACGGCACCCTGGGCCCGGACGACGCGCCGTTCAGCGAGACCACCGCGTTCGCGCCGAACAGCCCGTACTCGGCGTCCAAGGCCGCGTCCGACCACCTGGTGCGTTCCTATCACCACACCTACGGCCTGCCGGTGCTGACCACCAACTGCTCCAACAACTACGGCCCGTACCACTTCCCGGAAAAACTGATCCCGCTGATCATCGCCAACGCGCAGGCCGGCAAGCCGCTGCCGATCTACGGCGACGGCCAGCAGGTGCGCGACTGGCTGTACGTCAGCGACCACTGCGCCGCGATCCGCCGCGTGCTGGAGGCCGGCCGCCTGGGCGAGACCTACAACGTCGGCGGCTGGAACGAGATGGCCAACCTGGACGTGGTCCACACGCTGTGCGACATGCTGGACAAGCTGAAACCGAAAGCGGACGGCGCCAGCTACCGCGCGCAGATCACCTACGTCAAGGACCGTCCCGGCCACGACCGCCGCTACGCCATCGACGCCCGCAAGCTGGAGCGCGAACTGGGCTGGAAACCGGCCGAGACCTTCCAGACCGGCATCGCCAAGACCGTGCAGTGGTACCTGGACAACCAGGCCTGGGTGGCCGACGTGCAGTCGGGCAGCTACGCCAAGTGGGTGGAAACCAATTACTTTAATCGCGAAGGCCAGCAATGAGCATCCCTAACCGCAAAGGCATTATCCTGGCCGGCGGCTCCGGCACCCGTCTGTATCCGGTGACGATGAGCGTCTCCAAGCAGCTGCTGCCGATCTACGACAAGCCGATGATCTACCATCCGCTGACGGTGCTGATGTTGGCCGGCATGACCGAGATCCTGCTGATCTCGACGCCACAGGACACGCCGCGCTTCCAGGACCTGCTGGGCGACGGCAGCCAGTGGGGCCTGAAGATCAGCTACGCGGTGCAGCCATCGCCGGACGGGCTGGCGCAGGCTTTTATCATCGGCAAGGAATTCGTCGGCGACTCGCCGTCCGCCCTGATCCTGGGCGATAACATCTACTACGGCAACGATCTCGACGCGCTGCTGCGCAGCGCCGCCAGCGAGCCCGACGGGGCCACCGTGTTCGCTTACCACGTGCACGATCCGGAACGCTACGGCGTCGTCGAGTTCGACGCCAACC
>Ga0308157_10004727_pt1 | contig 17763 bp, 15 predicted proteins | sample PhyBR1_FD_201035 | JGI IMG/M metagenome (GOLD analysis project Ga0308157, IMG submission 201035) | Phyllosphere microbial communities from UC Gill Tract Community Farm, Albany, California, United States - DLSLB.R1 | ecosystem: Host-associated > Plants > Phyllosphere > Unclassified | place: USA...
TTTTATCTGTTCCTGCCAATGTATCAGCAATCTCTTGAACCGCAAAAGGATTTGCAGTTGTACGAGCACCAACCCATAAAACATCAATATCATTTTCTAAAGCTAATTTACAGTGTGCAGCAGTAGCTACCTCAGTACCCATAAGCAAACCAGTTTCTGCTTTAGCTTTTTTCAACCATTTTAATCCAATTTCTCCAACACCTTCAAATCCTCCCGGACGAGTTCTTGGTTTCCAGATACCAGCTCTAAAAACGCTAACGTCTGAGTTTTTCAATTCATGAGCAATTTTCAAAACCTGCTCTTCAGTTTCAGCACTACAAGGTCCTGCAATTACGAATGGATGAGACAATTTGAATTCGTTCAACCAATCTCTCATTTCTTTCTTGTTTTCCATCTTTTCTAGTTTTATTCTTTTTAATTTAATTATTTTAATTTTCTTTTTAGCTTTTATTTCCTCCGTAATGTGCCGCTATTTCTTGGCATTCATTCCGTTTAGTATTTCTCTTATTTTATTCACACTCTGCATTTCATCAAAAATCGCTTCGTAATCATCATTTACCAAAAGCTCTTTAAAATTAGACAAATTTGCAATATATTCTTCTAACGTCTTGACTACCTGCTTTTTATTTTGTTTGAAAATTGGCGTCCACATCGCTGGCGAACTTTTGGCCAAACGAACGGTACTTTCAAAACCGGAACCTGCCATGTCAAAAATATCCTGCTCGTCCTTTTCTTTATTGATTACCGTTTTCCCGAGCATAAACGAACTAATGTGCGATAAGTGCGACACATAAGCAATATGTTTATCATGCGATTTCGGATCCATGTAGCGAATTCTCATTCCGATTGCCGAAAAAAGCCACAATGCCCTCTCTTGCAATTTAAAAGCTGTTTTTTCAACCTCACAGATGATATTCGTTTTACCCTTAAACAATCCTCTAATTGCTGCTGACGGTCCCGAAAACTCTGTTCCCGCAATAGGATGCGTGGCCATAAAATTTCTCCTCTTCGGATGATTTTCAACCGCTTCACAAACTGGAATTTTGGTCGAACCCACATCAAAAACAATAGCCGAGTCCGAAATCAAATCCAAAACCTTTGGCAAAACTACAATAGCTATATCCACAGGAACCGAAACAATAACTATATCTGCTTTGGATAAGTCATCAAAAATAGCTGCATCATCAATAACTCCAAGCGCTATTGCTTCTTGCAAATGCTTTTCATTAGTGTCAATTCCAAAAATTTTGGCATCAGGATTCAAATCTTTGGCGTCTAGCGCTATTGACCCTCCTATTAATCCAACACCTATTACATATATATTCATAATCTAATTTTTTGGAGCTAATCCTGCTATCCGTTGTATTCCCGATTAACAAAAACTACGGCTAAAGAGCCTTGTTTTTCTAAATCGGGAGATGACACTGCTATCAGGGCTAGGGTTTTCCATTTTCAAGAACTTTTTATTTAAAATCTATCAATCGCTTCCTGAACTTTTTCTTCTTTCACACAAAGCGCAAATCGAATATACCCTTCTCCATTACTTCCGAAAATAGTTCCCGGCGTGATAAAAATTGATTTCTCATACAATATCTTATCAATAAAAGCCTCCGCAGATGTGATTCCTTCCGGCAATTTTGCCCAAACAAATAATCCAACACCTTCCTTATATACTTCGCAATTCAATTTCTCAGCTAATTTCTCCGTAAGAACACGTCGTTTTTTGTAAATTTCATTCATCGAATCAAACCACGATTTATCGCTTTTCAAAGCTTCAACAGCTCCTTTTTGAATTCCGTAAAACATACCGCTGTCCATGTTGCTTTTTACTTTCAGCACTGAATCAATAAGACTCGCACTTCCCAAAACCATTCCAACTCTCCATCCCGCCATATTAAAAGTTTTACTCAAAGAGTTCAACTCCAATGCCACATCTTTTGCTCCTTCATCCTGCAACAAACTCATTGGTTTGTCATTCAAAACAAAACTGTAAGGATTGTCATTAATCAATAATATATTGTGCTTTTTGGCAAATGCAATTAATTTTCCAAACAATTCCAAACTGCCTCTCGCACCTGTAGGCATGTGGGGATATCCCAGCCACATGATTTTAATTTTTGACAAATCCAGTTTTTCCAAAGCGTCAAAATCAGGTTCCCAATTATTGGCCTCTTTCAAATCATAATAAACCGGTACAGCTCCCACAAGATTTGTCACCGAAGTATAGGTTGGATAACCTGGATTTGGAATCAAAACATGGTCTCCTTCATTTAGGAAAGCCATAGAAATATGCATGATTCCTTCTTTGGAACCAATCAACGGCAAAATTTCAACAGCTGGATCCAAGACAACTCCATAATTATTTTGGTAAAAATCAGCCATTCCTTTTCTAAGTTCCGGCAATCCCTGATAACTTTGATATTGGTGTGCATTCTCATCCTGCATTGCCAATACTACCGCATCCATAACTGCCTGCGATGGCTTTAAATCCGGACTTCCAATTCCCATATTGATAATTGGTTTTCCTTCGGCTGCTAACTGACGTACTTCTCTCAATTTTGATGAGAAGTAATATTCTTCAACTACATTTAAACGATTGGCTGGTGTAATCATATTTTTTATTTTTGAGCTGTCGGCTATCAGCTTTCAGCTTTGGACTTTACAACTTTAGACTTTCGGACTTATTATGGTTTGGTATTTTTGTATTCTCCTAAAATTTTAAAATACTCAGCCATAATTTCCAATAGTGATTTTGCTTTGGCAAAATCTTCGTATTTCTCAAAAGTTACATCTACGAAAAACGAATATTTCCAAGGTGTTTCAATTTTTGGCAATGACTGAATTTTGGTTAGATTCAATTTGCAATCACTCATTACATTCAAAACTGCTGCCAAACTTCCGCGTTTGTGATCCAATTCAAATTTTATCGAAGCTCTGTTTATTTCATTCTCAGGAACAAAATGATTCTCTCTGTTGATGATTACGAAACGAGTCATATTGTTTTTTATCGTCTGAATTTCGGGAGCCAAAATTTCCAAGTCATACATTTCCGAAGCTGTTTTACTCGCAATAGCTGCAATTCCTTTTAGCTGTTTTTCTTGAATTCTTCTGGCAGTTTCGGCAGTATCCTTGTCTTCAACCAATTTTATGTTTGGGTATTTTTTCAAAAACTCCATACATTGCAGCAAAGCCATTGGATGCGAATGAACTTCCTGAATATCTTCTATTTTTTGACCTTTTAGAGCCATTAAATTTTGATGAATGCTTAAATAATGCTCCCCAATGATATGCAGATTATTTTTGTCAATCAAGGCGTAATTTGGAATTATCGGTCCAGCAATGGAATTCTCTATTGCCATTACCGCCTGATCTGATTTTCCAGATAACAAACTGGCAACCAACTCCTCAAAAGACATGCATTCGTCCACACTTACTTTTGCATCGTAATATTCCTTAACCACTTGATGATGGAAAGATCCTTTAATTCCTTGTATTGCAATTTTCGTTTTCATTAGGTCAAAAAAAAATCCTGATTTTCATCAGGATTGTATATTAGTTTTATTTGTTTTTTAAAGCTTTCAAATAACCATAGCACAATCCATTACTTCCTAAAGAAGAAATAAAAAGAATTGCTAAAATAAAAACGGTTATTAGACATTGTGGTGTGTTGTTTGTAATTCAATTATTTGATGCAAATGTATAACTTATTTTCGCTCGCCCAAAATAAAAATTATTTTTTATGTAACAAAAAAAGATTTCTTTGTTAAAGAGGAACTTTGATTGCTATTTCACAAAAAACTCACTTGTTTAGAGATTATAATTATTGATTCCTGATTAAAAGATTTAATTTGAATATTATTTTTGAATTAAAATGTTCATTTTTGAATCTCTTTTAAAAATTTTGAAACAAAAAAACACTAATAATTATATGAATGCTTTCATAAACTTAAAAAATAAGATACCGTTTAAAAATTCTTTGAAACTCCAGCTGTAAACGATTGTCCAAAATTGAAATAAAGTCTATTTTCTTTATTTGCATGATCGATTTTTATAGAGTAATACTCTAAACCTCCAAAACCAAAATTTATGGCAAATCCATTTTTTATATTTATTGCCAAAGCAGGCGCAATTTTCGCATAAAATCCATTTGCTTTATTGGTGTAATCTAATGAAGCATCAAAATCATGTAAACCTGTTTCTTTATACCCTCTGTAACCAGTCCCTAGATCAGCGTAAATTAAAAACAAATCACTTAAAGATTTTGAGTAACGAATAAATGCCCCAGCAGAGTATGTGTTTCTTTTATTTTCTTGAATTGTATAATCATTATTTTGAAATGAAAATTCAGCTTCACCTCCTACTGTCAAATTATCCGTAAACTGATATCCTACTTTTGGAGAAAAACCAAAATTGTTTTGAGTAGCACTATTTCCTGAACTACTATTTTTTTGAGAATAGTAATTTATACTACCCATCACTAAAACACTTCCTTTTTGAGCATTTACAAAGCTTGCTACAGTTAAAGCAAGAACAACTAAAATTTTTTTCATAATTTATTTTTTTTGATTTGTTAAAAATTAATAATTCTTTAACAAGAACTGTGCCATTGTAAAATAATTATCTTACAGATTTGTCTAAGCCGACGCAAAATTCAAATAACAGCAATTGAAATATAATTTTATGTATTAATTAGGAACTATTTATTTTCTATTTACTTTTGCAACAAATAAAAAGCTATGTCAATAGAAGTTAAAAACATTTCGAAGAGTTATGGTGCTCAAAAAGCACTTGACAATATTTCTTTTTCTGTAAAAAAAGGGGAAATAGTTGGTTTCCTTGGTCCTAATGGTGCGGGAAAATCGACTTTGATGAAAATTTTAACAACTTACATCAACGCCGATTCTGGTGTTGCATTAGTTAATGGTTTTGATGTAAATACACAGGAAAAATCGGTACAGCTTTCCATTGGCTATTTGCCGGAACACAATCCGCTGTATTTGGATTTATATGTTAGGGAATATTTGGCTTTTAACGCCGATGTATATAAGGTTGCAAAATCCAGAATTGAAGAAGTAATTCAATTGACAGGGCTACAGCCCGAAAGTCATAAAAAAATAGGACAATTATCCAAAGGTTATCGCCAACGTGTAGGATTGGCCAATGCCTTATTGCATAATCCTGACGTTTTAATTTTGGACGAACCAACAACCGGATTAGACCCTAATCAATTGGTCGAAATCCGAAATGTGATTAAAAACGTGGGGGAAGACAAAACGGTTTTTCTATCCACACATATTATGCAGGAAGTAGAGGCCATTTGTGACCGTGTCATTATTATTGACAAAGGAAACATTGTAGCCGATAAAAAATTAGACAACTTAATTTCTGCCAATAAAGAACAAGTAATTGAAGTAGAATTTGACAAGAAAGTGGAAGAAGATCTTGTTGCCCAAATTCCGCATTTAAAATCATTCAAAAACACTCAGGGATTTTCATGGGAATTAACTTTTGAATCTGATAAAGATATGCGTTCCTCCGTTTTTGATTTTGCTTATGACAATGGCTTGAAAACTTTGCAACTGAATCAGAAGAATAAAAATCTTGAAGCGGTGTTTAGGGAGATCACTAAATAGTTGCAGTAGTCAGTTTCCAAAACAGATAAAAAAACAAAGCTCATTAAAAATTAATTTTTAATGAGCTTTGTTTTTTTAGAATAAAATATTACTCAATCCTAATTCCAAAATATTTGCTTCCATTTCGGTTATTACCATTTGCACATCATTTTCATTTGTTCTCCAATTAACAAACGAAGCTCGAATTCCTTTTTGGTTTTGAAAAACAGTAGGCGTCATAAACACCTTGCCTGTATCATTGAGCTGGGTCAGAAATAAATTTACCTTTTCCTGATTGTGTTCTCCTTCCAAGGTAAAACAAACATTATTGAGACGAGTTGGTGCCAACAACTTAAAGTTTTTATTTTGTGCAATAAAGGCATCCAACTGCAAGGCTCTTTCAACACTATTCTCAACTATATCTTGAAATCCTTGTTTTCCATACGCTAAAAGCGAAAACCAAACGGGCAATGCTTTTAAACGTCGTGAATTTTCAGGCAAAAAATTTAAGTAACTGAAATTTTCCAATGGATTTCCCAAATAAGGTGCATTTGAGTTTTGAAACGTTTCAACCTGAAAATTTTTATGTTCTTCTTTTATCAAATAAAAAGCACTTTCATAGGGAACATTTAACCATTTATGACAATCAGTCGTAATACTGTCCGCATTTTCCCAGCCCTTTAGCAAATGCTTGTACTTTGGCGAGCAAGCGGCAAAACCACCAAAAGCAGCATCAATATGCCACCAAAAATTATATTTTTCCCTAAGTTTTGAAATCGCAACAAAATCATCAAAATCGGCCGTGTTTACTGTGGCAGCACTCGATATTAAAATAAATGGCTGTCCATTTAATTGCACTATATTTTGTTCCAGATCGTCTATATCAATAGCTTCTCTATCACCTTCTATTGTTTTTATTTTAGTGAAATTTTGACTCCCTATTCCCAACATTGACAAACATTTCACAGAAGAGGAATGCGGCGTAGCCGTTAAAATATTTAGTGGTACAGCAATTCCTTCTTTTGCAAAATCATGACCTAATTGTTTGCCAAACCATTGCCGAGCTACCGCCAAACATGTAAAATTTGACATCGTTGCACCCGTTACAAAACCACCCAAAAAAGATTTTGGCAAACCCAACAATTGAAGCAATAAATTAATAGTTTCTATTTCTATCAACGCAGAAACGCCTCCTTGTGCTTTTGTAGCTTGTGCATTGGGATCGTAGATAGTGGTGAGCCAATCGCCAACAATCGAAGCTGGCGTTACCCCTCCTGTTACAAATCCCCAATACCTTGGTCCGGCTTGAGAAACCATCAAGGGAGCCAAACGCTGCTTGAATACATTTAATGCATTCAATGATCCCAAGCCGGAATCATTTAAAATTCCTGTTGTCGTTATGCTGTTTTTGGTTGACGTGGGAACCGTATCTATAGTATTCAGAAAATCAATACCGTGCTGTTTTACCTGTTCAAGGATGTTTTCAATCTCTTGTAAATCTTGTTTAAGAATGGGATTCATTTTAATTTATTAAAAAATTCAACGCTAAACACATATATAATTAATTTTAAAATACTGATTACTCTATTTTAAAATCACCTTCCAAACCATTTTTCAGCATGAGAAGCTATACATACTTTCCTTTTAGGCAGGCTTTACCAATTTTTTGATCAATGGTCATATCTTTCATACTATAATTATTTCTAAGTCGCACTCGATTATATTTTAAATGCTGGCAAAAAAGCAAATTGTTTCCTTTTAGCCCCGATTGGAATAAAAATCCTTGTGGGCTGGGGTTCAGCCCACAAGATTGTAATGGAAAGCGGGAACCAATGCTCGCTAAAACACCTAATCTTTCTGCTTCAAAAAATTAATAATTGAGTTTCGATTTTTAACCAAAAAAGCCAAATTAATGGCTTTTTAAATATTGTCTTCAAACAAAAGACTATGTGTAAATGTAATTATTTTTTTACTAAATCGCTAACTTTTTGGCAAAGGGGCTCCAACTGCAATATCACAGCGATGTCCTGCTTGTCCGTGTGGCGGATTCATTCCATCTGGAGTTTCGGTATTGGCAGAATTCGGGGATAATAATGCCGGAACTTGAGCTGGTACCGTAATATTTTTAGTCATTTGACCTGAAGATGCTGCCGGTGTCGCCCCTGCAGTAGTTGTGGGCTTGGAATTTAAAGGGGCTCCAACTGGAATATCACAACGGTGATTTGGTTGTCCATGAGGCGGATTCATTCCTTTTGGTGTTACTATTTTTGCTGGAGTAGCTTGCGTTATGGTTTGCACTTGGGGTTGCATTTGCACCTGAGCTTGCTGCTGGGTTGTTGTTTTTGCTCCATTTGTTGGAGAATTTAACGGTGCTCCAACAGGAATATCACATCTATGATTGGGCTGGCCGTGCGCTGGATTTACACCTGCTACCACTGATGATGATGTTTCAACTGCATTATTTTCGTGAAACAAGTTATGCTGCTGTGGAGCGGGTTGCTGGGCTGTTTGTGATGTTGCAACTGTTTGTTGTGTAAAAGGAATAATTGCTTTCTGGATAGTTTTACCCTTTTCATCTTCATTATTTTTACAAGAAATAATTGTAATTGCAGCCGCTAAAAAAGTAAAACAAACAGGTTTCATATGGAAAAAGCTATGATATTAAGAATCAAATATAACATTTTAATACTAGGTGGCAAAAATTACAATAGGCATTCATATAAAACCGGTAGAGACGTTGTCGTGAAACGTCTCTACCGTGAAATTTAAAAAACCTGACTTGCTATTTGTCTAATATTTTCAGATTTCCCCATCGAATAATAATGTAAAAAAGGAACTCCAGCCGCTTTCAGTTCGATAGACTGCTGAATAGCCCATTCGATTCCAACTTGACGGATTTCAGCATTGTTCTTGCATTTATCAACTGCATTTATCAAATCTTCCGGTAAATCTATTCTGAAAATCTGAGGTAAAATCTGCAAATGTTTTTGTACCGCAATAGGCTTGATTCCTGGAATGATAGGGACAGTGATACCCATTTCTCTTGCTTTTTTTACAAATTCGAAATATTTAGAATTGTCAAAAAACATCTGAGTTACTACATAATCGGCACCTGCATCTACTTTTTCTTTCAATCGTTTCAAGTCGGTTTGCAAAGAAGGTGATTCCAAATGCTTTTCAGGATAACCTGCAACACCAATACAAAAATCGGCTTTGTTATCAATGTCCATAACATCGTGCAGATACTTTCCGCAATTTAGCTGATTGATTTGAGTCACTAAATCCACGGCAAAATTATTTCCTCCCTCTTTTGGCACAAAAGACTGTTCATCTTTCATGGCATCACCACGAAGCGCCATCACGTTATTAATTCCAAGATAATGACAATCCACAAGCATATACTCGGTTTCCTCTTTGGTAAAACCTCCGCAAAGCAAATGTGGCACCGTATCCACTTGGTATTTATGCTTAATCGAAGCACAAATTCCCAAAGTTCCCGGACGCATTCTCGTCAACTTTTTATCCAATAATCCATTTCCTTTATCAATGTAAATATACTCCTCACGCGAAGTAGTTACATCAATAAATGGTGGCTTGAACTCCATCAACGGATCAATATTGTCGTACAATTCCTGAATGCTTTTACCTTTTTGAGGCGGAATAATTTCGAAAGAGAATAGTGTTTCTCCTTTTGCATTTTCTATATGTTCTGTTACCTTCATTATAAGTCTTAAAGTTTGAAAGTCTAAGGTCGAAAGTCACACATAATGAGACTTTACAACTTTTGACATTATGACTATTTATTTTTAATGCTTGAAAGTAGAAGATCGAAGGTCACATCCTTTATGACTTTCAAACTTTTGACTTTCAGACTAATTTAATCTGCTATATTAGGATTCAGCCATTTCATTGCGTAATCCGTTGGGACATTCCTTCTTTTGGCGTAATCAATAACTTGGTCTTCCTTTATTTTTCCAAGACCAAAATACCTGCTGTCAGGATTTCCAAAATAGTACCCAGAAACCGATGAAGCGGGCCACATCGCCATACTTTCGGTCAAGGTTACACCAATTTCTTTTTCAACGTTCAACAATTTCCAGATTGTTGGTTTTTCCAAGTGATCCGGACAGGCTGGATATCCAGGTGCCGGACGGATTCCTTTATAATCTTCGTCAATAAGCGCTTCCTTGCTCAAAACCTCATCAGCTGCATAACCCCAAATTTCTTTACGTATTTTTTCGTGCAGATATTCGGCGAATGCTTCTGCGAAACGATCCGCCAAGGCTTTAACCATAATCGAATTGTAATCGTCCAAATCCTTTTCAAATTCGGCAGCCCATTCATCAACGCCAAAACCAGTGGTCACGCAGAATGCTCCCATATAATCCACTTTCCCACTGTCTTTTGGAGCAATAAAATCAGCCAATGCAATGTTTGGAGCACCTTTTGTTTTTTGTGATTGCTGACGCAAAGTCAAAAATGTCTGTAATGGCTTTCCGTTCTCATCGGTCAACTCAATATCGTCATCATTGATTTGGTTTGCAGGGAAAATTCCGTAGATTCCTTTTGCCTGTAATTTCTTTTCTTTCAAAATTACTTGTAACATCGCCTGTGCATCTGCAAAAACAGAAGTCGCTTGTTCTCCCACAACATCATCAGTCAAAATCGCAGGGTATTTCCCGAACAATTCCCAAGTTCTGAAAAACGGAGTCCAATCGATATACGGAACCAGTACATCCAAATCCACTTCTATAATTTGCTCTCCAATTACCTTAGGTTTCACTGGCTCAAAATGCCTCCAGTCTAGCTGAAGTTTATTTTTACGGGCTTGTTCAATCGTCAAGAAATTCTTGTCGCGCGAACGGTTCAAAAATGTTTCTCTAAACGCATCGTATTCTGCACGAATGTCGCATGCATATATTTTTCGGTTATGATCCAATAAATTTCCTGCTACCGTAACCGCTCTCGAAGCATCGTTTACGTGAATCACAGTGGATTTGTATTGTGGCGCAATTTTCACGGCAGTATGCGCGCGTGAAGTCGTTGCTCCTCCAATCATCACTGGAATCGTAATGTCTCTTTTATCTAATTCTTTTGCCAAATAAACCATTTCGTCCAAAGACGGCGTGATCAATCCGCTCAATCCAATAATATCAACGTTGTGTTCTATAGCAGCTGCAATAATTTTTTCGGGAGGCACCATAACCCCCAAATCTACAATCTCGTAATTATTACAGGCCAACACCACTGAAACAATATTTTTACCAATGTCGTGAACGTCACCTTTTACGGTTGCCATCAAAATCTTTCCATTCCCTGATTTGTCACCCGCTTGTTTCGAAGCTTCAATATATGGCAATAAATAAGCCACGGCTTTTTTCATCACCCTTGCCGATTTTACTACCTGCGGTAAAAACATTTTCCCAGAACCAAACAAATCACCAACAACGTTCATTCCCGTCATCAGGTTGATTTCTATTACTTCAATTGGTTTTGTAGCTGCCAATCTTGCTTCTTCAACATCAACTTCTATGAATTCATCTATTCCTTTTACCAAAGCGTGTGTAATTCGTTCCTGAAAAGTCCCTGAACGCCATTCCTGTACCGCTTTTTCATTGGTTTTTCCTTCTCCTTTTACACTGTCAGCAAAATCCAGCAAACGCTCAGTAGCATCATCACGTCTGTCTAAAATTACATCTTCTACATACTCCAATAAATCTTTTGGAATATCATCATAAATAGTCAGCATCTCCGGATTTACAATTCCCATCGTCATTCCGTTCTGAATAGCGTGATACAAGAAAACCGAGTGCATCGCTTCTCTGACCGTATCATTCCCTCTAAACGAAAACGAAACGTTACTCACCCCGCCGCTGATGTGCGCGTGAGGCAAATGCTCGCGAACCCATTTTGTACCTCTAAAGAAATCCAAAGCATTCAGGCGGTGTTCTTCCATACCTGTCGCCACTGGAAATATATTCAAATCGAAGATAATATCCTGTGGAGGAAAACCAACTTTATTTACTAAAATATCATACGAACGCTGGCAGATTTCAACCCTGCGGTCGTAATTATCTGCTTGCCCCACTTCGTCAAAGGCCATAATAATGGCCGCAGCACCGTAGCGTTTTATCAACTGAGCGTGATGAATAAAAGCTTCTTCTCCTTCTTTCAGCGAAATCGAATTTACCACGCATTTCCCCTGCACCACTTTCAAACCAGCCTCAATGATTTCCCATTTCGAGCTGTCGATCATAAGCGGCACACGTGAAATATCCGGCTCGGCAGCAATCAGATTCAGGAATTTGGTCATCGCATATACACCGTCAAGCATCCCCTCGTCCATATTGATATCGACAATCTGCGCCCCGCCTTCTACCTGCTGTCTCGCAATATCGAGTGCTTCCTCATATTTTTCCTCCTTGATCAGTCGAAGGAACTTTCTGGAACCCGTCACATTGGTACGCTCCCCAACATTCACAAATACGCTTTCCGGCGTAATGATTAATGGCTCCAATCCTGACAATACAAGGTTTCTTCTTTTTTCTTTCATTTCTTTTTTTGAGTTACTTAGTTTCTAAGTGGCTTAGATTCTGAGTTTTTATTCTATGTTTTCTTCAAGTTTTCCAAAACCCCGAAGTGTTTCTGTTTCTAATTTGGGCGCAACCACAAGGGTCGGGCTATCCGCTATATCTTTTATTCCGCTATTGCTTCATAAAAGAATGCCGTTTCTATCACCCTTTTTACTTGCTTTTGTTTGTGAGGACGAGCGTAACACTCGAACTCTCGACAGAAGAAGACTTATTAATCAAAATATTCAATCTCTCTTTCTAAATAATGAAGTAATTTGCCATCATATTCACTTTCTAGCCTTGTTATCCAGTTTCCTCTTGAATCATAAGTATATTTATATCCTGCTGTAGAAGAAAGAGTTCCTTTAATATCATAGAATCTCTTCTCTATCTGATTCCCTTTCCCATCATAAACATATTTATTTTTATATATAAGCTTTCCATCCATATTATAAAATTGCAATTCTATCTGATTTCCTTTGCTATCATAAACATATTTATTTTTTTCACTATAACTTCGTCCTTCCATTTGATACCATTTGCTTTCCAATTGATATCCTTTATCATCATAAACATTGTTATATTTGACTCTAAGACTTCCATCATTATTATAAACTTGCTCTTCTATCTGATTCCCTTTATTATCATAAACAAACTTACAATTATATAAAGGACCACCATCTCCGTCATAATTTTGTTTCTCTACAAGACTTCCTTTCTCATTATAAATGAATATGCTTTTCGAAATAAGACTTTCATCTTTGTAGTAAATTTTTTCTAACGTCTGATATCCTCTATCATTATAAACTGATTCCTTTTTTTCAATTAAGTTTCCTTTTATAATCTTACCATGTTTAATCACTGCAGCAAAATTAGCTTCTTTAATACACTTTACCTTTCCTGCAATCTTCGCTTTTTGCAAATCATTTTTAGGTATTTGACTGTAGGAATTCAAAGTTATAAACAGTAAAAAAAATATTTTTTTCATTTAAAAATCATTTTCACATCACCGCCTCTGACACCCTCGGTTTATACTGACTCGCCACTTCGGCAATTAATCGGATATGATCTGGAGTTGTTCCGCAACAACCTCCTATGATATTTACTAAATTATCATCTAAATATTCCTTGATAAATGCCTGCATTTGCTCAGGTGTTTCATCATATTCTCCAAAGGCGTTTGGCAATCCTGCATTTGGATGCGCTGAAATATTGAATGAAGTATTATGCGAAAGCGTTTGCAAATACGGTTTCAGTAAATCGGCACCAAGGGCACAATTAAATCCAACGCTCAGCAACGGAATATGCGATACCGAAATCAAGAATGCTTCTACGGTTTGTCCCGAAAGCGTTCTTCCAGATGCATCGGTTATTGTTCCCGAAACCATGATTGGTATATCAAGATTACGTTCGTCTTTTACTTCTTCGATAGCGAAAAGTGCAGCTTTGGCATTCAAGGTATCGAAAATTGTTTCCACCAAAAGTAAATCACAACCTCCGTCCATCAAGGCTTCTACCTGTTGTTTGTAGGCAATGCGTAAATCGTCAAAAGTTACAGCTCTGTAACCTGGATCGTTTACGTCTGGCGACATACTAGCCGTACGGTTTGTTGGCCCAATGGAACCGGCAACAAAACGAGGCTGGTTTGGATTTTTGGCGGTGAATTCGTCGGCTACTTCACGGGCGATTTTGGCCGATTCATAATTCAACTCATAAACTAAATCCTCTAGGTAATAATCGGCCATACCGATGGTGGTTCCCGAGAAAGTATTGGTTTCTACAATATCCGCTCCTGCTTCAAAATAAGCGGCGTGTACTGCTTTGATTGCTTGTGGCTGTGTGATGGACAACAAATCATTGTTTCCTTTCAGCGGATGCGGGAAATCTTTGAACCGTTCGCCACGAAAATCTTCTTCGGAGAAATTATATCGTTGCAACATTGTTCCCATTGCTCCGTCGAGCACGAGAATTCTCTTTTTTATTTCTTCTTGAATTTTTGACATTTTATGTTTTATTTCTCGCAAAGACGCAAAGGCGCAAAGCTTTTTGATTATTATTTTTTCAAATATTTTTTTGTTGACTCTGTTGTTTTTCCTGCAAGGTCTTTTTTTGACCTTGTAGATATATAAATTCTCAGAATACCTACAAGGTTTTAAAAATCTTGCAGGATAACCAAAATTAGGTTCCCAAAAAATCACAATTGTTTCTCCTTAGTCCCGATAGTAGTGGAAATCCTTGTGTGCCGGGGTTCGGCATACAAGATTGCAACGGATAGCGGGAACGTTGACTGCAAAAAATGCGCCAATCTTTCGCTCTAAAAACTTATTAAAATGTTATCTGGAAAAGGTTTGAAAAATACTGGATGTATCTTGTGTTATCTATCCCCGCGATGCGTGGTAGAATGTAGCACCTTTCTCGTGAGGACGGGAGGTTGCTAAGGTTTCATTGGGTCTTTTCCCTCCGCCTTTCGTGATAACGTTCAATAAAATTAGGAACGGCGCAAAGTTATGAAATAGCCTTGCGAATTGCAAATCTTTTATTTTTGAAAGTTTACAAGTTGCCTAGACTCTAAGATACTAAGTAAAAAGGTTCTGAATTACTAAAAAACTTAGCAACTCAGAACCTTAGTAACTCAGTAACTTTTTTTATACGATTGCTTTCACAACTGCTTTTGGAGCTTCTTTACGTGTACCATCGAATCCATCAACTCCGGAAACGGTGGTGTATTTCATTACGTATTTTTTACCAGGATTGATAATTTGGTAAGCCGATTGACACATTAATGTGGCTTCGTGGAATCCGCAAAGAATCAATTTTAATTTTCCTGGATACGTGTTTACGTCGCCGATGGCGAAAATTCCTGGGATATTTGTTTGGTAATCCAAAGCATTGTTTACTTTGATAGCATTTTTTTCGATTTCCAATCCCCAGTGTGCGATTGGGCCTAATTTTGGAGTCAAGCCGAAAAGCGGAATGAAGAAATCGGTTTTGATGTTTTGGTGAGCTCCGTCGATATCTACGTCAACAGACTCTAAATGCTCGGCTCCGTTCAACCCAACAACTTCACCCGGAGTAATCATTTTGATTTTTCCTGCGTTTTTAAGTTCCTGTACTTTTTCAACAGAATCCAAGGCACCACGGAATTCATTTCTTCTGTGAATCAAAGTTACCTCAGATGCTACATTGGCCAAGAAAATACTCCAGTCCAAAGCAGAATCTCCACCTCCAGAAATTACAACTCTTTTGTCTCTGAATTTTTCAGGATTCTTGATGAAGTATTTCACTCCTTTATCTTCGTAGAATTCGATATCTTCGATAAGCGGTTTTCTTGGTTCGAAACTTCCCAATCCTCCTGCAATAGCTACAACAGGTGCATGGAATTTTTTTCCTTTATTGGAAGTTACGATAAAACTTCCGTCTTCTTGTTTTTCGATAGTTTCTGCACGCTCTCCAAGAGTAAATCCAGGTTCGAACTGCTTGATTTGTTCCATTAAACCATCAACCAAATCTCCAGCCAATACTTCTGGGAACCCAGGAATATCATAAATTGGTTTTTTTGGATACAATTCTGATAATTGTCCTCCCGGTTGTGGTAAGGCATCCAAAATATGGCATTTTAATTTTAATAATCCTGCTTCGAAAACTGCAAATAGACCTGTTGGTCCGGCTCCAATTATAAGTATGTCTGTTTTAACCATTATTTTTGTTATTTATAATAATTCTTAATAATACAAAGAAACGAATAATTTATTCTTATTCATTTATTTGACGATTTTATTTACTCTTTATGATAATCGGGTTTGAAACCCGATTCTACAATATCCTTTTATTAATTGGGTTTGAAACCCGATTCTAAATTCCTTTATTTTTTAATGTTTCGGTTATTTCGTTCATTCGTTGTACTTTTTCTTCGAAATTACCTTTAAGCGTTTTTCTGTATTCATTGAGGTTTTCGACCATTTTATTGACATCCTCTGGAATCACTTCTTCAAAAAACTCTCGCAATCTTTTTGCCGTTGTTGGTGATTTTCCGTTGGTCGAAATGGCGATTTTTACATTTCCTTTGGTAACAATTCCACCCAAATAATAATCGCATAATGGTGGTGTATCGGCGATGTTACAAATCAAATATCTTTTTCGGGCTAAATCATATACCCGCTTATTGACTTCTAAATCATCGGTACAGGCAATAACCATGTGCCGCTTTTTGAGCATTTTTTTCTTGAACTTCGACTGCGTTAATGTAACCGAAGGATGATTTTTTATTAATGCTTCTAATTCAGGCAAAAATCTTGTCGCCACTACCTCAACATTGGCATTCGGACTTGATTTTAACATAAACGACAACTTTTCCAAACCTACATTTCCGCCACCAACAATCAGTACATTAATGTTATGCAGTTTTAAAAATATTGGATATAATTCGTTTTTGTCCATTCTTGCTGATTATTTTAATCGGGATTGAAACCCAGATTTATTCGGATTTGAAATTCGCCTGTAGTACAGACGGGTTTCAAACCCGTCTCTACGAAAGACGGGTTTGAAACCCGTCTCTACGAAACCAAAAATTCTTCGTAAAAACCTTTTAACTTATTGCTTTCTTTGACTACTTCTCCAATAACGATAATTGCTGGTGAACTTATTTCATTCTTGGCAACTTCTTCTTGAATTGTATCGATTGTTCCTACAGCTCTTTTTTCATTTGGTGTTGTACCATTTTGAATAATCGCTACAGGAGTTTCTCCTTTGGATTCCTTTTGAAATAATGCAACAATCTGTGATAATTTACTCATTCCCATCAAAATCACAACAGTTGCTGATGATTGTGAAGCAAGAGCGATATCATTTGACAAACTTCTGTCTGAAGTTGTTCCTGTGATTACCCAAAAACTTTCGGAAGTCCCTCTTTTTGTCAAAGAAATTCCTTGATTTGCCGGAACCGCAATCGCTGATGAAATTCCGGGAACCACAAATGTAGGGATTCCAAAACTTTCTGCGTATTCAATTTCTTCGCTTCCGCGTCCAAAAATGAATGGATCTCCGCCTTTTAATCTCACCACATGACCATAAGTAAGCGCATTATCAACAATCAACTGATTGATTTGATCTTGCGCATAGGCATGATTTCCAATTCTTTTTCCAACAAAAATTCGGATAGCTTCTTTCGGAGCATAATCCAAAATTTCGTCATTTGCCAAAGCATCGTACAAAACCACATCCGCTTTAGCAAGAGCTTTTACAGCTTTTACTGTAAGCAAATCTGGATCTCCAGGACCTGCTCCTACTAAAGTTACTTGAGGTTGAATCATATTAGGCATCCGCTAAATCTTTCGCTCTGTATTTTTCGATTGTTTCAAAAAATGAAATTCCTTCTTGAATATATTGTTTTGCAAAAGCTTCTGTTGGCTCATTTTTATTGATTTGGTAAACCAATTCTCTGAAAGAAGTTGGCAATTCAATTTTTTTGCTTTCAATGAAAACTGTATCAAATAAATCTACAATTCCTGCGTGATTATTTGTTTTTTCGTTTTCAGAAAGTAATAATGCTTTAGCTCCGTTTACAAATCCTGCGTAAGTGT
>Ga0308157_10004730_pt1 | contig 17748 bp, 18 predicted proteins | sample PhyBR1_FD_201035 | JGI IMG/M metagenome (GOLD analysis project Ga0308157, IMG submission 201035) | Phyllosphere microbial communities from UC Gill Tract Community Farm, Albany, California, United States - DLSLB.R1 | ecosystem: Host-associated > Plants > Phyllosphere > Unclassified | place: USA...
ACCGGATACCTGGATTCTCACCGCCGACTGCCCGAGCATGCTCGGTACCGTCGACGTGGTGACGCGTTACCTCTTCGAGCAGCGCTGCTACGTGACGGAGCACCACTCCTTCGATGACCGGCAGTCGGGGCGCTTCTTCATTCGCGTCGAATTCCGTCAGCCGGACGATTTCGACGAGGCGGGCTTCCGGGCCGGCCTCGCCGAGCGCAGCGAAGCGTTCGGCATGGCCTTCGAGCTGACCGCGCCCAACCACCGCCCCAAGGTGGTGATCATGGTGTCCAAGGCTGACCATTGCCTGAATGACCTGCTGTATCGTCAGCGGATTGGGCAACTGGGCATGGACGTGGTCGCGGTGGTGTCCAACCACCCTGATCTCGAACCGCTGGCGCAGTGGCACAAGATTCCTTATTACCACTTCGCCCTTGACCCCAATGACAAGGCGGGGCAAGAGCGCAAGGTACTGCAGGTGATCGAGGAGACAGGTGCCGAGCTGGTTATCCTCGCCCGTTACATGCAGGTGTTGTCACCCGAGCTGTGCCGGCGCCTGGATGGCTGGGCGATCAACATTCACCACTCGTTGTTGCCAGGGTTCAAAGGCGCCAAGCCCTACCACCAGGCCTACAACAAGGGCGTGAAGATGGTCGGTGCCACGGCGCACTACATCAACAACGACCTGGACGAAGGGCCGATCATTGCCCAGGGCGTCGAGGTGGTGGACCACAGCCATTACCCGGAAGATTTGATTGCCAAAGGGCGTGATATCGAATGCCTGACCTTGGCGCGGGCGGTGGGGTATCACATTGAACGGCGAGTGTTCCTCAACGCCAACCGGACTGTAGTTCTGTAATAGCCTGTACTGGCCTCTTCGCGGCTAAAGCCGCTCCCACAGGTACAGCGTGAACTCAAAGCTAGCGCAGTAGCTGTGGGAGCGGGCAAGCCCGCGAAGCAGGCGACGCGGTGTATGGCACCGGCTACGCCGGTGATCGCCGGCAAGCCACCCACAAGTATTGCGCCAGCCTTGAGCTCTGCGCCGTACCTGTGGTTCCTCACAGGTGCTGATGCTTTTGAAGTCTGCACAAAACCCTGTGGGAGCGGCTTTAGCCGCGAAGAGGCCAGCACAGGCCGCCACCTTTGCTTGCCCCCATATCTTCCAACGACACCCCTGCCGCTAAAAGGCATCTCCCTGTCGTTCCCAGTCAGTGCATCCCGCCCCATCCGGCCCACAATTCCCTGCATTCCAGTAACACAAGCCGCCCATGGATGGCGGCGCGTTCAACCACCGCTGCATAAATAAAAATCAAGCGAGGTAAGAGCATGTCTGGCAATCGTGGAGTGGTATATCTCGGCGCCGGCAAGGTCGAAGTGCAACACATCGACTACCCGAAAATGCAGGACCCGCGTGGCAAGAAGATCGAACACGGCGTCATCCTGAAGGTGGTCTCAACCAACATCTGCGGCTCCGACCAGCACATGGTCCGTGGCCGCACCACTGCCCAGGTCGGCCTGGTCCTGGGCCACGAAATCACCGGTGAAATCGTCGAGATCGGGCGGGATGTCGAACGCCTTAAAATCGGCGACCTGGTGTCGGTACCGTTCAACGTTGCCTGCGGCCGCTGCCGCTCCTGCAAAGAGATGCACACCGGCGTCTGCCTCACCGTCAACCCAGCCCGCGCCGGTGGTGCTTACGGCTACGTCGACATGGGCGACTGGACCGGCGGCCAGGCTGAATACGTGCTGGTGCCATACGCCGACTTCAACCTGCTGAAACTGCCGGACCGCGACAAGGCCATGGAGAAGATCCGTGACCTGACCTGCCTGTCCGACATCCTGCCAACCGGTTACCACGGTGCAGTGACTGCTGGCGTAGGCCCAGGCAGTACCGTATACGTTGCCGGCGCTGGCCCGGTCGGCCTGGCCGCTGCTGCCTCGGCGCGCCTGCTGGGTGCTGCCTGCGTGATCGTTGGCGACCTCAACCCGGCCCGCCTGGCTCACGCCAAATCGCAGGGCTTCGAAGTAGTCGACCTGTCCAAGGACACCCCGCTGCACGAGCAGATCATCGACATTCTCGGTGAGCCGGAAGTGGACTGCGCCGTCGACGCCGTTGGCTTCGAAGCCCGTGGCCATGGCCACGAAGGTGCCAAGCATGAGGCGCCGGCTACCGTGCTGAACTCGCTGATGCAGGTTACCCGCGTTGCCGGCAACATCGGTATCCCGGGCCTGTACGTGACCGAAGACCCGGGCGCGGTGGATGCCGCCGCCAAGATCGGCGCGCTGAGCATCCGCTTTGGCCTGGGCTGGGCGAAGTCGCACAGCTTCCACACCGGCCAGACCCCGACCATGAAGTACAACCGCCAGCTGATGCAGGCGATCATGTGGGACCGCATCAATATTGCTGAAGTGGTTGGGGTGCAGGTGATCAACCTGGATCAGGCGCCGGAAGGGTATGGCGAGTTTGATGCGGGTGTGCCGAAGAAGTTTGTGATTGATCCGCATAAGATGTGGGGTGCGGCGTAACAACCGACGCTTAACAAGAGCCCCTCAGCATGAGGGGCTCGTTCATGGACGGCATCATCCGTAGGTAATGAGAAGCCCAAAGCAACTACGGCTTGTGGTCCATAAGTCCATAAATGGTCATATTCCGCAATTACTCTATCCGCCCCAACGTTTCCTCATCAGCATTCTTCTTAGTTTTCTGGATTAGCGCCTTGACGCATGCGCACATCCTCCATTATTAAGGAAAGTATAGGTGCGTTGGGTTCGTAAATAGACATAATACTGCCTCGAGGAGCGCTAGCAGCAGGCTTGGAGCTAGTGAGCGCTTTGTCTTCTTGATTTTTTAGAGCTATATATTTGTCATAAGCTTTTTGTTCCTTGATTTTTATTGTGTCTATCTTGCTGTCGAGCTTATATATCTCATCTACAGTGTCGCTCAGCCAGTTCTTGAGCTGCTTTTTGCCGGATATTTCGTAAAGTCTATTTCGGTTTTTGTCTACTTGACTTGCTGACTTTATGGAGTCAGATAGCTTATTCCTATGTGCTATCGTTTGGTTGCCGACTGCTATTAACTTGTCGCTTTTTTCTTTGTAATAACTGGCTGTTTTCGCTCGCTTGAAGTTAGGCCGCGGCATATGTCCGCTAGGGTCGGTAAAGTTTATTGGATCACCTGAGCAGTATGCGTAAGCATTCAGTCCGCCCGCCTCGAACGGGCTCATGTTGTCGGGTGAATGAAAGCGCATTAAGTTAGAGCTGTATGCGCGGTAACCTGAACCCAGGAAATAGTTTTTAGTTAGTTTTTCAATGAGTTGGCCATTAAATCCTGTTTCAGTTGCAAGCGATGGTAAACTAAAGGCGTACCCATACGCTAAGTAGTTATGGCCCTCCTGCTCTCCGAGCGCATGCAAATTAGAGCCATTTGCGTCTACAGCTATAACTTTGATGTTATTGGGTTCCCCTGTCTCAAGTTCAGCGAGACAATTATGCGAATCTCGAAAAATTTTTCGGCTATAAGCAGTAGATTTCACGATATCCACTCGTGAGTTCTTATAAAAATACTGAACGGTATTATCAATAGCTTTCATAAGGCGGCACCCTCTGTAGAATGAGCTATAGAGTTAGGCAACTCTACGTATTTTGAGTATCTCGTCGTTTTTCGAGGGATGCTACTGGTAGAAATGATAGGGAATCGACAACCCTTGGCTGTGCAGTGTCTCCCCTGGTCCTTCTGGAACAAACCTCCAAATCTACAGTCAAACGGTACGCGACCCATAAACCCCACCTGCCCAACAGTGGGTTAACGGTTTACCGTGGCATCTCTGGCGAGCAGTTCCACGGCAGCAGCGCTTCGTAGTCTGCTACTTGACGAGGCGTGCGGCAGCCGCTCAAGTACATGGCGCAGCCACGTATAAGGCTCTTGGCCGTTGACCTTCGCGGTCTCGACCAGGCTGTAGATCCTCGCGCTGGCACTGGCGCCGTTAACGGTGTCGCTGAATAGCCAGGCCTTGCGCCCTATGACAAACGGCTTGATCGCTCTTGCGGCTGCATTGTTGTCAATGGGCAAGTAACCCGCTTCGACATAACGCTCCAGTCGAATCCAGTTGTTCGCCAGATAATGTACGGCCTTGCCCAACGCACTTTGTGCCGTCACCTGGGACTAGGTTTTATCCAGCCAGCTTTTCAGTTGCTTCAGGATCGGCAGGCTTTTCTCCTGTCCACCGGTAAACCGGTGTTCGTCGCTGACGTCCTTGAGCTCGCGCTCGATGTCATACAGCTTGTTGATCATCGCCAGCGCGATATCGGCCCGCCCGGTTTTACCTTTGGGCTGCACTTTTTGCGCGTCCACAAACTTGCGTCGTGCATGGGCCATGCACGCCAGACGTTCCACACCTGACTGTAACGCCAACGCGTTATAGCCGGCGTAATCATCGGTCATGATATAGCCACGGTAACTTTCCAGCAGGCGCAACGGCACCTCCTGCGCACGGCTGGACGTGTAATCAAACAACACGACTTTTCGATCCGGCGGGCCGCTGGCTTGCACCCACATCCAGGATTGACTGGTCGGGTCTCGATCCGGTTCTTTCAACACCTGGACACGGGTTTCATCGCAGTGGATCACCGGACTTTCCAGCAGCCGGTCACGCATCAAATTAAGCAGTGGCTGGAAATGCTCGCTGCACTGGATCACCCAGCGAGCCAGCGTTTGCCGAGGGATATCGATACCGTGGCGGCTGAGAACCGTTTCAAACCGATGCAGAGGTAAGCCGTCGACATACTTGGTGGTGAGTAGCATGGCCAATACGCTGGGGCTGGCCATGCTCTTTTCGATCAGTTGCGCAGGTTTGTCAGCCGTGACAGGGCCTGCTTCGCAGCCTCGGCAACCGTAAACCCTGCGGATATGTTTGATGACCCGAATCTGCATCGGCACGATGTCCAGTTGCTCGCTGGTCTCTTCGCCGATGACATGTTTGCGGCAACCGCAAGGACAGGTCAGTTCGTGTTCGGGCAGTTCGTGGATGACTTCGATACGCGGCAGATCGGCCGACAACGGCTTGCGTTTGCCACGACGCGCTGTCGGTGCAACGACCTCCTCATCAGCGTCACCAATCAACGGCATCGGTTCGCTTTCAGGCTCATTGAACAAAGCCAGCTGCGGCGTATTGGGCTCAACGGTTTGCTCGGACTTGCGTTAAAACAAGCGGTCGCGTAGCAGCTTAATCTGTTCTTTCAGATCGACGATGTGCGTCTGATAAGCCTGAGCCGATTCCTCCTGGCGATTGAGTGCCTCAAGCAGCAGCTGCTTGAGCAAGACAGGATCATCAGGAAGGTCACCGGGCAGAGAAATCATGGCGCGGATTATACCGAGTCACGCCACGTAGCGCGGCGTCAAAACCTGATGAGGACGATTACGCCAGAGGTCAAAACCGTCGAACAGCCAGTTCAGTTCCTGGACGGTCAGAATGATCGCCTCTTCGGTGGCCTCTGGCGATGTTTTGAAACGTTCAGATTCGAGGCGCTTGAGCCAAAGGCAGAAACCGTTGCGTTCCCAATAGAGGATCTTCACGCGGTTGCGCGGCTTGTTGAGAAACACGAAAAGCACGGGGCAAACACCACCACTTTGATATCCAGTTCGACCAGAGCGGCCAGGCCGTCAATCGACTTTCGGAAGTCGACGGGCTTGGGGTAGAGATAGACTTTTTCGACTTTGGCGTCGGGGCGCATCATGGCGGCTGGCTCCAGAAAGAAATCGGGAGCACAGCATCGGGAGTCAGCTAGGCGCTTTGAATGTGGGGGTCATGGAGCGCTTACACATCTTTAGCAGATGTCGATCACAGTTTGCTCCTGATACATTATGCTCAATATTTGAAGTGGCAGAAACTAGACCGCTAACTGAGCCCGAAGCTTGGAGAGTGGCCCTTGAGCGAGGGCCACAGTCCTGCCTCTTTCATGCAGTAAATCAGTTACTTTGGTTATTGCTGGCGGAAGCCGGACATGTAGTTGTTGTCGTCGTATTCGTCGTCACGATGCCTTTGATTATTGAACATGTTCCTTTTTTCTCTGTCCTCGGGTTTTTGGCGATAGGTGTTGGCTTGTGAAGCATTAATTGCTTGTGTGGCTTTGTCTTGTTCGGGGAAGACGTATGATTTGCCTTTGCCTACGTATTTGTTTATGCCTTTTGCCTTTTTTTTGCTTTTATTAAGCGTTTTTTGAAGGGATGCTCTAGCGTCGTCAATTTGTTCGTTGAGTATTTTTCCTTGGTATTCTTTGTCATTAACTAAATTGTTGAGGGAGGTGGTTTGAGTTTTTAGCGTTCTATTAATAGCATTTATGCTCTTTAGACGCTGTTCCACTTTTGTCTGGGTATTACGGAACCACGTTCTAGGCTTGAAGACGGACAACATCCCCGTTTCGTCATTCCGATTCATCGGATCATTCAGGCAGTACGCGTATGAACTAATCCCCCCTCGGCCAAATGGGCTTTCAGCGTTGTCCGGTGCGATAAAACGTCCAATCTCAGTGCTATATCCACGGTGTCCTTGGCCTAGAATATAAAGGTGCATGTTTTTCAGCATGTACTCGCCGTTGAATCCCATAGCTGCGGATGCTGATGGCAGTTCGTTGTTGTATCCGAAGGCGGTGTAGTTTTGATTATTTTGCTTTCCGTCATGCGTGCTCACGATAAGCACAGAGGCCATCTCATCTGTTGCGAGAAGCTTGCTGCTGCTTGCTTCTTTTCCAGATGATTCAGCAAGAGGGAGGGATCCAATCCGCAGGATTGAACACTTCTGATCGTTTTCAATGACAGTGGTTAGTTTGCTGGCGTGGTAGAAATATTTGGCGGTATCAGGACTGATTTTCACCGGCGTGCTCCCGTTGTCTGCAGTAGGCCCCAAAAATTTAAGGCGTGGGCACTACTATTATTTGGAGTACCTTTAGCAATTGACTACTGGCAGAAATATCAGGTGTGTGCCTGGTTTGGCCCGGAACAATCCCTCAAATTCCCAGTCAAACCCCTCGTTTCCCAGGCCATCCCGGCCAACGAGGTCCGTCCCGATGAAAGCATTCACCCTGGCAACCCTTATGACCCTGGCCGCAAGCCCGGTGTTTGCCTTCAACCTCAGCGATGCTGCCAACGCCGTGTCCGCCATGCAAACTCAGAAGCAGCAGGGCCAAGTACAGGCACCCCAGGCACAGGCCAATCTGCTCAACACCTTGGGCAGCGAATTGAAGATCACCCCCGAACAGGCCGTGGGCGGGGCAGGGGCAATGCTGGGGCTAGCCCGCAACAACCTCAGCAGCGATGACTACGGCCAACTGACCAAGGCTGTGCCGGGGCTGGACCTGCTGGCCGGGGCCAACGCGCTGGGTGGTTTGAGTGGATTAGGCGATTTGCTCGGCAAGAACAGCGAAAGCCAGTCGGCTTTGAGCAACGCACTGGGCAACAACGTTGAAAACCGCAGCGACCTGGACAGTGCGTTCAAGACGCTGGGGATGGACACGGGGATGATCGGGCAGTTTGCGCCGTTGATTCTGCAGTACCTCGGCCAGCAGGGCATCGCCGGGTCGTTGCTGCAGAACCTGGGTAGCCTGTGGACCACTCCGGCGCCAATAAATACGCCATCGGTATGATTGGGCTGGACATGGGATTGGTCAGGAGTGGAACCAGCTGACCATTGCTATGTTCAATCGAGCCTCCTGTTTTGGCACTTCACTACGGATGCTGGTGAGATCCGCAAGGTAATCCGCCCGCATTTCCGGGTCATGCACCAGTGCCAGATCCACTGGCGCAGCAAGGGACTGCTTCGCCCCCGCCAGTTCATTGGCCAGAGTTACGACTTCACTCAACGGCACGCTTGGATTTCTCCGGTCTTCAAACGGCATTCGACCACCGCTTGCCAGTGGGTTTCTATTGGCGCGTGGCTGCTGAGTTTGTGGTTGTGCATTGCCTCCGGTCTGCAAGCGCTGCCTGTCGAGGGACTGATTGAGATGCTGAGCTGTTTGGGGGGTAGGAGCATCGGACGTCAGTATTACGGCGTGGCGGCGTAATGGCGTGGCAACTACATGCCCGTCTGGATCTAGGTTGTTTATGGGGTCTCCTGCGCAATAGCCATAGGTATTGACCCCCCCCTTGCCGAACGGACTCCAGCTATCGGGTGCGACGAATCGCATTGTTACCGGGCTGTACAGACGATAGCCATTGCCCAGCTGGTAAGTCTCAGAGTACCTTTCTAATAATTCGCCATTGAAACCGAGCAGTTGTTGATGTGGGAAATCGTTTTGAAGATATCCATAAGGCGTATAACTGTGTAATGGTACGGCTTTCATAAAGCATCTCTCTTGTTTAGCCGTCAATTAACATCGCTTCTGATACAATAACTTTTGAGCGTTGTCTTGAGGTTACTCAAACGCTCTTCCATATTTTGAATGTTTTTTGCGAGCCAGATCATCATCTTGTCATATCTTTCGGGACTAACCTCCAGGTTGTTGGCCTGATTTAATGCCTCAGGAGAACTCAGGTATACAAGCTCTTGGAATTTTTGGTTTTTATATGCGGTAAGTTTCTGAATATAAGTGCGTAATAATCTTTTGTCTCTAGCATAGTGATTTTCGAGTGCTATTTGTTCTTTTTTGTAGTGCATGATTGTGGTGGTTTCGTCAAACTTTATCACGGGATCACGTGGCGCGCGGTGTTCCTTCGGCTCGGGTGTCTGAGTCATCCGAAGTATAGATTTTATCTTCGGCGGTGCCATTTTTTGAACTGGCTGACTCGACCTGTCCTCCCACATGTTTCTTAAACGGGTAAATTCTCGAGATTGCACTCGAGATGGCACTGGATATTGCCCTGTATCATCCCGGTAATTGAGTGGGTCACCAGCGCAATACGCATAAGCGTTATAGCCCCCGTCTGCGAAGGGGCTGAGTTGGTCGGGCCTGCAAAAGCGCATCAGAGCAGGGCTATAGCTCCGCAAGCCTTGTCCTAATGCATACATGCCGGCGAGAGCATCATATCGGTCACCGTTGAAGCCAAGGATGGGCGCAAGGTTGACTTGGGTGTGGCCGTGCCCGTAAGGCGTATAGGCAGGCAGAATAATTCGCATCGGTAATAGGCTCGCGCAGGTCTGTTCAGCTTCAGTCTTGATCAACGCGCGGCCATGTACAACTGGCAGAAATGTCAGTACTTGGGGTGCGCCTCAGCCGGCTTCGGAGAAGTCCATCAGGCGCACTGGGCGGCGGAAACCGGCAGTCAGGGTCGCCAGATAGGCCAGCCCCAAGGCAAACCAGCACAACCCGATCATCAGCGTCAGCGCTGACAGGCTGGTCCACAGCCACAGTGTCAGCGCCAACCCCACCAGCGGCACCACGCCATAGCTCAGCAGCCCCTTGGCATTACGCTGGCTGGCATCATCCATCAGATGCGTCTTCACCACCGCCAGGTTCACCGCCGAGAACGCCACCAGCGCGCCGAAGCTGATCAGCGAGGCGAGGGTGGACAGATCGATCACCAGTGCCAGCAGCGAGAAGGCTGACACCAGCAAGATAGCGAACACTGGCGTACCAAAGCGCGACGACAGGTAGCCGAAGCTACGGCGTGGCAGCACGTTGTCGCGGCCCATGGTGAACAGGATGCGCGACACCGCCGCTTGCGAGGCCAGCGCCGAACCCAGGCTGCCTGCAACATAAGCGGCGGTGAAGAAGTTGGTAAGGAACTGCCCGCCAGCCTTGAACATCACTTCGTTGGCCGCTGCATCGGCATTGGCGAAGCTGCTGCCCGGCAGCACCAGTTGGCTGGCATAGGCCAGCAGGGTGAACAGCAAGCCGGCAAACAGGGTGGTGAGGATGATCGCCCGTGGCACGTCGCGGCGTGCGTCGCGGCATTCTTCGGCCAGGGTCGATACGGCGTCGAAGCCGAGGAACGACAGGCACAGCACCGCTGCGCCAGCCATCAGGTGGCCGAAGCCCGGTTTGCTGCCGTCACCCAGCAGCGGCGACAGCAGGTCGAGCGGCTGGCCGGCTAGCGTTTGGCAGGACAGCGCGACAAACACGCCGATGAACACGATCTGCGCGCCGACGATCAGGTTGCTGGTCTTGGCCACCGAGTTGATGCCGACCACGTTCAGCACTGTCACCAGGGCGATGCAGGCGAGCACGAAGGCCCAGGCGGGCACTGCCGGGAACGCGATGTTGAGGAACAGGCCGATCAGCAGGTAGTTGATCATCGGCAGGAACAGGTAGTCGAGCAGTAGCGACCAGCCGGCGAGAAAGCCGATGTTGGGGCCGAAGGCCATGTTGGTGTAGGAATATGCCGAGCCCGCCACCGGGAAGCGTTTGACCATGAAGCTGTAGGACGCAGCGGTGAACAGCATGGCCACCAGGGTGACAAGGTAGGCGCCGGCTGTGCGCCCACCAGTGAGTTCGGTGACGATGCCGTATGTGGTGAAGATGGTCAGCGGGACCATGTAGACCAGGCCGAAGAACACCAGGGCGGGGAGGCCGAGAACACGGCGAAGCTGGGCGGGGGTAGAGCTAGGTTGGTTGGCCATTGATCGATCCAGGCTTTTTGTAATTGTGCTTTGATCGATTTTTATCCACTTAGGTGGGGTGTGACAAAGAAGTAATCCTAATGTTGATTATTAGCCTGGGTTTTAATCGGGCTTTGCAGTGGGTTCACCGGCCCTATCGCCGGCAAGCCAGCTCCTACAGAATGCCCGCATTGGCCAATGCTTGTGCAGTCCCTGTGGGAGCTGGCTTGCCGGCGATAGGGCCAGTCCAGATCAGCCCAGCTCTCCCCGCAGCTGCTCGATCCGCTGGTCCTTGGCCGACCACAGCTGGTTCACCCAGGCCTGTACGGTCTGCCGGAACTCGGGGTCATTCTCGTAATCGCCCGCCCACAATGCCGGGTCCAGCTCCCGCACCTGAATGTCGATAATCACTCGGCTAATGCTGCCATTGAGCAACGCCCAGAACCCCGGTGCCTGGTTGCCGGGGTACACGATGGTCACGTCCAGCAGGGCATCCAGTTGTTCACCCAATGCCGCCAGCACAAACGCCACGCCCCCTGCCTTGGGCTTAAGGAGGTAGCGATAAGGCGACTGCTGTTCCTGGCGTTTGGTCTCGGTAAACCGGGTGCCCTCAAGGTAGTTGACCACGGTCACTGGCTGACGCTTGAACAGCTCGCAGGCCGCCTTGGTGATTTCCAGGTCCTTGCCCTTGAGCTCGGGGTGCTTTTCCAGAAACGCCTTGCTGTAGCGCTTCATGAACGGGTAATCCAGCCCCCACCAGGCCAGGCCCAGCAGCGGCACCCAGATCAGCTCTTTCTTCAGGAAGAACTTGAAGAACGGCGTGCGGCGGTTGAGGCTTTCGATCAACGCGGGGATGTCGACCCAGGTCTGGTGGTTGCTGACGGCCAGGTAGGACGTGTCCTTGCGCAGGTTCTCCACGCCGCGGATGTCCCACTTTGTAGGAATGCACAGGGCGAAGATGGCCTTGTCGATTTCCGACCAGGTTTCGGCCACCCACATCACTGCCCACGAGGCATAGTCGCGGCCACGGCCCGGTAACACCAGCTTGAGCAGCGCAAAGACCAGCAGCGGGCAGATCAACACCACAGTATTGAGCAGCAGCAGGGTGGTAGTAAGAATGCCGGTCAGCAGGCGACGCATAAAGAGACTCTTGTTGTGGGAAATAAACGGCTGGCAATGATAAGCAGGGCAGTGGCCTACGCCAAATGTCCAATGCCCTGCGGCGGCAACAAATGTTTCACATTATGTTGATTAGGCTTGGGGCAGCGAACCTATCCTGCCAGTGCAGTCTAAGCACTGACCCTTCTCAAGGAAGCCTGCTTGTGAAATCTCTATTTGCCATGTTGTCACTGTTGGCGCTGCCAGTAATGGCCGCCGAACCTACGATCTACGGCCGGTACGAGAACATCGCCCTGCCCGAGCTGGGCGAAACCCTGAAGGCCAAGATGGACACCGGTGCCTTTACCGCGTCGCTGTCGGCCAAGGACATCGAGCTGTTCAGCCGCGATGGCGACGAGTGGGTACGTTTCCGCCTGGCGACCAAGGACTCGGACGGCAAGGTGTACGAGCACAAGGTCTCGCGCATCAGCAAGATCAAGGGCCGTGCCGATGAGGAGGAAGAGGGCGATGCGCCGGAAATTTCCAAGCGCCCGGTGGTGGACCTGGAGCTGTGCCTAGGTGACGTGAAGCGCACCGTGGAAGTGAACCTGGTGGACCGCAGCAGCTTCAACTACCCGCTGCTGGTGGGCTCCAAGGCGCTGCGCGAGTTCAAGGCCGCAGTCAATCCGGCCAAGAAGTTTACCGCTGGCAAGCCTGACTGCTGATAAGGTTGCCTGCACTGGCCTCTTCGCGGGCACGCCCGCTCCCACAGCATAACGCTGCTCTAGAAGGCTATGCAGTACTTGTAGGAGCTGGCTTGCCTGCGATGGGCCGCAAAGCGGCCCCATGATCTCAGCGCTGAAGCAGATATTGCCGGGGCCGCTCTGCGGCCCTTTCGCGACACAAGGCCGCTCCTACACAATAGTGCGTCGCCATCGACATCTGCACAGGCTGCGCATCCATGCCCCATATCCTCATCGTCGAAGACGAAGCCGCCATCGCCGACACCCTGATCTACGCCCTGCAGGCCGACGGCCACAGTACCGAATGGGTGACCCTGAGCAGCGCCGCCCTCGACCAGCAGCGCCAGCGCCCGGCGGACCTGATCATCCTCGACATCGGCCTGCCCGACATCAGTGGCTTCGAAACCTGCCGGCAATTGCGGCGTTTCACCGAGGTGCCAGTGATGTTCCTCAGCGCCCGCGACGGTGAAATCGACCGGGTGGTGGGCCTGGAAATCGGTGCCGACGACTACGTGGTCAAACCCTTCAGCCCGCGTGAAGTGGCTGCGCGGGTGCGGGCGATCCTCAAGCGCATGGGGCCCAGGGCCGACCCGGCTACCGATGCGGTATTGTTCCAGCTCGACACCCTGCGCATGCAGATCACTTATCGCGGCCAGCCACTCACGCTCACCCGCCATGAATTTCGCCTGCTGCAATCGCTGCTGGAGCAGCCGCAGCGGGTGTTCAGCCGAGAACAGCTGCTTGACGCCCTGGGGGTGGCCTCCGATGCAGGGTACGAGCGCACCATCGACAGCCATATCAAAAGCCTGCGCGCGAAGCTGCGCCAGGTCGCGGGTGACGCCGAGCCGATCCAGACCCACCGCGGCCTCGGCTACAGCTACAGCCCGGACCATGCCTGATGCGCCTGGGCATCCGGATCTTCCTGGTGTACTTCCTGTTCGTCGGCCTGGCGGGCTACTTCTTGCTCAACACGGTGCGTGAACAGATCCGCCCGGTGGTACGCCAGTCTTCCGAAGAAACACTGGTCGACACCGCCAACCTGCTGGCCGAGATCCTGCGCGATGACGTCAAGGCCGGCACCTTGAGCCAGAGCCGCCTGCCGCAAGTACTCAAGGCCTACGGCTCGCGCAGCCCGGGCGCGCATATCTGGGGCCTGGCCAAAAACCAGGTCAGCCACCGCATCTATGTGACTGACGCCAAGGGCATCGTGTTGCTGGACTCCAGCGGTGAGGCGCTGGGCAAGGATTACTCGCAGTGGAATGACGTGCTGTTGACCCTGCGCGGCCAGTACGGCGCCCGCTCCACCCGCAGCGACCCCAATGATGAAAGCACCTCGGTGATGCACGTTGGTGCGCCGATCATCGACGGCGGCAAGGTCATCGGCGTAGTCACCGTGGCCAAACCCAACAGCTCGCTGCAGCCGTACATCGACCGTTCCGAGCGGCGCCTGCTCACGCTGGGCCTGGGGCTGATCGGCCTCGGCTTGCTGATCGGCGCGGCGTTATCCTGGTGGCTGGCGCGCTCGCTGCGCCGGCTGGCGCGTTATGCCCAGGCGGTTAGCGAGGGCGAGCGTGCCGCGTTGCCGCACTACAAGGGCGGCGAGCTGGCGCACCTGGCCCAGGCGGTGGAACGCATGCGCACCCAGCTGGAGGGCAAGGCCTATGTCGAGCGCTATGTGCATACTTTGACTCACGAGCTGAAAAGCCCGCTGGCAGCCATTCGTGGGGCTTGCGAGCTGCTGCAGGACGAGGGCATGCCCGCCGACCAGCGCGCGCGCTTCGCCGGCAATATCGAGCGCGAGAGCGAGCGCTTGCAGCAGATGGTCGAGCGCCTGCTCAACCTGGCCAGGGTTGAGCAGATGCAGGCCCTGGAGGATGAACAGCAGGTGGCGCTGGCGGCGCTGGTGGACGAGTTGCTGTTGGCTCACGGGGCGCGGATCGAAGGCGCCGGTTTGCACGTGCGTCAGCGGGTGCCGGCGGTTTTGCGCTTGCTGTGTGATCCGTTCCTGATGCGCCAGGCGCTAGCCAACCTGCTGGATAACGCACTGGATTTCACCCCCGCAGGTGGCGCCCTGCTGTTTGACCTGGAGCGCGACGGCGAGCGGGTGGCATTGAGCCTGTTCAACCAGGGGCAGGCGATACCGGCGTATGCCATCGGGCGGGTCAGCGAGCGGTTCTACTCGCTGCCGCGGCCGGGGAGCGGGCGCAAGAGCACCGGGCTGGGCCTGAATTTTGTGGCCGAGGTGATGCAGCTGCATGGTGGGGCGCTGGCGGTGGATAACGTCGATGGCGGGGTGCGGGTGCGGTTGTGGTTGCCGGTGCGGCGTATCAGCTGAGATAGCCGGGGCTGCTTTGCAGCCCATCGCCGGCAAGCCAGCTCCCACAGGTACTGCGCAGGTTTCCGGCCTTGTGCTGGACCTGTGGGAGCTGGCTTGCCGGCGATCTGGCCCTTGAAAGTACACACGATCTCCACACAAGCTCCCCAAAGCCTCCACGCACGGCGCAGACACTTGCGCCCACTGCCACAGGAGGCCCCATGACCAAGACCCTCGGTTACAAACTCGGCATGATCGCCGTGCTCATATTGCTGCTGCTCATCCCGCTGCTGCTGATCAACGGCCTGATCGATGAGCGCCAGGCCCTGCGCGACAACGTGCTGCGCGACATCGCCCAAAGTGCCAGCTTCGACCAACAGCTCAGCGGCCCGCTGCTGGTGGTGCCGTACCGCAAGTACCAGCGCCGCTGGATCGAAAAGGACGGCGAGCGCACCCAGGAAACCAGCACCATTGCTGGCCACTTGTACTTCCTGCCGGACACCTTCGCCGCCGACCTGGGCGTGGACACCGAACTGCGTGCCCGCGGCATCTATCAGGCCCGGCTGTTCCACGCCAAGGGGCGTATCAGCGGCCGCTTCAAGCTCCCGGAGCGTTGGGGTATCGACAAGGACTTCGACGACTACCGCTTCGACAAACCCTTCCTGGTGGTGGGCATCAGCGATATCCGCGGCATCGAGAATGGCCTGGAACTGAGCATGGACGAACAGAAGGTGCCGTTCGAGGCCGGCACCCAGCTCGACTGGATGCGCGGTGGCGTGCATGCCAGCCTGCCGGGTTTGGACGGTATGCAGGCACGGGAATTCAGCTACGGCTTCGACCTTGCTTTGCAAGGCACCGGCCAGTTGCACATCGTGCCGGTGGGCCGCACCAGTAGCGTGGACATGCGTGCCAACTGGCCGCATCCGAGCTTTGTCGGTAACTACCTGCCCAACCGCCGCGACATCGATGCGCAAGGCTTCAGCGCCCACTGGCAGACGTCGTTCTTCGCCACCAACCTTGAAGATGCCCTGCGCCAATGCGCCACTGCCGGCCAGTGCGAAGACTTCAGCGAACGCAGCTTCGGCGTGAGCTTTGTCGACCCGGTGGACCAGTACCTGAAGAGTGAGCGGGCGATCAAGTACGCGTTGCTGTTCATCGCGCTGACCTTTGCCGGCTTCTTCCTGTTCGAAGTGTTGAAAAACCTGAGTGTGCACCCGGTGCAATACATCCTGGTGGGTGTGGCGCTGGCGTTCTTCTACTTGCTGCTGTTGTCGTTGTCCGAGCACATAGGCTTTGGCCTGGCTTACGTGCTGTCGGCTTCGGCGTGTGTGCTGCTGATCGGCTTCTACCTCAGCCATGTGTTGCGCAGCCTGGGACGAGGGGTGGGGTTTGCGGCGGGGTTGGCGGCGCTGTATGCGCTGCTGTATGGGCTGCTGAGTGCCGAGGACTATGCGCTGCTGATGGGGTCGCTGCTGTGCTTTGGCTTGCTGGGGGTGTTCATGGTGCTGACCCGACGGCTGGACTGGGCGCGGGTGGGGAGGTCGGCATGAGGGAGGACAAAGAAATCGGGCGGTGGTTGGCCTACAGGATTGGGCTGTTGTTTCCTGTGGCAGCCAAGTGAGGAATTCGCAGCACAAGGCTGCTCCTACAGGCGGTCGCATCCCCTGTAGGAGCAGCCTTGTGCTGCGAATGTCCCTGTCAGGCTGTCGGTGCTGTGGCGACCATCGACGGCCGCTTGGCCACCTCGGCATACCATGCCGCCAAACCAGGCTGGCGATCACGCCAACCAAACTCCGGCTGACGCAAATCCAGATACCCCAGCGCACAGGCCACGCCAATCGCCGCCAGGTCGAACCCGGACACCAGCTCGGGCAGGTGCTCCTGCTCCAGGTTGGCCAGGCTACGGCGGATCTTGTCGCCTTGCGCCTGCAGCCAGCCGTCCCAGCGTTTGTCTTCTGGCCGCAGGAAGCTCTCATAGCGCGACGATACTGCTGCATCCATGATCGCATCGGCCTGCGACACCAGCGTCAGGCGCCGCCAGCGCGCCGAGCCTTCGCGGGGCAGCAGTGGCAGGCCGACATGTTGCAGGTCGAGGTATTCGCAGATCACCCGGCTGTCATGCAGCACGGTGCCGTCGTCCAGGCGCAGGGCCGGGATCTTGCCGATCGGGTTGTCGTGGTTGAGCTGCGGGTCGCCGCTGACCGGGCTGATGTTGACCGGTTGCAGCGTCACGCGCTCAAGCTGGGCGGTCTCGTGCAGCACCACCATGACCTTGCGCACGAAAGGCGACAATGGCGAGTGGAACAGGGTCATCGTGGCCATGGTTCAGTTGCCCTGCAGGCTGGGTGGCAGGCATACACCGGTGCCGCCGATGCCGCAGTAGCCTTGCGGGTTCTTGGCCAGGTACTGCTGGTGGTAGGCCTCGGCGAAGTACACGGTCGGTGCCTGGTCGATTTCGGTGGTGATTTCACCGAAGCCGGCCTTGTTCAGTTCCGCCTGGAAGGCGTCGCGGCTGGCCTTGGCCTCGTCCAGCTGTTCAGGGCTGGTGCAGTAGATGGCCGAGCGGTACTGGGTGCCGACATCGTTGCCTTGGCGCATGCCCTGGGTCGGGTTGTGCAGTTCCCAGAACATCGCCAGCAGCTCGCGGTAGCTGACCTTGTCCTTGTCGAACACCACGAGCACCACTTCGGTGTGGCCGGTCAGGCCCGAGCAGACTTCTTCATAGGTAGGGTGCGGGGTGAAACCGCCGGCGTAGCCGACCACGGTGCTCACCACACCTTCACGCTGCCAGAAGCGCCGCTCTGCGCCCCAGAAGCAACCCAGGCCGAAGATGGCGAAGTCGATGGCGCCTTCGAAGAAGGGGCCAAGCAGCGGGGTGCCTTCGAAGACGTAGTGGAACTCGGGCAGGCTCATTGGCGTTTCGCGGCCAGGCAGGGCCTGTTCCGCAGTTGGCAGGACGTTTTTGTTCACCAGGATTTCCGAACGCAGGACCATGGCCGTTCCTCTGTGTTTATTCAGTGGGATAGGTGTTGGGGCCATCGCCGGCAAGCCAGCTCCCACAGGGATATCACAGGTC
>Ga0308157_10004731_pt1 | contig 17745 bp, 31 predicted proteins | sample PhyBR1_FD_201035 | JGI IMG/M metagenome (GOLD analysis project Ga0308157, IMG submission 201035) | Phyllosphere microbial communities from UC Gill Tract Community Farm, Albany, California, United States - DLSLB.R1 | ecosystem: Host-associated > Plants > Phyllosphere > Unclassified | place: USA...
CCCACAAGGCGTAATTGTTTTGTGGGGAGAGTGCTTTATTCAATGAATGCTAGGTGAACAAATACAGAATGCACATTTTCTTGTTGCTTTTCTTTAGAGATCATGTATTGTAACCTTCATAACATCTTTGATTCCCCTTCCCTCTACCAAAAGGAACAACCAAATGTCAAAGCTCGCTTCCAAGATCGCCGCCGGCCTCATCGCCACCGCCGCCATCACCGGCCTCACCGCCGGTCCCGCCATGGCTGCTACTCCCGCCACCACCACGAAGACCTCCGCCGCAGCGACCGCAGCCTTCACCACCAAGACCGTCAAGGCTGCTCCGGCTCCCGCCATCGCTCCCGCCACTGTGGTCGTCCGCTACTCGCTCATCAAGAACTACGACGCCGTCTGGGCTGCCCCCACCAACTACACCGGCCCCATCAACTACTACCGCGTGGTAAAGAAGGACCTCACCACCGGCAAGTCGAAGGACTACGGCCGCAGCTTCACCACTCGTCACATCATCGGCACCGACATCAATGATGGCGGTCACACCGTCACCATCACCGTCACTGCCTACGGTGCCGGCGACAAGATCCTCACCTCCTCGACCACTGCTCCCATCGTCCTGAAGTAACGCTCAGTTCGCCCTCTAAGAGGCGGACACTGGCTACGGCTGGTGTCCGCCTCTTAGTAAGAGTAAGAGCTTGATATCTCATCCATGACAAAGGACTACCGGAGATTGTACCAGCAAGCTCTTGCTAATCAATTAGCTGGAGAGAGCGTTATGCCTTTAGCAGTAGCCAACTTAAGCCCCTCAGCTCAAGCCCGCATCAATCGCGCTCTCGTAAGTAGAGGGTGTATCGCTGTCTGGTGGGATAGTGAGACGCAGCAGGAGCTGCTTGCTCAGTCGTTCGCACCTGCCCTCGTGGGCAAACACACAGACCGTGCTTACCCGGCTACAACAGTGGGAGCAGCTGTCAGAAGAGTCCACGAATCGCTCGATAGGAATGGTCATCCGGCGTTTCCGGAAATCACTCGTGAAGAAAGAACAGTAGCCGCCACGCTGAGCATTAGCGCATCTCTCGCTGAACGCATAGGTTACACTGAGCGCTTGCGGTGTCTAAGCTGGTTAGAACAGGGGCGATGGTTGAAGCTTCACCAACTTAGTAGGAACGCTAATCTTCTTGAACTGAACTCCGGAATTGCAGTCTAATATAGCTAACTAGCTGTTGAGGCAAATACGACGAGTTGTCCAGCCCGGGGCGTCTTCCTGGACACAGCGAAGCTCTTTCGTCACTCCATCAACGGTAAGCTCGCCCTTAGTCAAGCGACCTTTGTAGAGGTTGTAGTCAAAAGTTACTGAGCCATCCTCTGTGGCGCAGACACGACTTTCGTAGAGGTTATGAAGCTCGCAGTTCTCAAAAGGCTGAAGCTTGCCCTCCACGTCCACGTACTCGAGCATGCGGTAGTTTTTAAGCCCCTCGTCTTTAGTCACGACGATGGAGTACGGCGTGCTCTCAGCTTGAGCAAAAGTGACCTTAGAGTGAGTACAACCGGTGAGAAGCAAGACTGTAACTACCGGTACTGCTACGGCGAGCTTTCTAAAGTTCATGAGCTACACGGCCCGCTTAGAACGCCTGCTTGTCGTAGCCCTCGGGAGCGGAGTTCAGCGGGTCCTTCCAGGTGAGCCCGGCCGCGACAGCCTTGGCGAGAGTCTCGAAGTTGCGCCCGAAGTAGCAGTAGCCGTGCTCGACGGTGACGTTCTGATTCGGCTTCATCACGATGAGTCGCCAGTTGTAGATCATGCCCCAGACCTCGACCACGTACTCGTCGGTCTCCTGGAGTCGGAAGCCCTCCGGCGTCTGCACGATGCGAGGATCGCTCAGCCCAGCCTCGACGGCGGCGTTGTAGTCTGAAGAAGCCATGATGAGCCTTTCGATAGCGAGTATGAGGTAACTGTATCACACATAGCTAGCTTGTGATTAGAAATTAGCTTGACTTGGCTAAGGAGAAACTCATGGCGTTTCATATCAACAGTAAGGGTGAAGCGGGGAAGTGTAAAGCTACTCAGGGCGGCTGCCCATTCGGTGACAGTGACCAGCACTACGCTACGGCTGCAGAGGCCCAGCAAGCTTTTGAGCAGAGTCAAGAGACTTTTTCTAAGCCTCAGGTTGAACAGCCTTTCACCGATCTAGGCCCCGGCTGGAAAGACGATGAACAGGGCACTTACGCCGATGCTCTAGCCGAAGCCAAAAAGCTAAAGGCCGACGGCAAGTTCGTAGTAATCACCACTAGCTACTCAGCTGTAGACGAAAACTTTGAGGAAGAGCCCGAAGCTGACGACTACGACGATGAGGAAGATTACGAAGAAGCTCTAGCCGACTGGCAGGACGCTCAATCGGATATCTCAAGCGTAGAAGAGCTAGCCTCCAACTACCCGAAAGGCCTGCGCTCGTACGCAGCTGAAAGCTACGATTCACGAGAAGCTTTTGAGACCTCAGTGAAAGATATGGGCGTCCCCGGAAGCGGCGGCGCTGGCGAAGCGTTTGCGGTGCTCGACGAGGAATCGTCTGACTCCTCTGTCTACAAATCCGTTCCGGAGGTAGGCGTTACCAACAACCACATGGCCTGGTATTTCGAAGCTAGAGTGTTCTGAGCAAAGCTCACACTGAAGGCGTTGCAGCTGAATCGCTGCAACGCCTTCAGTGTTTAGATCGAAGCTAGTCACCAGCCACGGTCGCGGATTGCCTTGGTCTTCTTCATGCCCTCGACATCGTCCTTCGGCATGTTGCCCGCGTCTTCCCACGTGGGCTCCGTGCGAGTCCAGTCGATCTCCTTAGCGCGCACCGCAGCAGCACGCTCCTGAGACCCATCGGAGTTGTCGTTGCCACCGAAGACTACGAGGTTGGGATCTCGGGCCTCAGCGGTGCCGATGAGCCCCACCGACTCGTGGTCGACGTTGCCGAGCATGGCAGCACGGAAGTCATCGCGGTCGAACTCCGGGAAGTTCTCGATGTGATTCTCAACAGCCTCATCAACCTCCTCTTCGGAGGGTCCCTTCCAGAAACCACCGATGCGAGAGACCAGGACGTAGAAGAGCTTCTCCTTGAGAGTATCGAGCCGGAAGTCGTTCCAGTTGAAGTCGCCGTCCGGAACCGGGTCGCTGTCGTGGCTCTCGACGGCCTTCTTCAGGTAGACGAAGGAGTGAGAGGATGAGGAGTTCGTCGCAAAGCCACGACGGAAGTTCTTCAGGAATGGGAGACGCACGAGGCGATCCTTTCGGTAGATATAGCGATCTTACATCACGAAGCTGAAGTAGTGCAATTACTTAGTCAGCAACGCCGAGACGCTCTCGAACCGAAAGCGTGTTATGAAGCTTCTCGCCTTTAGGAGCTGTAGCGTGACAGAAGGTGGAGTAGATGCTAGGCCCGTCCGAAGAGCGAAAAAGCTCTGCTCCGCGTTCCTTAGCATCTATCCCCTTTAGCCCGGTCACTAGAACTTCGAAGTCGGCAAGACGCTCCACAGCAAGCTTACGTGGAGAGTGGCTGTAGATCTCGCGCGTTGTGGAAAGCCCGATGGCTCGAGCTACCTGGTGGAGACTCATGCCGGTGAGCTCTTTAAGCCGGTCAGCACGCTCTAGCAGAGAGACAGAAGGCTCTACCTCGGGCGTCTGTTCACGAGCCCACTGAGCACCGGCGACGAAAGCCTCCCAACGCTGCAGCTCTCGTTCGCCGACGGCACCGTTGAAGTAAGCGGGCCAGCGAGCTTCCGCCTCTCGACGAGCTTCTTGCTCAAAATTATCAACCATTGTGAGTTCCTTAGATCAGGCCGGGAGCTGAGGCGTGTAAGCCTCAACCCGACGAAGCTGCACTTCGAACCAGTGTGTAAGCTCCTTATCACCGGCGTAGACGTAGCTCAGCACGCGAGCAATCTCCTCGGCACGGCGAGCGTTGAGCATGAGCTCAAAAGTCACGTCGAACACTGAACGAAGCTTCGCAACCTCAGCCGTCTTAGCCTCGAGCGCCTTGACGTTCGGAACTTTAGCGCCCTCCAGGCGAAGAAGCTCGAGGTGAGCCTTCGACCAGTTGGTGCGGGCCTGCTGGAACACTCCGAGGCGGTCGGCCCAGATGACATCGACCTCTTTCTTGAACTCGGCAAGCGAGACATCGGAGAGGTTGTTCTTCGGATAGCCGGCGATGGTGAGGAACGAGAAGATCTTCGGAAGACGACGAGCGAAGAGGTCAGCGTTGGACATTAGAGCGACGCCCGCTTCGTCTGGAGAGCTTCGATCTCGGCGTCGAGACGAGCACGCTGCGCCTGCTTTGCCTGAAGCTGCGCAAGTCGCTCAGCCTCCATCACATCAGCCCGATCCGCACGAGCCCGAGTTATGAGCCCTTCAGCGGCCGGACGCTCCACTCGAAGTGTGAGCTGCAGCACCACGTCATCGTCCTCTCGTCCCCGGTAGTTGCGCGTGGCGAGATCGTCAACGGTGTCGACCGCGAAGTGGCCCTTGCGGTCGTAGATGAAGCCGGCGCGAAGCTCGGCGAGCTCGAAGCGTCCGGAGCTCAGGATGCCACGGAACTCGTCGAGCGCCACCTCCTGAGAGGCAGCAGGAAGTGCTGGGATCTCGTCAGTCGGAACGGCGTCGTATGAGAATTCCATGGTGTCTATCTCCTTGTTGAGGCTAAAGCGTTTACGAGTGAAACATTACACGGCTTCAACAGCTTTCGCAACCGGCTATTTTGCTTAGCTAGACAGCGCTAATACAGCTCCTAAGCCTCTGGTCAGGTACTCTGCACGAATACCTGACCAGAGGGTGAAGCGCTGTTAGATGCGGCCGGAGTCGCGGAAGCGGGGCGAAGTGAAGCCGTCCGCACGACGCGAGCGACCGTGGAGCTCCCAGAGGTTGATGGCGATCTGGCGACCGTCGGGGCGCACGACCACGGCGATCTGGTCGTCGTAGCTCACGGAGAGCACGTCAACTGCCTCGAGCTTAGCGGCCTCCTCGTCTGAGATCCAGACCTCCGAGAAGATGAAGGCGAGCTCAGCGTTCACCTCGGCGAGGAGTTCAGCGGAGTACTCCGAGCCGCCGCGGATGAACTCCGTGACGTAGCCGCCGAAGAGAACGCCGGTTGCACGACCCTTGTTGAAGATGAAGCGCACACGAGGGGTGAGCTCCGTCCACTCGGCGGTGTCCTCGAAGAAGCTGTTGGGGTTGCTGATGAAGAGCTCGAAGCGCTCCACCCGAGTGAGGCCGACGCGCTTCAGCTGGACAACCAGAGCCTCGAGCTTGGCGGTGTCGATCCCGGCGTAGTCAGCGGTAACGGAGCTCATGAGTTCATCCTTTGAAGTGGAGGGGTTTGTTTAGCTGATGTAATCGTACATCGCCTCAAAGCTATCCGCAACAGGTCAGACGAAACTCTTTTAGCCCCACCAGACATTCAACTGTGCGGGGCTAAAAGAGACGGTGCGAGCTACTGGCCCTGTGAAGCCATGAACTTCTTCACAGCTTCAGCAACCTTCCAAGCGTAGATCTCAGGAAACAGGCGAGTCGCAGCCGGGATCTTCTCGATCACTCGCTCGATCACCATATCGAGCTCTTCCGGCTCTCGTCCGGTCGGGCGGCCGTGAGTGAAACCGTTGGCGACGGTGTGTTCTGGTGCCTTAGCCATTTGCTCTCTTTCGGAGTAGAAGCGAGTCCTTGGGGTGAGGCTCACGGGCGGGAAGTCTGTCGATTGCAGCCACGAAGTTAGCGAGCTCTTTCTCAGTGACGTAGCCCAGCTTCGGCACCGTGACAGCGATGCCGTGGTCAGCAGCGTACTTCTTCATCTCGAGCTTGATGTGATCGTCCGCCCAACCGAGCGGCTGAAGAGCCTTGACCACCTCGAACTTGCCCTTGATGCCGACCTCTTCACTGAAGTCCTCCATGAGAGCAACTCGAGCGTCGAGACCGAAAGCCTCCACGACATCGTAGGTCGCGTTGTTCCAGGTCGAGAGAAGCACGATGTCATCTCGGCTGTTGAGGAAGTCAAGCAGGTGCTGCGGGATGAAGATGTTGAAGATCCAGGCGTGTGCCGTAACACCGGCAGTCGGCGGCGCCTCCGTCGTGCGAGCCGGCGAAAGCGTGCCGTCGATGTCGAAGAGAATCATCGCTTACCCGCCTTTGCGCTGGGCTCCGGCAGCCAGTCCACACCGTCGAAGAACACGCCTCGCTTCTTGTCCACGATGAAGCCCATCGGAGACACTTTGTAACCAGCGCTGCGAGCCACCGGAACGCAGGCGTTCACGCTCGGGCTGTGAGCCGGCGAGATACCGCAGCGGCAAGCCGTCGGAGCAGGCATCGACTTCGTGAAGAGGTTTCGGAGCATGGTAAACATGAGTCTATCGTACACCTTAAGCAGAGTTGAGTGTGAGCAACGCTATTACGCCGTAGCGAGGACGCTGTTCACAGCCGCCACAGTCTCGACGTAGTTGCGGAAGGTGCCGGAGCCGCCACCGAGGGCGCGCCAGGCGTTGTGAAGCTGCGTGAAGCTTGAGTCACGAGCCGAGAGCTCTCCGAGCACCGCCTGGATGTCGAGCTTCGTCGTGACGAAGTCCTGGCCGGTGAGGCGGGTCTCCCACAGAAGTTCGATCTGCTCAGCGAGAAGCAAGCGAAGAGTCTGATCGTCGAGCTTCTCGAAGAGAGTGGTGAGTTCAACACCATCGTGGTGCTTTAGGTTGACCGGAACCACCTGGAAGTCGTGAACGCCGATCTTGCGAGCCTCGTTCAGCTTTCCCTCACCTTCGGCGGCGAGAAGCTCCACCGAGAAGTCCCACGGGTCGTCCTCGAGGCCACTGGTGGGAGCCAGGTGACCGATGCGACCGTTGTAGAGCATGGTGTTGACCACGAGAACCTTGTCACCGTGGTAAAGCTTGGAGGCCATGATTTTCCTTCGTTTGGAGGGGATAACGCCATCATAAACCGTGTAGTCATTCATGTCAACTGATTCTTAGCATCGGGCTTCAAGATCTGCTAACGCTCGGTAAGATAAAGTTTATGCAAACGCATCGACTTGTAGCGATAGCTATTGAGTTCACCAATCTACTAAAGGAGATCTCATGACCACCATTCCTTCCGGGACTTGGCTTATTGACCCCACACACTCAGAAGTTTCGTTCACTGTAAAGCACCTCATGGTGAGTAAGGTACGAGGCCGTTTCGCTTTAGCCAACGGCAAAGCCGTCACCGGCGCCGCGCTCACCGACACTAAGCTTGAGGTTGAGCTCGACGCCTCTACTGTTGCTACCGGAGAAGACAACCGTGACCAGCACCTTCGCGGAGAAGACTTCTTCGACGTGGAGAAATTCCCCAAGATTTCGTTCGTCTCCACTCGTGTTGAGACTACTAAGGACGATGACGTAGTACTCCTTCACGGAGATCTGACTATCCGCGACGTAACCGCACCAGCTGTCTTTACAGTAGAGATCGGTGGTGTCGCGGTTGATCCCTACGGGCAGACTAAAGCTGCTGTAGAGGCTTCCACCAGCATTAGCCGCGGCGCTTTCGGTCTCACCTGGAACACTACACTTGAGACCGGTGGGGTGCTCGTCAGCGACGAGGTAAAGCTCACCGTAGACGCTCAGGCCGTACTCCAGGCTTGAGTTTAGCTTACTCTTCTGGCGCAGTACCTTTGGTTTGGTACTGCGCCAGAAGAGTAAGTGCTTAGAACTCAAGCACCGTCAACTGACGAGCCAGATAGTTCTCAGTAACGCCGTTGTCTTTCGTAACAGCAAAGACATCGTTCTCGAAGACGTGCGTTACTTTGCCCTCGGTGACGTAGATCGAGTCGTTGACCGAGACGGTAGAGCCAAGCTTAGGAGTGTCGTAGGGGAACAGGATATTCCCGACGAGCCGGAGCTTACCCTCTTTGGCTAGCTCTTCGGAAAGCTCTCGAGTCTTGATGAAGCCTAGCTCAAGAATCTCAGCCACCCGCTGAACGTAGAGGAAGTTCACCGGAGACTGCCCCAGGAACTCGCCGGCCCAGGCTCTTCTAGCAAGAGCTAAGATCGGCTGTTTGTAGTCGATAGCTGCGTTGTAGGCTACGTGGCGCTCTTTCTTGAGCTGATGAGTACGATAGGCCACAGCGGCCTCCACTACAGCTGCGACCTCCGAAGCATCGTTGTGGAAGGACACACCGTCTCGGGTAGCCACGAGATGGTTCTCTTCGAAGCCGTCGGTGTTCCGGATGTAGGTAAGCCAGACAACTCGGTAGGCGTGGCCGTCGACCGTAACCTCGAAGGCCCAGTCCTCACGCTCTAGGAGCTCAATAGGGATGTCGGTAGTCATAGGTTCCTCATCAGTTCTTGAAATTGGCCATGAGTTCAGTTGCGTTGTTCTTTCCGTTGCGCTCTTCAAGCTCATCGAAAGACAGATGCTTGACGCTGTTGATAGCGTTGCCGAGAAGCTCAAGCTTGCGAGCCGATTCAGCTGACAAGGTGCCGCCGTTGGCGTCGTAATCCTTGAGTACAGCGATGAGATCCTTCACTGTGCTCTTGTCGTAGGCTTCCCAGTTTTCCCACTCACGCTGCGTCACGAGGTGACGGTGACTGGCGTTCTCATCCTGGATGAAGCCCCAACGGGCCGTGATCTCATTGAGAAAGAGGTAGGTTTCGTTCATAGGTTCAATCCTAACAATTTAGCCGGCTCACTGAAACTGCCAGCGCAGCTGAGCAAGCTTGAGAATCTTCTGGAAACCCTCGTCTTCAAAGAGAGGCCCTGCGCTGCGAGAGTACTCAGAGATGACCTCGTTACCCCAGGTGTCGTAGCTTTTGCTCTCATCCCAACCGATCGGCAAGAGCACCGGTACTGAGCACCACTCACGAAGCTGCTCCGTAGTGAGGCGAGTAAGCTCGGCTTCGTAGTGATGTGAATTGCATAGCTGCGCACCGTTGGCGTAGAAGTACCCGCCGAACTCTTCCGGCTTGGGGAAGAGGTTTCGATTGAGAATGTGGTGAGCATCAACAGCTGGGGCGCCACACTCAGGAACGCAACAGATCCCGTTAGAGCGCTGCAGAACAGTCTCGCGGAACTCTGTCCGAGTGAGCAAGCGGTGATTCATTAGCGATCCTTACTGGTTATTCATGGAGCGAGTTTACTCCGGAATGGCGCCCTTGAACTTCTCCACGAGGAACAGTGAGCCGGGCTCGATCCAGAATCCGGTCGGGTCATCGTCGCTGTAGCGTCGCGGTGAGACCTGGAGCCAGCGAACTCGAGCTCGCTTCTTCACCTCAAGCACCTCGATGATGCCTCGCTGCGTGTAGCGTCCGCTAGTCACGTAGACAGCGCGGTCACCGACCTCTACCTCTGCCTTAAGCATATCCTGAGCCATGATGGTTCCCTTGCTAGATGATGTTGTGGACGAGCTTGTACTCAAGCCAAGGCACGAAGACTTGGCCCTTGACGATGACCTGCTCGTGATCGATGAGCTCGAGCAGCGTGGCGTACTGAACTTCAGCGTTCATCACCGGCACGAACGGAGGACCGTCACGCCAGGAGGCACGAGAGTAGCGCCAGCCACCCTCGGTCTTCACAAAGCTGACGGTGTTGACACCGGGGTCGAGATCGAGAGGCTTAGCCTTCAGACGGTCGGTGAAGTCTTTCGAGTACCACCTCTGAAGTCGATACTCGATGTACTGGCCAAGAAGCCTGGCGTCGGCCTCATCCGGAGTCAGGAAGTTCCAGATGCGAGCGAGCTCGTCGTCCTCCTGCGGCACCACGAGGCAAGCCACGTACTGCTCATTGGGATTGAGCATGCTCACCACCGGAGTGCGGTACTTGTCGGCCCACTCCTGCTTTAGCGTTTCAAACTCACTCATGATCTGCCCTTAGCTCAGCTTGACGTTGTTCTCGAGCAGAAGGATCTCGAGAGGGATTGCGAGCGCATCCATGCGAAGATAGCCGGCGAAAGCGTCCTTCTCGAAGGTGTCGCGGATGAGCTTGTCGACGATCTTGTTTGCCTCAGGGCGGAGCTCGAGCTGACGAAGAACCTCGAGAGCGTCGACCCGGCGGTACTTACCGATCTGACGGCTGAACTTGTAGAAAGCTCGCTTGAGGTCGAAGATGGTGTGGTCAGAGTACGTCATGGCTTCAGGCCACCTTACGCTTGTCGGATTCGATGGTGAGGGACTGGATCTTGCACTGTGAGCAGAGCTGGAAGAAGTCTTCCTGCTTCGGGAGACCGTTGAATCGCTCCACGGTGAGGCCCTTGTGAGTGAGCAGCTCCTCCATCCAGCCTTCACCGACATCGACCTTTCGCGGGAAGCGAGGGCGGACCAGGCCGCTGGAGTACTCCACGTCACAGACGACGCAGGGCGACTCGCCGAGACGAGCCTTCGCCTCCTGGAAGATGGCCATGAACGCGAGCTCGAACTTGTAGGTCTCGGGGTGCTCGTGGGTGATCCCGTTGGCAGCGTCGAGCTCGCGAACGATGGCCTTCACCTTGCTGATCGGGATGCCGTAGCGGTCGGCAGCCACCTTGAGCGCGTTCTGCTTGCGAGCACCGGTGCGACCTCGGCCGCCGTCGTTCTTGCGCTGGGCACGAAGCGAAGAACGGTAAGTCGTGTAGACTGAGTCTTTGTGATCCATGGTTTCCTCCTGAGTAGAAGTGGTGAGGAAGCGTCCTCATGTAGAACTGTATCACCTATAGCAGATCAGCGCAATAGGTTTAGAACTCAAGCCGCAACAAGCTCCTGTGTGTTCAAGAAAGCCTCAATCTCGGCGACCATGCGGTTAGTGTCCTCCGGGATAGAGTTCTTGACGCCGCGGTACTGAAGAACCTTCCAAGTATCGTCCTTCTTAGCGAGCTCGATGGCTACCGTCGGCTTATGGTCGACCACGCCGGTCATGCAGTAGCTGTCGCCCTTTGTAGCCTTGGTGAAGTAGTTACTCTGTCCGAGGCAGATATCTAGAGTGTCACCGACGTTGATGAACTCTTCAGCTCTCATGAGTGGTACTAGCTTTAGCTCCGGAGCCTGGTAGGTGCTAGCAAGGCGAAGAATCTCATCCGGAATAGTGATGGCCACAGCGCTCTCCGGCTCAAGGCCGACTAGACGCATAGAGCGCTGGTGAAGATCGAACCAGCTCGAAACGCCTTTCAGGCGCTTTAGCTCAAAGTCCGGCACCTTAGACAGCATCTCAAGAGCATCGTTCATGAGGAAAGGGTCGGTAGAGTTCGAATTAGTCACCGAAGCCATAAGCCTGCGGATCGTAGGCTGACTGAGGCGAGAGAGCACACTGTAGTTCTCTCGGTCAGTAGAGAAATCGTAGAAGTCCTTTGAAGCCTCACGAATCACGGAGAGGATCACGTCCACCGGTAGCACGTCTTGGAAGACGAAAGCAAGAGCGAGCTTATCCTCGTTCATAGAGCGAGCTTCTCGAAGAGTATCCTTTCTAGCCACACCGAAGACTGACTCTACCAGCTCAGAGTAACTAGTGGCTAGGAAGTACTCGTGGTTCACTCCGGAGAGGTATCGTCCGTAGAATCCGTCGTAGACTACACAGCTGTTGTCACGTACCGCCCACTCCCAATAGATAGGGAAAGCGCTGTGGTACAGCTTTGCGAGAAGAAGCGCGTTCTCCTCAGGAATGGTTACGTTGAGCTCTTCCGGCCCGTAGTGCTGAATCGCAGCAACCTGCTTAGCGTAGGGGAACTCGGTGGCGTAAGGCCCACCTGGCTGCTCCACTACAAAACGCTCGAGCTTGAACAAGCTTTCTGAGCCGAAGTGCTCCCTTCCGTTGAAGATAGCACCGAAGGTAAACGGATTAGCGGGGAACCACTGCAATCCGTTCTTGAAGCTGATTCGGAGTACGTCGGCGCTAAGCTCGAAGCGGTACTCCGCTACAGACTCTTCAACTTCATCGAAGTCTTGGCTCAGAAAGCTTGTGGTAGTCATCAGTCCTCGTGCAGCCAGATGTTCAGCTTGTAGCGCTCAGTACCACGCTGGAACCAGAGCGGAGTATCGATGAGGCTATCCAGATTACCGTCTTCAGAGTAAGGTGAGGTCACGCCAGGCTTTACGGCCTCAAAGTAGAGGTCGTAGATATCCATGCCTCCAAAGCAGTCCTCGACCCACTCTTCATCGTTGTCGATTGCGGTACTGAGCTCATCGCGAGTGATGAGCGCGCCGATGTTGGTGTCTGCGAAAAGCTTGTCCATCTCTTCGTCATCGTACGGCTTGTTCGGGTAGTAAGTGAGCTCAAGCCCGATCTCACCGTCCGGCTGTACGAACGTCTTGAGACGACGCTTGATGTCCTTCTGCACGTCAACACCGATGGTGTGAAGAGCTTGTACGTCCATAACGCCGGAGAGTTTGTGAGCGGACTCTTTCTGGTACGAAAGCGAGCCGAGAATTAGCCAGCCATCTTCGTTATCTCCGTTTGGATCAGCCATACGGCCCGGCTCAAGCGTCACCTCGTGCTTGAGCTCGAGAGCCTTCAAGATGCTCGGATAGTCAGCCTCTGAGAAGTGACCCTTGCTAGCGTTAGGTGCAGCCGTCGCGGCAGGAGCAGCGGGCGGCGGATCAGCGTCGAGGCCCTCCACGACGACGAGGCCAGGAGCGAGCCCCGGCGGAGTCCAGGTGCGGTTGGAGATGTCCTTCGCCAGATCGGCAAGATCCTCACCCATGAGCTCAGCGAGCTCTTCAGCAAGGCGGTCTTCGTCGGTCTTGGGTCGCCAGATCACGGTGTGATCGATAGCGAGGATCTCGTCAGAGAACATGTAGTAGGTGTCCTCGTCGTGGACCAGCTTCACCCACTGATGACGAGAGTCGGCTCCGTAGGCGGTGCGCCGGAAGATCTCGCCGGTGGCCGGGATCATCATGAGTGTACCCTCGGGGAGCGACTCTAGAGCCGCTACAGCGTCCGGATCGTATTCGTTCACAAGCGTCCATCTTTCGCAGTTGGCTAAAACTTTAGCGTCCAGCGTCACTTTGCTGGTTACGCATTCTTATAGTATCACCTCTGCTGCCCAACCACAACCAACTAACAGGTTCAGAAAGTTAGAAAGCTACCTAAGTAAACTGTGAGGCTCCGATATGACTACTATGGCAAAGTTCCACGTAAACGCAGCAGGCAACGCCGGCAAGTGTACTGCAACCGCAGGCAAATGCCCCTTCGGAGACGCATCAGAGCACTTCGACACTGTAGAGGATGCTCGTGCTAGCTACGAGGCCAAGCAGACAGTAGGCATGTTCGCAAAGCTCAAGCAGAACAAGTTCCTAAAAAGAGCCGTCACCGCCGGAGCCATGACAGCTGTGGCTGTCTCGCTAGTCGGTTGTTCTTCCATCGCTAAAGACGATGGAGCTTCGGCGCCGTATCAAGAGCCTGCAGCTCCGGTCGCTACAGCTGAAGAGGCTCCGGCGCCTGAGCCTGCTGAACAGTCTGGTCCGACGGCTCAAGAGGTCAATGACCAGCTTGACAAGGCGTATGCGGGTAGCAAGGAGTGGCTGGAGAAGAACGGGCCAGGTATCAGTGAGAAGGCGAAAGAGTACTGGGATCAGTACGGGAGCACCGGAGCCACCGGTACCTCACCGAATCCTGCCGATGTCTCAGGAATCATGTGGCAAGGCAAGAATCTCACGCCCACTCCTGAAGAGGTTGCTTCAGCTCAAGCCACGCTTGACTCGCTCGTAGTTGCCCCTGAAAGCGGCGCCGCCTACGACCGTGAATCACAGTTTGGTCGAGGCTTCAAGACAGGTATCGCCGGAGCTATCGAGCACCGTGACGTACCTACCGCTACTTTCAAGAACGCAACACCTCAGGCTCGAGTAGTAGATGGTCACTTCACTGATCCTTACACCGGCCTCGATGTCCACGTTATCGGTGGCGAAAGTGCAGATGCTGACATCGATCACCTAGTTCCGCTTAGCGAGGCCTGGGACTCCGGGGCAGCTAACTTGAGCAAGGATCAGCGCGTGGCTTTGGCCAACGACATGGACAACCTAGTCTATGTAGAGTCTAGCGTCAACCGCTCTAAGAGCGACAAGGATGCAGCTGAGTTCCTGCCGTCCTACGAACCGGCTCAGTGCGCCTACGTTGTTTCTCAGATCAGTGTGAAAGGCAAGTACCAACTGTCGGTAGACACCGCTGAGAAGGCTGCTCTACAGCAGGTAATTAGCAGTCGCTGCCAGTAAGCTGAAGGCTAGCTAGTAGCAACGATGTTCGATATTCGTGACAGAACTCTGCTCACGCAAACAGAAAGAAGTTCTCATGAAGTTTGATCGAAATCTAGCAGCACGCTTAGCTCTCGACAAGATACTCGGTGTCTCGCAGCGCCTTGAGAAGATCTAAGACTACCCGATGGAGAACACAATGAGACCCATTGCACTTGAAGCGGCTATCGTGACGGAGCACGAAAACGGTTACGCCACCTTAGCACTGAACAACGATCTGTTAGACGGTCTGGAGAAGGAAGAACAGGAGCGAGTAGTCAAATCGCTCCTAGTCCTTGCTCGCCAGAAACTCGCTCTCGACATCGTTCAATGCCCTAAGGACAAGTGCATCACGCCGTCGGTGGATGAGAACCATGAAGACTTCGTAATGCAGCTCAAGCTTCTCGTTTCACCTTCTGGAAAATTCTCACTCCTCACGTACTTCGGCGGAGCTGCGGAGCCGACTACTCTTCTACGCCGCGGGCTCCACCACGCTGTAGAGGTCATCGGCGCTGTTGAAGAAAACGGATTCTGATTCACTTCAAAACCGCTGTTCTCCCCCTTCTAGCACGGCAAAACTCAAACCGTACGCTAAGCTCAAAACCGCTCTATCTAAGCCACCGCAAACTCCCTTGCTACTAAAGGGGAGCCACGGTGGCTTAGATGTGTTTAGAGCAGTACTTTCAGCATAAACCCTAAAGTCGACGAGTTGTACGACTGAGCGTAAAGTTCAGCTAGAAAGCGGCGAGGCTACTCAGCGATTCGCTGAGTCGATAGCGGCTTTCGCATCCCTCATATACTCGGAGTAGTTGAGCACGAAGCCGCTACCCTGGATGTAGACAGTGCCGTCTCGAGTGTAGCGAGCATCCACGATGAACTCGATGTGCTCAATGTTCTCGCCGTCCTCGGTGAGCGCGCGACGAATGTAGATCGACTGAAGGTCGCGCACGTTCGACTCTTCACCGTACTTACGCTGCTCTTCGAGCCAGGCGTAAAGTTCCTCGGTGGGGAGCTTCGGGAAGCTGGCTAAGAACTCAACGTCCTCTACAGCGTGTGAAAGATAGGTCAGTGTCATCCGTTGTACTCCGTTCCGTCGGAGAAGGTAAGCTTGGCCTTCTCCTGTCCAGTGATCTTGTTGTTCGTGACGATGAAGCGCTCCACGTCACCTGCAGCTTCGCCTTCTCGGTAGAAACGCCCCTCAAGGCGCATCCCGTTTTTAGCCAAAAAGCTCGAGAAGTTCTGAAGGTCTCTAGCAAGGTCGTAGCACTTACCGGACTCTCCTTCTTCGAGCTGAATGAAGCCGTCTTCAGGAGTGAACATGTCCACATCGACAGTCACGAAGTAGCCGATGTTATCCCGGTGAGCTCTGAGCCAGTCGCTCACCAGCTTAGCGTGATTGGCCGGCTCAGCAACCGGCTCAATCTTGTAGCCGAAGGCTTTGGCTTTCTCACGAAGCTCCTTGGCTTCCTCTGTTTCTTCGGGTGTGTCGAAGAAAACTTCTGCTTCTACAATTACTCTGCTCGTGTAGCCCATGATTACTCCGTATAGATCACTTTTTTGATTCCGGCCTTGAGAAGCTCGCTAGCACACTGCGCGCAAGGAGCACTGTTACCGATGAAACCATCTTTAGTGACGCGAGCCACGTAGAGCACCGCGCCTTTCAATTGCTCCGGCGAAGCCCGCTTCATAGCAGCCACTTCAGCGTGGACCGAAAGACTGGCTCGACGCTCAAAGTGAGGCGTCTTCCCACCGTTGAAGTGCCGTACTGGGAACATGATCGGATCGTTCGCGTAGGAGTTCACCCCGCTAGAAATCACCGAGCCTGCTTTTACGACCACAGCTCCGTGGCGCTGCACGACTTTCGAAGAGCGAGCAAGACGTACCGCGAGCTTGAGGTAAGACTCCTGGCTGCGCGTGAGTACGGAAGCCTCAGGGTTGGTTTCGGTACGCACAGGCTTATGCTATCACACTTGAGAGGCTGGAGCTAGCGAAGTTCTACAGCCACTGGGCCGGAGCATTCAGCTCTGTCGCTGCTAGCCAGCACGCTTCTCATACGACCACAGTAAAGACATGAGCCGGTGTCCGGTCTATCCCTGTAGAACCGAGTCCAGTAGTGAAGAGTGCCGGGAACCCAGACCGGCTTTTGAGCCGCCGCATCCTCCCAGTGAGGGAAGTCTCCGAAGTTCGAGCGTACGATGCTGGCGGGCGAAAGCTCTTCGATAGGCTCACCGTTGTGCCAGTCTACAGAGTAACCGAAGCGCTTCGTCGGCGATTGACGATGGATCTTGAGCAGTTCTCCCTCAGGATCGCTCTCACCGGAGGCGCCGGCACGCTGAACTCTAAAGCCCACACGAAGACCGCGGTGACGCTCAAGTTCTAGTTCGTTACTCATGAGGCTATGGTATCGAGTTAACCGAGCATGGCGATGTCCACGTACTCGATGGCCTCGGTGAAGACAGCGACGAGCTTCGGATCGGTCTGATCGCTGCGGTGAGACTCGAGGAGGCTCTTGAGCTGAGGAAGCCACTCGGTCGGGTACTTGCCGTGGTGGATGTTGTTCACGGCTGCCTCGCAGTTGCTCCATGCGAAGCTCTCTTCGAAGAGGTCTTCGGCAAGCGCGGCTCGTGACTTGGTGTAGAAAGTCGTCATGAGTTCGTAAGAGAGCGCGGCCATCATCGATCCTTTTCGTCGGTGTTTCCTAAGTAGAATCTATCATCCATAGCCTGTCACCACAACCTATAGCTTTAGCTTGCGTCGGAGGCGGCTTTGGTGTAAGATAGACACATGGCAAAAGACATCGAAGAGGCTACGGCTAACTGGGGCAGGGCTGTCCACAGTGAGCTCATCGCCGTGCTCGAGACTCTCATGGAGCGAGGGCCGGCTGAGAACCGTACTCCGGAGCTAGAAGCGTCGGTGAAGGAGCTCTACGAGCTCGTAAGTTCCTCAGGCTCGCATGAGCTCATGAGCAAGAGCAAAGCCATCCTGAAACAGGTGGCGCCGACGAACTTCAAGCAGGCTTACCCCTACGCCGAGGCTCTCTTCTCCGGCGCTATCAAGCTCCTAAAGAAAGAAGACAAGCTCGAGGGGTACATCGAGAACTACGCCAACAGTCTGGTGCTAGATCTGAGCGACCACCACATCACGAAGCTCGAAGTCGAGACGGTGAAGCACAACATCGTTTCCATCGAGCTTTTCGCTGATCAGCTCATGGCTTACTACAACGCCGCCACCGATGAGGCCAGGAAAGACATCGAAGAGTCGTGCGGGCTGGATCGAGAGAAGCTCGAGAAGAAGATCTACGTCGGTGATCTCAACATTCGCGAGCTGGCGATCATCAACCTTGTACTCGAGCTAAAGACTGACTTCAAAGTGATCGATGCTGCAACCGGTGAAGTGATGCCGGGACCACAGAAAAGGACGAGACGTAAGCCATGATGAGTCACGAAGAGTCTCACGCATACTGGGGTCGAATTGCTCTAATAGAGCGCATCGCAGTTCTGAAGATTCTCAACCGCTTCACCGGTTCGATTAACGAAGAGCGTCTTGAAGATGTCCTTGTCAAGGTAGATCGGA
>Ga0308157_10004732_pt1 | contig 17743 bp, 15 predicted proteins | sample PhyBR1_FD_201035 | JGI IMG/M metagenome (GOLD analysis project Ga0308157, IMG submission 201035) | Phyllosphere microbial communities from UC Gill Tract Community Farm, Albany, California, United States - DLSLB.R1 | ecosystem: Host-associated > Plants > Phyllosphere > Unclassified | place: USA...
GGAATGTTACATATGGAAATTATTCAGGAGCGTTTAGAGCGAGAGTTTAATATGACCGTAATTACTACTGTTCCGAACGTTTCGTATTTGGCTTACACCAAAAAAGAACCAGACACTGCAATCATCGTTAACAACCCGAGTGACTTGCCTGAAGCTACAAAATTAGACCGAGTAGAAGAACCGTATATCAAAGCAACCATTATTACCAAAGCTGATTTCGTAGGTAACGTTATGAGTTTGTGTATTGAAAAACGTGGACAAATTACTAACCAAACCTATTTGACAACGGAACGTGTTGAACTGAATTTTGATATGCCATTGGCTGAAATCGTATTCGATTTTTATGATCGTTTGAAAACTGTTTCTAAAGGATATGCTTCGTTTGATTATTCTCCAATTGGAATGAGAGAGTCAAAATTGGTTAAAATGGATATTTTGTTAAATGCTAATCAATTAGATGCCCTTTCAGCATTAATTCACGCTGACAATGCCTATACAATTGGTAAGAAAATGTGTGAAAAATTGCGCGAATTAATCCCACGTCAGCAGTTTGAAATTCCGATTCAAGCTTCAATCGGAGCAAAAATTATTGCTCGTGAAACGATTAAAGCTCTTCGTAAAGACGTTACCGCAAAATGTTACGGTGGTGATATTTCCCGTAAACGTAAATTGCTAGAAAAACAGAAAAAAGGTAAAAAACGTATGCGCCAGGTAGGAAACGTTGAGATTCCGCAAGAGGCGTTTATGGCTGTTTTGAAGTTGAATGATTAATTTTTTTTTCTAGAGAATAGAAGAAGAAAGAATAAAGAATAAAGAGGAAACCTGATGATGTAAAAATTATCAGGTTTTTTTTATTCTATTTTGAAATGCTTTCTGTAAAATATTCTTCATCTAAATGATTATCAAATTAATTTTCTGTACCGATTTTGTGTTTTTATTAGCAAGATGTTAGTCTAGTTGTTAACAATCGTATTGTGTTAAATTGTTAATAAACTTAATTTAAAACTTGCAGAACAAACAAACAATATATATATTTGCAACATAATACTTACCCCTCCTATGTGAGAAATCATAGGATCCAAGCTCTCATAATAGGGAGCTTTTTTTATATGAAAAGAGTAAATGTATATGTTGATGGTTTTAACTTCTATTTTGGACTTAGATCTAAGAAATGGAAAAAATACTATTGGCTAGATGTGGTTGCTTTTTTTGAAAAATTTATGAAACCTGATCAAGAACTACAAAATGTATTTTATTGTACAGCAGTTCAAACTAATGCAGGAAAAAAAGATAGACAAGATTTATTTTTTTCCGCAAACAAATTAAACCCCAAGTTCAAATTAATATTTGGAAAATTCTTAAAAAAAGAAGTTTCATATGGTGGAAACAAATATTTCACCTATGAAGAAAAACAAACAGATGTAAATATAGCAGTGCAACTTATTAGAAATGTTGTAATGGATAAATGTGACATATCAATTATTGTTAGTGCAGATAGCGATTTAGTACCACCAATAGAATTTATTAGAGAATTAAATCCAAATCATAAAATATTTTGTTACTTTCCTCCGAAAAGATTTTCTACAGATTTAAGCCACAGAAGCGATGCGGTACAAAATTTAGAGCGCTATGAACAACGATTTAAAAACTCGATGCTACCAAATAAATTGACATTGCCAAATGGTTTCATCATAGAAATCCCTGACGATTGGAAAGTATGAAATTATTTTTCAGAATATTGAGCAATAATTAATTATATTTTTACTGTAGAATTTCTGTTTCTTTCCTAATACTGGCTTTAAAAGAAAACATTAATGACAACTATACTCGACGAAACCCCGAAACGATTTGACCGTATTGTTGCTATTCTTATTCAATTACAATCAAAAAAGATTGTAAAAGCACAGGAATTGGCTGATCGTTTCGAAGTGAGTTTGCGGACTATTTATCGCGATATCCGAACTTTGGAAGCTTCGGGAGTGCCTATTTACAGTGAAGCGGGTGTTGGTTATGCATTAATGGACGGCTATCGTTTACCGCCAGTAATGTTTACCCGTGAAGAAGCGAGCAGTTTTATTGCTGCCGAAAAATTAATGCAGAAATTTACCGATGCAACTTTGGGGAATCATTATGCTTCGGCGATGTATAAACTAAAAGCGGTGCTTCGAAGCGATGATAAAGACTGGGTTTCGAGTATTGAATCAAGTGTTTTGATGCAGTCTTCGGAAAAGCTTTTTAATGACAAAGCTCCTAATACTTTAGCCATGCTTTTTGAAAGTATTGCCGAGAAAACACAAGTTATTCTTTCGTATGAAGCGATTCAGTCGGAAGGAATTACCGTTCGGCATATCGAACCTGTCGGTGTTTTTCATGATAATAACAATTGGTACATGTTTGGATATTGTCATCTACGCAAGGATTACAGACAATTTCGTGCTGATCGCATCCACGGAATCCAAAAAACAGAAATCTCTTTTTCATTGGAACATAATTCGTTAGAAACCTATCTGGATAAAAATAAAACCGTTTCGACTACCAAAATCCGAATTCTTGTAGCCAAAAAAATAGCTCATTATTTGGCAAGTGAAAAAAAATATCACGGCTTTGTTTCGGAACAGGAAATTGATGATAAAATTGAAATGACATTTATGTCTTGTGATTCTCTGGAGGGATTTTCTCGCTGGTATATAATGTTTGGCGATTATGCTACTATATTGGAACCCGAAAGTTTAAAAACCAAAATTTTGGAATTACTGGAAAGAAACAGACAGTGTCTTTTATAAAAAAAGCTCCTAAAACGTAAATCATTTTAGGAGCTTTTTAGTTTTTTTATCTTTCCCAGAAAAAAGGAGGGTCGATTCCTAATGCACGTAAATACACATATCCCTGACCGCGATGATGAATCTCATTATCAATAAAATACAAAATATTATGTATTATCGGAAACTCATATTGTCCAAAAAGATTAAAGGTTTCGTTAAAATCCTCGATGGTTAATTTTTGCCAATTTTCATTAATTTCTGCTGTAGCTTCGTCCCATTTTTCAAGATATTGTGCTTTAAAAATTAACTTTTCAGCTCCTTCAGTATAAGGTTGAATATCTCGATTTACAATTGCTTTCAGAGCAGGTGCCCCAATTGCCAAAAGTTCATCGGCTAATTTTGAAAAAGGTCTCATACCGCCAATTGAAAATTCAAAGAAATCTTTATCAGGAAATAACTCAATTACACGGCGTGTCAAGGCGCGATGTCCTTGCCAATGTTTCAATAAATCTTCAGGAGTAATAATTTGTGCTGCTAACGTTTTCATAATTTTAAAGTTTTTAATTTTTTAATACTTCAAAATTAGAGAGGGCTCGTGACAACAGTTTGTCAGTAGTATTTTATTTTTTTAATTATTTTAGAAAAAAGATGAAGGAATAAAGTGCAAAGAGAACAGAAAGAGAAAACCTGACGATGGTAAAATCATCAGGTTTTATATTTCCAACTTGATTTTTAAATAGCTCTAAACTTAGAAACTAAAAAAAGTTATTTATCCTTTAACCAATCGAATAATCGTTGGGCATCGGTACCTTTAAATAATTGGGTTCCTTCGTTCATTGTCGCCGCTGATCCGCAGGCAACGCCCCAACGAATAACTTCTTTCAGGCTTTTATTTTGCGAAAGCGCCCAAACCATTCCGCCAACCATGCTGTCACCAGCACCAACGGTACTTTTTTTGGCAACATTTGGAGCAGGAACAAATTCATAATTGTCTTTGGTTACCAAAACAGCCCCTTGCGGGCCGAGTGATACTACTACAATTTCGGCTCCTCCCTTGGCAATTATCTGTTTGGCAGCTTCATTGACTTCTTCCATTTCCAATCGCTCTACACCAATTAATTTGGCTAGTTCTCCAACATTTGGCTTGATTAGATAAGCTCCTGTTTCGAGTACTTTTTCCAAAGCTTCACCAGAAGTGTCTACTATTAATTTTGCTCCAGACTGCTTGGCTATTTCGGCTATTTTTTGGTAAAAATCAGATGTCAAACCTTCGCTTAAACTACCGCTGGCTACAATAAATTTTGATTTTAAACTACTAACCGTATCCAGAAAAGTTTGTTCTTCTTCATCGGTAATTTCTCCTCCTGTAAATCCAAAGCGATATTGTGAATTGGTATTCTCGTCTACAGCAACAAAACTTTCGCGAGTCCAAGTTTGGATTGGAATAGCCTTAAAATCGATGGATTCTTTTTCGATTAATTCTTCCAGCATTTTTCCTAATGGTCCACCAGAAGTAAAGACTGCCAAAGAAGTGCCTCCCAAACGTGAAATAGCTTTGGAAACATTGATTCCGCCACCTCCGGCATCAAAGCGAGGTTCTGAACAGCGAATCTTTTGTTCGGCAACCAAGCCTTTAAAATGGGTGCTTTTATCCAAGGCAGGATTTATCGTAAGCGTGATAATATTGTATGTGTTCATTTTTATACTATTTTGAATACTAAAGATGCGAAAAAAATCATCAAAAACCATCCAATTAAGGCCGAATATTTCTTTGTATATTTGCAACCACAAAATTTTGTAAAATCAATAATAATGAATGAAGAGATATGCTACAGTGTATCTCTATCTCATTTTTTCCAATAAATCATGATCGAAGATAAAAACCCGCAACGTACCAGTATAGCTCAATTAGGAGAATTTGGTTTGATAGACCATTTAACCAAAAATTTCGAAATTACTCAATCTTCTACATTAAAGGGAATTGGTGATGATGCTGCCGTGTTGGATTTCAAAGATAAAAAAGTAGTAATTTCTACTGATTTGTTGATTGAAGGCGTACATTTTGATTTGGCTTACGTACCCTTGAAGCATTTGGGATACAAATCGGTAGTAGTGAATGTTTCGGATATTTGCGCAATGAATGCAAAGCCAACACAAATTACGGTTTCGATTGCAGTATCCAATCGTTTTCCATTGGAAGCTTTGGAAGAACTGTATGCAGGAATTGAACGAGCTGCACAAGAGTATAAAATTGATGTTATAGGCGGAGATACTACTTCTTCCCAAAAAGGATTGATTATTAGTATTACAGTTCTTGGTGAAGCTGATGAAAATGAAATCGTATATAGAAATGGTGCCAAACAAACTGATTTATTAGTGGTAACAGGAGATATTGGTGCCGCTTATATGGGATTGCAGGTATTGGAAAGAGAGAAGCAGGTTTTTCAGGTCAATCCGAATTCACAACCCGATTTGGATGCTTATACGTATTTGATTGAACGACAATTAAAACCTGAAGCGCGTACAGATGTACGTACTTTATTGCATGCTTTGGAAATAAAGCCAACGTCGATGATTGACATATCGGATGGTTTGTCTTCGGAGATTATGCATTTGTGTAAACAATCTGGTGTTGGGTGTAATTTATATGAAGATAAGTTGCCCATTGATCCTCAGTTTATTTCCACTTGCGAAGAGTTTAATATTGACAGTACAACGGTTGCAATCAATGGTGGAGAGGATTATGAATTACTTTTTACCATTGCCATGGACGATTTTGATAAAATAAAGGGAAATCCAAATTTCTCTATTATTGGTCACATGACGCAGGAAAGTGAAGGTGTGCACCTTGTAACCCGTGCCAATACCAAAATTGCATTAAAGGCAAGAGGATGGGATGCCATAAGTGAATAATGGTTCTATCATTAATAAAAAGCGATATCCTGATAGGTATCGCTTTTTTTTGCTTAAAATCTTAAAATATGACCCCTCTGTTTTTAGCTTCCTTAATTAAGTCAATATCACTTCCTTCTTCTATTTTAAATAATTCCTTCAGATTGTTTTTTCGACTTTCAATAGCATTTAGGGAAATAGGTACATACTGCGGTATGTCCTTTGTTTTGGTTCCTTTGGATATATGAAATAAAATTAATTTGTCAAATTGATCAATTCCGTCAATGTCCTTATTGTTTTGATTTGCCATTTTAATAACAGAATGGCTGTAATAAATTTCATTTTTCAAAACAATGTCAAAACCAAAAAGCAACTCATCAAAGGTCAAGTCATTTTTGATAACTAATCCCGAAGGATTTATGGTGTCAATTATATTTTTTATTTTGAGTAATTCGGTGTACATGGTTAGCAAAACAATTTTGCAATTGGGCATATACTCCATAATTAATTTGGCTAAATCCTCACCGGAATTAATCCCTTTTTCTTCATAAACAGGCATACTGATATCCAGGAAAGCAACATCAAAAGGTGCTGTTTCTGGATTTGTAATGATGTTGTAACCGGTTTTACAGTCTTTACCCTGAGTAAATGAATATTCATAAACTTCAGGTTTGTAACGGGTAATGGCATTTTTGTACCCGTCAATTATAAAAGGGTGATCGTCTACAATTAAAATATTTTTTTTAATTAATTTTTCTACATTTGAATCAACTGTCATTATCTGTAGGTTTTTGTGTTTTGATTGGTATTACTAACGTTATAGAGGTTCCTTCTTCTTTTTTGGATTTTATTTCGAGAGTCCCTTCACATTCTATAGTTCTCGTTTTTATATTTTGGAGACCTATTCCTTTTTTTGTTCGATTGACATTAAATCCAATGCCATCATCACTAATCTTTAATATTAAACTATCATTTTGTTTTTTGAATTCTACCGTTATCTTTGTAGCGTTAGCATATTTATTACAATTTTGAAGTGCTTCCTGAAGAATACGATAAATATTAATTTTAGCGATATTATCAATCGAATTCCATTGTATAGCAGAATCTATATGAGCTAAAAACTTTGTAGGATACGTTTTTTTCTGTTCTTCAAATAAATTGGTTACTATTGCTACGAAGTTATTAATTAATTCTGACTTTTCTCTATTAAGGTTGTGCGAAATTTCACGGATGTCTTGTTCTATGTTTTTTAATTCGGTTAAATAATTTAATCGCATTTCGATTCCAGAGTCATCTTTGATTTTATTTAAGCCATCCAGATTGATTCTAACTCCAAACAATCTACCCAAAACACCATCATGTAGTTCTCGGGCAACTCTTTTTTTCTCTTGAATACTATTTATTTCAATAGCGTTTTGCTGATTGATTAATAAATTATAAATTTCAGCATTGGCTTGTTGTTGTTGTTGTTGAAATAACAACTCTCGTTGCTTAACCTTTTGATTGCTAATTATATACAACAATAGAGCCAAGATAATAAAAGATCCAAAAATTAACAAAAGTTTTTTGTTCTGACCTTCGAGATTGGTGTTTTCTACCTTGATTTCATCTGTTTCATATTCTATTCTGGAGAATTTTTCTCCCATTATTCGTTCCGCTTTTTGTAATCGGTCATTGATAAGAATGTATTCCTTGGAATATTTGGAAGCATTTTTTAGATCCACAGCCGCTATTTGTTTTAGTGTTTCCAATATACTTCTCAATCGATTGGTACTGCGTGACAGGGAAAGTGCCTCATTGGCATATTGAATTGCCTTTATTGTGTCTTTTTGGAATGCATAATATTCGGACAAATGAGTTTTGTTAATAATAATCCCCGAGGTAAGGTGCAAACTATCTCGAATTTTGAGTGCCTTGTAAAATAGATCGGGGAGTTCATTTTTCTCTTTCAGTTTAAATTTGGCATAAGCCAAATTGTCCAATAACATGGCATATAGGGGTGTTTTTTCTATAAATAGGTTTTTTTGTTTTAATGCTTCTTCAAAGTTATTTTTTGCCTGTTTGTAATTTTTTAAATTCAAATAAACATATCCCATATTGTTCAAGGAAGTGGCCTTGGATTGAAATTCTGCAGGTATGGATTGGTCATTTAAGGTAGCCAAAGCCTTGTTATGAAATTCGAGTGCCTTGTTATATTCTTCTCGTTCATTATATAAAATGCCCAAGAGATTATAGGAATCATATAACAAATCATTCGCCTTTATTTGTTTTAATGTCTTCAAGGCCTTAAAAACAGTAATCTCACTGTCAAAGATGTTATTTTCGTTATACCTTAAATTTGCCTTGCTTATTTGTGTTTTGGCTAAATTGTAACTGTCATTGAGCTTAATGTACAATTTTTCAGCTTTGAAATAACAATAAAAAGCACTGTCTGAAATGGATTCTGTGACATAATAGTCTCCAAGATAAGTATATGCCTTGGCGATATGGACTGTATCGTTGCTTTTTTTCGAACGTTCCAAAATAAGTTTGGAAGTTCTAAAATAACCTTTCCAATCGCTCATATTGTAGTAGCGATTTGCTATTTTAAAAAGGTTGACCTTGTTAATGGAGTCGTCTTTTTGATTGATTATTATTTCAAAAGCCTTTCGATTGTATTTTTGTTTGGATTCATATGGTAATCGAAAATCATTGGCTAACAATAGATATGAAGATAAACTATCATTGGAAGATATACTATTTTGTTTTGTTTTGTTTTTATTAGTACAGCCAATGAGAATAATTAAAAATAATAATAATATGGAGTAAAATTTTTTCAATTGAAAGTTTTGAATCGTATCAAAAATACTAAAACTTTCTCTATAAAAAAAGACTGTCAATTTTTTGACAGTCTTCATTTATTTAACTTGATTTATTTTTAATCTACTTTTTTGTTACCGCCGGTTGATTGACCGCCTGTTCCATCAATATTAGTAATTTTATTTTTAAGGGTACCACCATTAAAATCCACTTTTTTGTTACCGCCGGTTGATTGACCACCTGTTCCATCAATAGATGTTATTTCTGTATTGTCTACAATTGAAGAAGTTGAATTTTTTGGAGTGGCGAATGAAGTTGTTGCCAATACTAATGTAAATAATCCGATAGTTAAGATAGTTTTTTTCATGATTTCTGGGCTTTATGTTGTTGTTATTTTTTACTTTTTTGATTCCGTTTGTGTTGGAATTCTTTTGTAAAACTAAACAGTAAGCCGCAATAATCAATTCAAAAATAGGCGTTTATGGTCAACGGTATTCGTTTGATAGTGTATGTATGGCAATTTTGAGCAAATGGCTATTTTTTAAGTTTCGATGTAATTTTCATTTGCAAATTCATTAATTATAAAGTCAATATTTGTTTTATAAGACTTTGAAAACGGAAGTTTTATAGTAGTTTTCTTAATGTAGCATAAAGAGTTTCCAGTATGGATTCTTGAAATATAATTTCTGTTTACAATATAACTGTTATGTATTCTTATAAAAGGATTGGACAGGACGGTTTCAAAATGTTTTAAGGTTTTGAAAGCCGTTATCATTTCGCCATTTTTCAAATGGATATCGGTAGAGTTGTTATCGGCTTGAAAATAGCAAATTTCGTCCGAATCAATATATCTATGGTCTCCATAAGACTTGACGCATAAGATGAACGATTTTTTGCTATTCCTCGATTCAATCCTTTCCAGTTCTCTTTTTTCGTCTGAATTAGGGTTTTGTACAAGTACCACTTCATCTTCCGTATTTATTTTATTTAATTTATGAATCAATTTTACAAAATCGATTACCAATATTGGTTTTAATAAATAATCTACAACTTCATATTTGATACAGTCGAATGCAAAATCCTTTTTCTTGGTAGTAATAACAATTTTTGGTAATTCCTTTAAATACATCATAAGTCCATTTATTAATTGCAAGGACAAATTACTGTTCTTGTCATTTGGATCAATTTCCAAAAAAATGAGCCTCGGCATATGTTGTAAAATCAGATTTACCCCATCTGCATAATTATTGGCAGAAGCAAGAAAGTTCAATTCTGAAAATTCGCTCGCAATTGCCTTCGTTTTCAAAACACTTTCTGGATCGTCGTCAATAATAATGTAGGTATAATTCATTTTTTTAGGGCTTAATTTTAATGTTGTAATTTTTTAAATATATAAATGTTTAAGGTTTCTATTTATATAAGTTTTGAAAGGAATGATTTTTTATCTGAAAAAAATAAAGAACTGCCGTAAATAATAAATGTAAACACTCAAAGTTATGTTTTTTTATTATAAATAAATAAAAAAAACCAAAAATTTAATGGTATTTACCTGTAAATTAAACACATACGGCGCTAAATTGTAAGTATTTTTTGATTTTAAAACAAAAAAAATGCCTCTCAAATGAGAAGCATTTTTAAATAACTATTAAGATAAATTACATTTTCATCAACCAGTTTTTCATCGAAACTTCATTTTCAATGATTGATTTCAAGTCGGCAATTGCTACACGGTCTTGTTTCATTGTATCTCTATGGCGGATGGTTACCGTCTGATCTTCGATAGTTTGGTGATCGACCGTGATACAGAAAGGAGTTCCTAAAGCATCTTGTCTTCTATAACGTCTTCCCACGGCATCTTTCTCATCATAGGACACATTGAAATCCCATTTTAAATCATCAATGATTTTTTTTGAAATATCAGGTAATCCATCTTTTTTAACCAGTGGTAAGACAGCTGCTTTTGTTGGAGCTAGAACTGCTGGTAATTTTAAAACTGTTCTTGTTGAACCGTCTTCCAATGTTTCTTCTTTTAATGAATTAGAGAAAATTGCCAAGAACATTCTGTCCAGTCCTACTGAGGTTTCCACTACATAAGGAACATAGTTTTCGTTCAGTTCAGGGTCAAAATACTGAAGTTTTCTTCCGGAATATTGTTCGTGCGCTTTTAAATCAAAATCTGTACGAGAGTGAATACCTTCTAATTCTTTGAAACCAAAAGGGAAATTAAATTCGATATCGGCTGCGGCGTTTGCATAGTGCGCTAATTTTTCATGATCGTGAAAACGATAGTTTTCTTTACCTAAACCAAGAGATAAATGCCAGTTTAGACGAGTTGTTTTCCAGTGCTCGTACCATTGCATTTCTTCGCCTGGACGCACAAAAAACTGCATTTCCATTTGTTCAAACTCACGCATACGGAAAATGAACTGTCTGGCTACGATTTCGTTTCTGAACGCTTTTCCTGTTTGTGCAATTCCAAAAGGAACTTTCATTCTTCCTGATTTTTGAACATTAAGGAAGTTTACAAAAATACCCTGAGCTGTTTCCGGACGCAAATACAAATCCATTGCAGAATCTGCTGAAGCTCCTAATTTGGTTCCAAACATCAAGTTGAATTGCTTTACATCAGTCCAGTTTCTTGAACCCGTTTCAGGATCAGCGATTTCTAATTCTTCGATTAAGGCTTTCACATCCTGAAGATCTTCGCTCATACCTTTTGCAAGTCTTTCCAGAATTTCTTTTTTCTTGGAAAGATATTCTACAACACGAGCATTTGTGGTAATAAATTCCTGCTCATTGAAAGCATCTCCAAAACGTGCTTTTGCTTTTTCGATTTCTTTTACAGCCTTTTGATTTAACTTTTCAGCATAATCTTCGACTAAAGTATCAGCTCTATATCTTTTTTTCGAATCTTTGTTGTCTATCAGTGGATCATTAAAAGCGTCAACGTGACCAGATGCTTTCCAGGTTGTTGGGTGCATCAATATAGCTGCGTCCAGTCCTACGATGTTCTCGTTCATTTGAACCATCGATTTCCACCAATATTCGCGTATGTTCTTTTTTAATTCTACTCCGTTTTGTGCATAATCATATACTGCACTTAAACCATCGTACACTTCGCTTGACGGAAAAATAAATCCGTATTCTTTTGCATGCGAAACGACATTCTTAAATAAATCTTCTTGTTTTGCCATAGTGGTGCAAAAATATAAAAAGGGAAATTAAAAAAAGAAAAAAAATGAAGTTTGAATAGGAGGTTTTCTTATTTTTATGGATAAATCAATTTTTTTATGCTTAATTCCTTGATTAATTTGTTTTTCCCAAAGGTTTGTGCTGGCTGTAAATCATTTATAGGCGGTAACGAATATATAATCTGTACGGTTTGCCGACATGAACTCCCCTTGACAAAACATCATTTGAATCCCGAAAATGAGGCTTTCAAAAAGTTTTATGGCAGGGTTGAGGTTGAGCACGTTTCGGCATTTTTGTATTTTCATAAAAAAGGAATGGTGCAGGAAATGATTCACGGTTTGAAATACAAGGGACATGAAGAAATTGGCAGTTTTTTGGGCGAATGGTACGCCTCCGATTTAAAAAACAATTCTTTAATGAATAATGTAGATGCGATTATTCCCGTGCCATTGCACAAAAAAAGAATGAAAGAACGGGGTTATAATCAGGTTACAAATTTTGGGATAGCTTTGTCCGAAAATTTTAAAATTCCGCTGAATGATTCCATTTTGATGCGAAAAGTATATTCCAAAACACAATCGAAGAAAAATCTTTTGGGAAGAATGGAGGGAATCGAAACCGTTTTTGATGTTTCCTTTTCTGAAAAAGATGCCAACAAACATTATCTGTTGATTGATGATGTACTAACCACAGGAGCCACTCTTGAAGCCTGTTCCAAGGCGTTACTAAAAATTCCAGGAACGAAGATCAGTATAATCTGTATGGCGATGGCGCATTCTTGATTTTTATCCTAAAAGGTCTCCAAGACCTGTTAGGATATTATGCTTGATGTTATGAAAAACTGAATTTCTCACTTATTAAAAAGTTCTTGTAGGTTGCGTGAGGGATAGCAGCTAGCTACCGAAGTAGCGCGAATAGCCCGACAGCATCCCGATGAAAGGGCGTATAACCGTAAAGAAGATTGTGCCCTTTTATCAGGATGGTGGCACGCCCAGATATTCTTTAATTCAAATCTATTTCCGAGCGTAGGTTCTAAAATACCCGCATTCATTGATGATTTCCTTGTAATATTTGGTTTTAGAGTAATTTGCTTTTATGTTTTTGAAGCCTTGCCAAGCAATAAAATTGGTCTGGTCATCCTGAATATCCCAAGTGGACAAATTTAGCGAATAATATTTTTTGTTATAGTAATCGTTGCGCTCGCATTTGGCAATCATATATTGGGTTTTGGCTTTTTGCTCGTTGTTTTTGGCCGATGCAAATGCCTTTTGATAGTAGGCTTTCGCCAAAGAGCAGTTGGTAATCATATTGCTTATCGGGGTTCTAAAATAGTCGGGACTGGAACCGTATCCGGCAATATTTCCTTCATGAAATACACGGCCGTTGCCGAAATGCGTGATATTGTAAAAAGCATTTCCGAGTATACCGCTATTGTTGTAGACATCGATTTGTTTGGCAATATTATCCTGCATTTTTTGAATAATCGTAAGGAAATCCAGCATAGTGTATTTCTTTTTTTGAGGCGCTTGATGGTCGCAGTCGTGGCAATCTTTGATGTTTCCAAGAAATGGGTTTCCGTAAAAAACAGTGGTTTGGAGTTTATCCGATTGTTTCATGAAAGCGATAGCCTCGGTAATTTTGTTTTCGAAAGTGGCTTTGACCGCCTGAAAATAGTTGATGTCAGCCAGTTTTACAGAATAGATGGAAGCGCCAATTTTTTCGATTTCGGTTTTGTTGGTTTTTGACAAGAAAGCCTTCATGTCGAGGAGCTGTTTTTCATTGTCATAAAAACCGGAATCATGGTTGAAAATTTCAGCCATTACAGTATTTTTTTGTGCGCGGTATAATGCTGCCAAATAGTTTTGGCTCCAAGCCGTAGCATTTTCGTAACGGAAGTTATCAATAGGATTTTTTGGCAGTTCCAAATACAGCCAAGACAAATCAGCTAGAATTGTTTTTTCGTTTTCGGGAGTTAACTGATCTATTTTGCTGAGATTGTTGACTAATTTTAGCAAACGGACCTGACTGATTGCCAAAGGTGTTTTTGGCATTTTGTTTTCGGCTTCATCAAAATTTTTGTCAGCTTGCTTGAAATTTCCGTTTAGAGTTTCCAGATAACCTGCAGCGACATTCCATAAATAGGGCTGTGATGTTTTATTGGACTGTGCAATTTTGGTAACCAAGCTGATAGTCGATTTACGGATGCTGTCTTTGGTTGTTTTTTTGTTTTCAAGAACGGTTTTGTCCTTGAAAGATTTATCTATTTTGTTTTCCTGATTGTTGATTAATCGGGTCAATAAATAATCAATGTGCGGGTTTTTTGGCTGTAGTTTATAGATTTCAGCGATGGCTTTTTCTTCGTCATTATAGTAACCTTGAATTGCCCAAAGAGCCGCTTTTTCTTCATCGTTTTTAGCCATCTTTAAAGATTTTTTCCAGTCTTTTTCTTCCTTAGGATGAAAACAATAGGCCGAAACTATGCGCATTGTAGGGCATTTATCAAATACTTTACTGTACAGATAATTGGATTTGGCATAATTTTTTTGTCGGTATTCAATTCCAGCCAAATAGGCTAATGCTCTGTAATACAAGGTGTTTTTTGGTGTGGATTTCTCGGTTTGATTAAAGAAAGTAATTCCGTTTTCTGGTTTGTCACTATAAAAATTAGCTTTTACAGTCAAAAACCAATATCTGTTTTTTATGAAAGGATCTTTGGTGTCGTTGTATTTTTGTTCCAATGTTTTGATCCATTTAGGATCGGAGATGACCTGTTTTTTTATAGTCTCGTCATAACTCCAAGAATCGAATCGCTGTGTAGAATAAGTTTCAACCGTTTGGGCATCATTTAAAAAGAACAGAAAGTCCTTGATTTTTGCGTCATCTAATTTTATTTTTTTACTCCATTTTTCAGATGTTTTGTTTGGCTTTCCTTTTTTGTAATACATATGTAAATTGGAAACATCTGCACTGCTGGAATCGGTCAGGAAAAACGTTAGGTCTTTTTCGTTGATTCGGTCTTCCAGATAAGCTGCCCAGTCTTTGATATTTTCGCTGTTAAATCTCGTAAGATGTTCGGTATCGAAACCTATTCCGTAAAAGACATCGGAAGATAAAAACAGAGGGGAATAAGACTTGTCCACAAAAGTTTCGGGTGTAAAATTGGAGTCAAACGACCAGCCCCAATCACCGTCCGAACAGGCATAAATAGTTCCGTAAACTAAAAGGGTCAGAGCGCTAAATGCAATCAGTAACTTTTTTAAAAATGGCTGTATCATAGTTTTTTAAATTGAATTCGTCTAAATCATAAAAGATTATTTCCTTCGGATTTTGAATTGTATTTTCTTCAAGATCATCTGCCATTTCGAGCAAATCATTTTTGGATATGGATTCTATTTTCAATTGGTCGTTTTCCTTGTAAAAAACACCCTCAGCAAAAGCGGATTTTTTTACGGTAAACCAATTCTCTTTTGTAAGAACAAAACTATTGTTATTTTTTAAATTCCCGACATCAATTTTGCTTCTAAGACCAATTATTTTTCCGTCCCTAATGTGAACTCCCCAAGAATAAATTGGCAGTGCAATGTTTATGGGCAATGGATAATTTTGCAGACTTGACAAATAGCGTTTGGCTATGTTTCTGTCGTAAATTGAGTTCAGGGAATCAGAAGCTATTTTACCCATATTGTAATACATCAGCACGCCTCGATCCACGTTTGGGATTTTGGTTTTTTCGAAATATTTTATCTGATGCAAGCGTATGGTGGCTGAGAGTTTTTTATTGGAGACTTTCTTGAAAGCGTCAATAAACCGTAAATAATTGTCTTTGCTTTCCAGTGTCCAGTCACAATCGATCTGGATTTCCTGAATGTGAATGTTGTTTTTGGAATTGATCTGCTTTATGAAACTGTCCGTTTTTTGAGCCAAATCAATTACGTTTAAATTCTTGTCCAGCATCACTTTATTTTTGATGTAAACCACTGGAATAATTTCAAAACCTGAAACTGGTTCCTCAAAACGAATTGGAGTTTTAGGAAACGGTTTTTGACTTTTCCCGATCAAATCAATATCAAAATACCGAATGTAAATGCGTTTGACCTGATTTTCGGTCAATGTGTTTTTTTCCTTTGGCGAAAGCCTGAAAATAGTTTTCCAATAATAAAAGGAAATTGCAGGCTGTTCCTGTTGCTGACAGGAAATAAAGAGAAAGAATATAATGCTTAAAAGGATTGTTTTTTTCAAAAGAGAAAGGGATTGAAATGAATTACTCTTTTCTGTTTTTGGCTCTATGATAAGTCCAATAAGCCAATAAAACCAAAATCACAAAAGGCAGGTACGAGCCGATAAGAACACCTATCTGATAGCCGCTATCCGGAGCATTTTTAATTTTTTCTTCAACATTTACCTTTTGAAGCAATAGAATTAAAGCTGTCATTGTTATTTAATTAAAGCGTTTTTTGTAAAATCGGAGAGGACTAATCTGCCGGAAATTGAGGCTCTTTCTTTTAATAATTTGTCCCAATGAGCTGTTCCTTCCCAAAATATTCTTTTCATTTCGGCTAGAGCTTCCGGGTTGTAATCAGCGAGTTTTTTGGAGAAAACGTCCACTTCCAAATCAAGTTCTTCTTTTGTTTCTAGAACTTTAGAATATAAGCCTTTCTGTAAGGCCCATGAGGCTGTTTTCCATTCGTGGGCGGCCAAAGTCATTTCGGACATTGCCGTTTTTCCTATCTTTCGGCTTACGGCTGGTTCAATCACAAAAGGACCAATCCCGATAGCTAATTCTGATAATTTGATACTGCTTTCCAGATTAGCCAAAGCATAATCGCAGGCAGCGATAATACCCACGCCTCCGCCTACGGCTTTACCTTGGATACGTCCGATGATTATTTTTTTGCAGGAACGCATCGCATTGATCAAATTGGCAAAACCGGAAAAAAAACGAGTTCCTTCGTCAAGAGTGCTTACCGCTAACAATTCATCAAAAGAAGCGCCTGCGCAAAAAGTGCTTGTTCCTTCGCTTTTCAAAATAATCACTGAAACTTCTTCGTTATCGCTCAAATAAGTAAGCTCATTTGTCAATCGATCCAATAATACCCTGGGAAAAGAGTTGCTGGCAGGATGTCCAAACTGCACTGTAGCTATTTTATTTTCGATGACTGTTAAGAGTGTTCCGTTTTTATCAGATGTCAGCATAAGGTGTATTTTGATGTAAAGTTAAAAAAGTAACCGAAGCAAAATGGTATTATTTTTGAATTTCAAGAATAGTCTTTTTGAAATTTGCATATTCTTATTTTTATATGTTATATTTGCGCCACAGTTATGGGGATTAGTTCATTTGGCTAGAGTGTCCCGATTGTATCGGGAAGGTTACGGTTCGAATGCAGAATTCACGAGTTTATAAAATATTGGGGGATTAGCTCATTTGGCTAGAGCGTCCCGATTGTATCGGGAAGGTTACGGTTCGAATGCAGAATTCACGAGTTTATAAAATATTGGGGGATTAGCTCATTTGGCTAGAGTGTCCCGATTGTATCGGGAAGGTTACGGTTCGAATGCAGAATTCACGAGTTTATAAAATATTGGGGGATTAGCTCATTTGGCTAGAGTGTCCCGATTGTATCGGGAAGGTTACGGTTCGAATGCAGATTCACGAGTTTATAAAATATTGGGGGATTAGCTCATTTGGCTAGAGCGCTTGCCTGGCAGGCAAGAGGTGACCGGTTCGAATCCGGTATTCTCCACAACACGAGGCTGTCCAAAAAGTAAGGACAGCCTTTTTTTTTGCTGTTTTTAATCTAAAATAGTATCTTAGAGTTGCAGAAAAAACGAGCAATGACAAAAGTAATATTTAAATCGCAATCGATCAATACTCCAGAACTTTTTCCCATTAATATTTTTGATAAAATTCCACAAAACCATCCTGTTCGCCTAGTTGACCAGGTTGTCAATTCACTGGATATCAGTACTCTTATTAAGAAATACAAGGGAGGCGGTACCTCGGCTTACCATCCCAGAATGATGCTTAAGGTTTTGTTTTACAGTTATTTGAGCAACACCTATTCTTGCCGAAAAATAGCAAAAGCACTCACCGAAAACAT
>Ga0308157_10004734_pt1 | contig 17736 bp, 15 predicted proteins | sample PhyBR1_FD_201035 | JGI IMG/M metagenome (GOLD analysis project Ga0308157, IMG submission 201035) | Phyllosphere microbial communities from UC Gill Tract Community Farm, Albany, California, United States - DLSLB.R1 | ecosystem: Host-associated > Plants > Phyllosphere > Unclassified | place: USA...
GACGATGTCTGAAACCGTAAACCTACCCGCACTGGGTGAAAGCGTTACCGAAGGTACGGTAACTCGCTGGCTGAAGCAGGTTGGCGACCGTGTAGAGGTAGACGAGCCGTTGGTGGAAGTTTCCACTGACAAAGTAGACACTGAAGTTCCTTCGCCAGTTGCCGGCGTTATCGAGGAAATCTTCGTGGCCGAGGACGAGGACGCTGAAGTTGGCGCCCCATTGGTTCGCATTGGCGACGGTTCAGGATCCGGCGAAGCCGCTCCTGCTGCCCCTGCTGCTGAAGAAGCTCCAGCCAAGGAAGAAGCACCAGCTGCTCCAGCAGCTGAAGAAGCTCCAGCCAAGGAAGAAGCACCAGCTGCCGCTGACTCCACTGGTTCTGCTTCGGGCACCGAGGTTACCCTGCCAGCACTGGGCGAATCGGTCACCGAAGGTACCGTTACCCGTTGGCTGAAGGAAGTTGGCGAAGAAGTAGCCGTCGACGAGCCATTGCTTGAGGTATCCACCGACAAGGTTGACACTGAAGTTCCTTCCCCAGTTGCCGGTACCCTGCTGGAAATCCGCATTCCTGAAGATGAGACCGCTGAAGTAGGCGCTGTTCTTGCAGTTATCGGTGCCGCTGGCGCCGCTGCACCTGCCAAGGAAGAGGCACCAGCTGCACCTGCCAAGGAAGAGGCTCCTGCTGCTCCTGCAGCTCCAGCCAAGGAAGAAGCACCTGCTGCGCCTGCCGCACCAGCTACTCCAGCAGCTCCAGCAGCTCCAGCAGCTCCAGCCAAGGAAGAAGCACCAGCTGCTCCTGCCGCAGAGTCGAACAACGAGTCGGGCTACGTAACCCCACTGGTTCGCCGTCTTGCTAACCAGCACGATATCGATATCGCTTCGGTCAAGGGCACTGGCGTTGGCGGTCGCATCCGCAAGCAGGACGTGCTTGACGCAGTTTCTGCAAAGGAATCAGCTGCACCAGCAGCTTCGTCAGCTCCAGCAGCTGCACCTGCAGCCAAGGCTGCTGCCCCAGCTGTCGAGGCTTCCTCGCTGCGCGGAACCACCGAGAAGGCTCCACGCATCCGTCAGGTGATCGCCCGTCGTATGCGTGAATCGCTGGACGTTTCGACTCAGCTGACCCAGGTCCACGAGATCGACATGACCCGCATCGTCAAGCTGCGCGGTTCGGCTAAGTCCAGCTTCAAGGCCACCAACGGCGTGAACCTGACTTACCTGCCATTCATCGCCAAGGCTGTTGCCGAAGGCCTGAAGGCTCACCCGAAGCTGAACGCAGAGTACAACGAAGAGACTCAGCAGATCACCTACCACAATGCCGAGCACTTGGCATTTGCTGTCGACACCGACAAGGGCCTACTGGTTCCAGTCGTATCGAACGCTGGCGATCTGAACCTTGCCGGTCTGGCTTCGCGCATCGCTGACGTTGCTGCACGTACCCGCAGCAACAAGATCGGTCCAGATGAGCTGTCGGGCGGCACCTTCTCGATCACCAACATCGGTTCGGTTGGCGCGTTGTTCGATACCCCAATCATCAACCAGCCTCAGGTAGCTATCTTGGGCACCGGTGCAATCGTCAAGCGTCCAATGGTTATCACCGATGCTGATGGCAATGATTCGATTGCAATCCGCCACATGATGTACCTGTGCTTGACCTACGATCACCGTTTGGTTGACGGCGCCGATGCAGGTCGCTTCCTGCAGACCGTCAAGGCTCGCCTTGAGGGTGGCGCATTTGAGGGCGACCTAGGACTCTAAGTCTTAGATCCGGCTTCAAGGCCTAACCATTGATCGTCCCTGCTGAACTATTCAGCAGGGACGATCTTTGTTTTTCTACGATACGTCGAATTTAGATTAGGCTAGGACTATGGAATTCCTTAAAGTCATTTTGGTATTTGTGCACATCCTTGGCGCTGCTGCGATCTTCGGTGGTTGGCTAGCAAACTTCAAGACTCCAACCGTCAACGTATGGCAGTGGTACGGTGCTTTGGCTCAGTTGGTTACCGGCCTTGCCTTGGTAGGTATCGCCGAAGCTGGTACCGATCCAGTAAATCATGCAAAGATTGCGGTCAAGGTCATCATCGCGCTCGTCATTGCCGTTGCCGCGTTCATTGGTCGCAAGAAGATCAAGGCCGGCGAAGAGGTATCGACTGGTATCGCTCACGCCGTCGGTGGCATGGCATTCATCAACATTGCCGTAGCCACCCTCTGGGTCTAAACAACGCCCTATCCTTTGGCAGGAATCGGATTCAGTGCACAAACCGCACTGGACTTCGGTTCCTGTCAATGATGTTTAACGGCGAATAACCTTGCCAATTCTCCAATGCTCTTCAATCAACACGAGCTCGATCTCAACCCCTTGAGGACCGGTAGATTTGACTGTGTGCACATGCTTACCTTTGAGATCCTGATACGCATAATCAGATTGCGTTGAAGTCGCTGCAAGCATCACCGTATTGCCCTGGCCTCGAGCAGTCACCGTTACATCCTCCAATCGGGTGCCCAGACCATCAAATCTTAGTTTCATTTCCCGCAAGGTAGATATCGTCTCCAGATCACGTTTGAGTTGAGCTGAGCCCGGCGCATAGATAGTTTTCAACTTTTTCTCGTTCATCGCACTCATGGCGTCATCGCGCCTTTTCGTCAGATCCAGAAATGCCGAGGTAACGGTGTCTTGTTGCACGATACAGGCAGGTTCATGGCCCGCATCATCTATTCGGCAGCTTGGCTGGTCGAGAGGGGCTGCTGCTTTAGCGCTGGGGTCAGAGGCTATGGCGGCTCGAAGGTGATTGACACCCACAAGACTGCCGCCGAGCACTGATAACCCTAGAACCAAAGCCGCCGCCACTTTGATTCCACCAGGGGTACGACGTAGTTTGTGCAGATTTGCACTTGCTTCAGGCCCAGCCAGCAGCTTGTATCTTGTCCGGTTCTGCTTATGCTGACTACGGTTTCGGCGTTGCCCTCCACTGACGTCAGGGTGAATGGTTTCCATCAAGTGGGTGGCTTCCTCGCTGACGTGCCCTTCCCAATGAATTGGTTCGGCGTCAGCACAGGAAAATAGAGTTCTCGCGAACTGTTCAGCTGTAGGGCGGCAGCCCGGATCTTCGCTCAAAGATTCGATTAGTAGCTCGTGGAGAATCTCCGGAAGCATGGGGAACTTGACGCTGGCCGGAGGCCTGATTAGTTCTGGGTCGGGTGGCTGCCCGGAGAGTAAAAACCACAGGCAAGCAGCCAGAGAATAGACGTCCTGCTCCCCCACCTGACTTTCCAGGGCCCCTGCGCGTGATTCGGGGGCCAAAAATCCCGGTGTGCCTGCGCCGGAGCCTTCTTGCTCCGCAGTAGCTGATTCTTGAAAATCGATTATTTTAGGCATTCCGCTGGCCGTCAGTAGGACATTGGCCGGTGATAGATCGCCATGTCGCGTACCGTTAGAATGCATGGCAGACACCGTTTGGGCAACGGGAGCCAAGGCCGTAATACATTCGCCGAGGCTAAAGACGCCCCGATTGTGAACCAGGTCAGCGAGACTCCCTCCCGGGCAATATTCCATGAGTAACCCGTCACCCAATTGTGTCGATAAGGTCCCGTAAAATTCGACGACATATTTCCTCGTCTGAGCTATCGAATTCTGTCTTAACGAGGTGACGTTCTCCATAGTCAAACTCAGTTTTAGCACCATGTAACTCTGGTCACGCTCACGACGAAGCAACCATACTTTGCATGGTGACTTGGCACTTAAGGGCTTGACAGTGACATACCCCGGACTAATCGGCCACGATAGGACATTCGTTGATTCATTCATGACTCAGTTGTAGTCCAAAAATAGGAAACACAATCTGGTTATCCACAGTTAATGGTTCCCCACTCGGATTAGCGACAGCAAGGACATCAGCGTAGGGTAACCATCATGGCGATCGAATTCGAACGAGTCGGACTAGGCTCAAAATTTGTGCCCTATATGGAAGCCTGGGACTACCAAATCCAGTTGCACGAAGCGGTACTCGAGGACATAGAGTCCCCACGAGTTTTGTTCCTTGAACACGAAGCGGTTTACACGGCGGGCAAGAGGACCGAACCAGAGGATCTTCCCTTAGACGGCACTCCGGTTGTGGACGTGGACCGCGGAGGTAAGCTCACCTGGCACGGACCAGGTCAGTTGGTTGGCTATCCCATTGTTAAGCTTCGCAAAAAGAGCGCGATTCGCCTCTACGTCGAAACTATCGAGGAAGCACTGATCAATGTCGTCAGTGAACTAGGTATCCCTACCGCTCAAATCAAGGGTCGTTCCGGAGTTTGGGTTCCAGGTAAAGATGGCGAGCAGGACCGAAAGATAGCTGCAATTGGCCTTCGCATCAGTCAAGGCGTCACGATGCATGGATTTGCACTGAACTGCTCCAATGAGCTCACCAGTTACGATCAAATCATTCCGTGCGGAATCACCGATGCCGGCGTCACCACAATTTCCGCCGAGCTGGGACGAACTGTAACCCCCGAAGACATCGTCGATCGCGTGCAGATCGAACTCGAACGACTTCTTACCCCTCAAGTCGTCTAGACAATCATTCCCTCCGAAAGAAAGAGCCGATAATGAGCGTCGCACCAGAAGGCCGCCGAATGCTTCGCGTTGAAAAGCGCAACGCAGCAGTGCCCGTGGAACGAAAGCCCGAGTGGATCAAAGCCAAGCTGAACATTGGTCCTGAATACGTTGGTTTGAAGAACCTCGTGCAGTCCGAAGGGCTGCACACAGTCTGCGAAGAAGCAGGCTGCCCGAATATCTTTGAGTGCTGGGAAGACCGAGAAGCGTCATTCCTTATCGGCGGGTCCGAATGTACTCGACGCTGTGACTTCTGCCAGATCGCTACCGGTAAACCTTCACCAATTGATCGTTCGGAACCTTTTAAGGTCGCTTTGAGCGTGAAGAAGATGGACCTGCGTTACGCAACAGTCACTGGTGTTGCCCGCGATGATCTTGAAGACGAAGGCGTCTGGCTCTATGCAGAAACCGTCCGTCAAATTCACAAAATGAACCCCACCACCGGTGTTGAGTTGCTGATTCCTGATTTCTCCGGAAAGCCAGAGAATCTGGACGCCATTTGCGATTCCGCTCCTGAAGTTTACGCGCACAACGTAGAAACTGTTCCGCGCATTTTCAAGCGCATTCGTCCGGCTTTCCGCTACGACCGTTCAATGGACGTAATTTCTCACGGCCGTAATCGTGGCCTGATCACAAAGTCGAACCTAATCCTAGGTATGGGAGAGACTCGTGAAGAGATCTCTGAGGCAATGCGCGACTTGCATGAGGCAGGTTGCGATTTGCTGACGCTGACTCAGTACCTGCGCCCTACCGACCTTCACCTGCCGGTAGATCGCTGGGTTACTCCTCAGGAATTCATTGAACTGCAGCAAGAAGCTGAGGAAATTGGTTTTGCTGGCGTCATGTCCGGGCCGCTGGTACGTTCTTCGTACCGTGCCGGACGGCTTTGGGCAGGTGCCATGCGCAAGAAGGGACGCGAGATTCCAGAAGAACTCTCGCACATCGAATCTTCGGGCAACACCCGACAGGAAGCAGCTTCCCTGATCAAGTAATGATCTGTAGGTCGTTTTCGTCCTAGGCCCCGTAGTCAGCTGGTTCAGTTTTGAACTGTTGGTACGGGGCCTTTGGCATAAGAACTTTTCGTCACATGCAGAAGATTTTCTTCCTGCCACGCGCTTGGCTTAGAACTCTGATCAATATCGCGTAGAATTAAGGCACTATGGCCAAAAACTCCGACAACGAAGCAGCTGCTCAATCAAAGCGCGGCCTGTTTTCGCGTAAACCAAAAGCTGAGAAACAGAACAAAGAACCGGGCCGATTGAAGCAAATCGGACAAGTCTTCCAGATGACCCGCCGTAATGACCCTATGGTTGTTTGGTGGATGGCTCTGGCTGCCTTGGCTGTAATTGCCGTCTGTTTGGTCATCGGTATCTTGATCAACAACTGGATCACCATGTTGATCATTGCTATTCCGCTAGCACTTCTTGCGGCAATGTTCATCATGTCACGCCGTGCTGAAAGAGCCGCCTTCTCTCAGTTGGAAGGTCGTCCCGGTGCCGCCGGCGCTGCCATGAGCGTGTTGCGTCGTGGCTGGATCCTGAAGCAGGAGCCAGTAGCTTACAACCGCCACCAGGATTTGGTTTTCCTCGCTGTCGGACGTCCAGGCGTTGTTCTTGTTTCTGAAGGTCCAAAGAACCGTGTTCGCGAAATTGTGGGCTCTGAGCGCAAGCGAATTGCTCGAGTACTGCCTAACGTTCCAATCCACGTTATCAACGCTGGACAGGACGAGGACCAAACTAGCTTGGTCAATGTTGCCAAGGAAATGAAGAAGTTGCCTAAGGCCATTACCAAGCTTGAGGTTAGCGCAATCGATAAGCGTCTGAGCACGTTGACTGCCAATCGCCTGCCAATTCCTAAGGGTGTCGATCCAAACCGCGCTAGGCCAAACCGCCGCGCAACTCGTGGTCGCTAAGAACTAGATAAAGAAGAAGCCGCAACAGGATTTTCCTGTTGCGGCTTCTTCTTTATCTTTGATTTCTGCGCTAACGAATATTGACCAGAATGCTCTTGGGTAGCCGATCATGAAGACCGCGCTGATCCTTGTCCGTGATGAACACGGGAATAGCCAAGCACAGCAGTACAGATCGAATAAGTCCCTGCAATGGCTTGAGCGCTGTTCCATCCATTGATTGCACCTGCAGTCCAAAGGTTCTGTGGCCAATCGTGTGACCCGTAAACCCGACACCAACAATTTGTCCGACGCAGAATAGTAGCAACGTCGCTATGTCGGCGAGGTCAAAGAGCAACCAACTGACCAACATTGATAAACCCCAGTCGATAAACAGCGCTCCGACTCTTCTAGGGAAGCGTCCGATGGAACCCGGACCTTTTTCGGGACGCCCGAGATCTTGGCCGGGCCACTGCTGGGTACTATGCTGTGGCGGGCCTTCAAGCCACGAACTGAAGTCTTTTCTTTCCACGTTCTCAGTCTATCGAGGGTTTCTGTGCGTTGTTGCACGGCACTTCAGACACCCTAAATAGCAGGCATGGCCTCAAAGACAGTTTGTTACGAATCGAATCATGCCTAATCAGAGGCACGCGACATCCCGAAGCGTTACCTTTGTAACAGGCCGGAAACAATAGAGACACCATTCAGAAACGGATTATGGGTAAGCTCTATTTGTAAGCAAGAGAACCAGTCGGACCAATCTGTCTGATCGTTCTGTTTACCACAACTCATATCTCACCAGGGAGTCACCTGCACATGTTTACCAGTCCAGAAGAAGTCTTGGCATATATTGCCGAAGAGGACATCAAGTTCGTCGATATCCGTTTCACCGACCTGCCAGGCGTACAGCAGCACTTCAACGTGCCTGCAAAGTCCGTAGACGCCGACTTCTTCGTCAATGGCCAGCTGTTTGATGGCTCGTCCATCCGCGGCTTCGCTGGCATCTCTGAATCAGACATGCAGTTGATCCCAGATGTCAGCACCGGCTTCATCGATCCATTCCGCATCGAGAAGACCTTGGCTTTCAACTTCTCCATCATCAACCCACGTACCGGTGAGCCTTACCACCGCGACCCACGTGGCGTTGCAGAGCGTGCCGAAGCCTACCTCGAGTCCACCGGCATTGCTGATACCGCATTCTTCGCTCCAGAAGCAGAATTCTTCATCTTCGAAGACGTTCGCTACGAATCAAAGCCAGAAGGCGCCTTCTACTCGATCGATTCCGACGAAGCTCCATGGAACACCGGCCGCAAGGAAGAGGGCGGAAACCGGGGTTACAAGACTGCTTTCAAGGGCGGCTACTTCCCAGTTGCACCAACCGACAAGCAGGCCGATCTGCGCGACGCAATCTGCGTTGAGCTGGATAAGGCAGGCCTTGAGGTAGAGCGTAGCCACCACGAAGTTGGCGCTGCCGGCCAGGCTGAGATCAACTACAAGTTCAACACCATGGTTCACGCCGCGGACGAACTGATGCTCTTCAAGTACATCGTGAAGAACACCGCTGACGCTTGGGGCAAGTCCGCAACCTTCATGCCAAAGCCAGTCTTCGGTGACAACGGTTCGGGCATGCACGTCCACCAGTCGCTGTGGACCGGTGGCGAGCCACTGTTCTACGACGAAAAGGGTTACGCTGGCCTGTCCGACGTTGCTCGCTGGTACATCGGTGGTCTGCTGAAGCACGCTGACGCAGTGCTTGCATTCACCAACCCAACCGTGAACTCCTACCGTCGTCTGGTCAAGGGCTTCGAAGCTCCAGTCAACATGGTCTACTCGCAGGGTAACCGCTCGGCTGGTATCCGTATCCCAATCACCGGTTCGAACCCTAAGGCAAAGCGCATTGAGTTCCGCGCACCAGATGCTTCCTCGAACCCATACTTGGCGTTCGCTGCACAGCTGATGGCAGGCATGGACGGCATCAAGAACCGCATCGAACCAGCAGAGCCAATCGATAAGGACCTCTACGAGCTTCCTGCCGAAGAAGCTAAGGACATCCAGCGCGCACCAGAGAGCCTAGAAGACGCTCTGAAGGCACTGGAAGCTGATCACGAGTTCCTGCTTGAAGGCGGTGTCTTCACCGAGGACCTGGTCCAGACTTGGATCGAATACAAGCGTGAAAACGAAATCAAGCCACTAAGCCTGCGCCCGAACCCATTTGAATTCGAGCTCTACTACGGCTGCTGATCACTGACCTGCGGTTATCGCAGACAGATTAGTCAAAGCTGGGTCCCACCAATTGGTGGGACCCAGCTTTTCTCGTTGATAGCCTGTTGTTATGGAACCAGGAAATTGGGTCAGTGTGCAGCGTGATGACGGCGAAACCGTGGGATACCTAGATCCTGTGACCTCCAACTACGACGTAGTAGTCCCCCGCAACATCTTGGGACAGCAGATTGGCGAACCTAGCGACTATGCAGTGGCCGAAGCGCTAGTTGAAGACCGCGGCATAGGCGAGCTGATGAACCTTTGGATGCTTGACGGGCAAGAAGCAGTGGTTGGTGACGAGCTAACCATTCTAGAAGTATCGCCCGACGGCATCGTGCTGGCTAATGCGCTTCGCGTCAAAGCGCTAGATTCCACCCAGCGAATACATATCCCGTGGCCCGATGTATCTCAAAGGCTCACGAGCGTTAAACGTCCTTGAGTAAAGCTGCGGCGTAGCGCCGACGAGTGAAGAACTGAGCTACCAGTAGCAAAGGAAACATCGCCCTGAACCCTCGATGATCCGAGGCAGCGGTGAGCGAGCGAATCTCTAAAAAGACCTCGTTGCCCTCTCGGAACAAAATAAAAGCTTCTTCCCCGCTTACCGGATGTCCGCTACGCGTTGCGTATGCAAATCCGACCCGTGAGTAAGATTCGAGTACGTCCACGACTTCGATTGGTTCTTCAATAGACCACGGACCGATGATGGCCCGTAGATGAGGTTTCGCTCCTTGCACCACCCGTGGATTGCCCATGACAGAAAACCCACTACGCGTCTTGATTTCCCAATGAAGCAACGCTTCTGTGCAACGCTCCCAGAAGGCATCTGAGGTCCCCAGGCAGATCCGTCGTTCCCAGCGTCTATAACCAGTGGGATGAGCTGTCCATTGCTCCTGATGAATCCGGGTCAATGTCATAAGAGCTAGTCTTCAAATCCGTAAAAGAGTACTTCAAAGATGCTTCTGGCATGGCGGGTTGCCCTGAGGTAGTCTTCCTCAAGCTCCGCCCCAAAGTGTGGCTCGTATCCGCACCATCTGGCCACTGCTTCCATGTCACGGGAAGAACTAGGCAAGACATCACTAGAACGTCCTGAGGTGATGATTTCGGCGCTACGAATCCGGGTAGCTAGACGCCACGCTACTGCCAGCTGTTGCGCGTCATCATCTGAGATCAATTCAAGCTTCGCTAGCTCTTCCAGAGCGCACAATGTAGAGGTAGTCCGCAGTTCCTCATGTCTCCATGCGTACTGCAGCTGATAGAACTGGACAAGCCATTCGATATCGGAGAGCGAACCACGCCCAAGTTTCAGGTGCCTGTTCGGGTCAGCTCCGCGAGGCAATCGCTCAGATTCGACGCGGGCTTTGATCTTGCGAATATCACGGATCTCGCTCTCTTCTAATCCTTTTCCATAACGAACAGGTTTGATCAGAGCGATAAAGTCCTCGGCCAAGGTGGCATCGCCTGCAAATGGGCGCGCCCGTTGTAAGGCTTGGCGCTCCCACACTTCCACCCAGCGTGAGTAGTAGGTCTCGTACGCGTCAATGGAACGAACCAGGATGCCCTGGCGGCCCTCGGGACGAAGGTCAGAATCGACCTTCAACTTCACTTCGGCAGGGATCGCGGGCTTCAACGGCTTGGAGGTCCACGAAACTAGGTCGGTCACCACACGCAAAGCCTGTTCCTGAGCAGCCTGAGCCTGGGCTCCGGGGACAGCACGCTGGACGAAGAGAACGTCTGCGTCCGAGCCATAACCGATTTCTCGCCCGCCTTGGCGTCCCATCGCAATCACCGAAATGACCGCTTGCTGGCCGTGCTTTTCTTGATCGGCACTCAACAGAACTTTGAGTACTCCGTCAATCATCGCGCCATCAATATTTGAAAGAGCCTGACCGACTTCATCAACTGTCAGTAGCCCTGCTCCATCCGCCAAAGCCACACGGAGGAATTCACGCCGACGAACCATTCGAATCATTCGGATGGCACTTTCTGGCTGCTTGGTCCGATGAATGATGGACTGGTTCTGTTGCAATAGGCTCTCAAGACTCTGAGGAGCCAAAGATGCGTCGGAGCCTAACCATGCGGCGGCTGCCGGTTCATTGGCCAACAGATCAGTAAGGAAGCGTGTATTAGACAACAAATGACTTAGTCGCTCTGCGGCCGCGTTCGTATCGCGAAGCATGCCTAAGAACCAATGAGTTTTGCCCAAGGATTCGCTGAGACGACGGAAACCGAGCAATCCGGCATCCGGGTCTACGCCTCGGGCAAACCAGTCGAGGAGTACCGGTAGTAGCTGTCGTTGAAGCGAAGACCTACGTGATACTCCCCCGGTTAATGCCTCAATGTGGCGCATTGCCGCCTTGGGGTCGAGATAGCCTAAGGCGCGTAAGCGGGCTTGCGCCGACTCGGCAGTCAACCTAACGTCATCTGCAGAAAGGTTGGAGCTGCTGACCAGTAGCGGGCGGTAGAAGATTCGCTCATGAAGTGAACGCACCATGCGCTTTGTTTCGTTCCAGCGGCGCATCAGCTTTTCCGGGCTGGTTGGCTGAAGATCCGCAGCCCCGCGAATGGAACGCGCAAGCACCCGTTGGGCAGCTTCTACTCGTGGCATCAGGTGCGTACGGCGCAACTGACTGAGCTGAATGCGGTGCTCCAAAAGCCGTAGGAAACGGTATGAATCGTCAAAGTTTGTTGCGTCTTCGCGCCCGATATACCCGCTATCACTTAGGGCATGAATTGCCAGGGTGGTGGTGGGAACCTGGATGTCTTGGTCAACTCGGCCGTGCACCAGTTGCAGAAGTTGTACGGTAAATTCGACGTCGCGTAGACCACCGGGGCCAAGTTTAATCTGCCAGGGAACATCATCTTTGGATATGTTGTCGCTGACCCGGCGGCGCATAGCTTGAACGGATTCGACGAAACCGTCTTTTTCAGAGCTGGACCACACCATCGGGGAAACCATCCGCTCATACGAGCGTCCCAAGTCAGGGTCACCAGCAATACAACGAGCCTTGAGCAGAGCTTGGAACTCCCAAGAATGAGCCCATCGACGGTAGTAGGCCTCATGAGAGGACAGGGTGCGGGTCAGCGCACCGTCCTTGCCCTCGGGACGCAGGTTCGCGTCCACTTCCCAGAGCATCGGTTCAGGGCCTGGAACCATCAACGCGCGCGCGGTGTTGCCGCAAATCACGGTGGCGATGGCTGAAGCGAGATCTTCCTCAATGCCCGGCGCGGAACCATGCACGTAGATCACGTCGACATCGGAAATGTAGTTCAGTTCGCGTGCTCCGCATTTACCCATGCCGATGATGGAGATCTTCACGCGGTCTACATCGTTCGGATCGTATTGTTCGCCGGCCTCAGCACGAGCAATGGCCAATGCACCTTCAAGCGCCGCCCCGGCCATATCGGCAAGTTCCGCAGCCACGTTAGGCAAGATCCTTTGCGGGTTGCTCGCCCCCAGATCACGATGGGCCAGGGAGAGCAACGCCTTGCGATAACTGGTGCGCAAGCGTTGGCGACCTTCAACGCCGATATGAGAGGAGACCCAATGGCCACTCTGGGTCTGTGTGGCCTCGATAGATTCGAGCATGCTGTGCACCAACTGCTCGGAAGTTTCTTGAACAAACTCGGTGGAAGGTGCGGTGCGTACCGTCTCTAAGGCCTCGGGGCAACGGATTAGAAATTCGCCCAGTGCAGAAGAGCTTCCCAAGAGCCTGACCAAACCCTGGCAACTCTGCGGATCCATGAAAATCTTGATGGCTTCAGGATGACGATCCACGAGTCGCAAAGCCAACAGCAATGCCTGGTCCGGATCTGGCGCATGAGCCATCTTGCTCACGATCAGCGTCGAATCTATCGGAGCCAGTTCCTCTGATTGTAAGAACTTTTTGGCCCGTTCGATATCGCTGAATCCAGCGTTGATCAGTGATCGTGAGGATACTTCAGGCATGGTGATGTGCGTTTCTTCCACAAATCGCCGCGTGCAAGCACGCGGCGATTTCTCTAGAGGGTACTCAGATTCTTATTGAGCTCATATGGGGTGACGACTTGACGGTAATCTTCCCATTCAGCACGCTTGTTGGAGATGAACGAATTGAATACCTGCTCGCCGAGGATTTCAGCCATTAGTTCTGACTCCTCCATGACGCGTAGGGCTTCATGCAAGCTACCCGGTAGCGGAACGTGGCCGGAAGCGCGACGTTCGGCCGTGGACAAATTCCATACGTCGTCCTCGGTTGGCTCTTCGAGCTCGTAACCATCACGAATACCCTTCAGACCTGCACCAAGCAAGCACGCGTAGGCGAGGTACGGGTTAGCGGCCGAGTCGATGCCACGGTACTCAACGCGAGCGCTCTGGCCCTTACCAGGCTTATACAGGGGCACGCGCAGCAGAGCCGAACGGTTGTTGTGTCCCCACGAACGATGGCTCGGGGCTTCTCCCCCACCCCATAGACGCTTGTACGAGTTCACGTACTGGTTGGTGATTGCCGTCATCTCGGGTGCGTGGTGCAAGATACCGGCAATGAAGGAACGCGCCACGTCGGAAAGCTGGTATTCACGACCGGCTTCGAAGAACGCATTGCTGTCACCTTCGAACAGCGAGAAGTGCGTGTGCATGCCACTGCCTGGGTGTTCGGAGAACGGCTTAGGCATAAAGGTTGCGTGGATACCCTTCTGCATCGCCATCTCCTTGATGACGGTGCGGAAGGTCATGATGTTATCGGCCGTCTGCAAAGCGTCTGCATAACGAAGATCGATTTCGTTCTGGCCCGGACCAGTTTCGTGGTGTGAGAACTCTACCGAAATACCTAATGCTTCAAGGGTTGTCACCGAGGCACGACGGAAGTCTTGACCTACTCCATCAGGCACGTGGTCAAAGTAGCCACCGGTGTCGATGGGCTGCGGACGTCCGTCGGCGTCGAGTTCATCGCTCTTGAGTAGGTAAAACTCGATTTCAGGGTGCGTGTAGCAGGTGAAGCCCATATTGGAGGCTTCGGTAAGCTGGCGCTTGAGCACCTGACGAGGATCTGCGTTCGACGGTTGACCTTCTGGGGTCAGGATGTCGCAGAACATACGAGAGGTAGGTTCTACTTCACCGCGCCAAGGCAGGATCTGGAAAGTCGATGGATCGGGCTGAAGCAACATGTCAGATTCTGAGATTCGGGACAGCCCGTCGATGGACGAACCATCGAAGCCCAGACCCTCTTCAAAGGCGTCTTCAACTTCAGCAGGAGCCAACGCAACGGATTTCAACGAACCAACTACGTCGGTAAACCACATTCGCACAAATCGAACGTCACGTTCTTCAATGGTGCGCAGCACAAATTCCTGCTGACGATCCATTTTCCACCACCTTTGGACTTCTGATATCCGGCTCTGATCACGGCCGGCTAGAAAAAATGACCTGTGGCAACACTATATCGGTTCTGGCATGGTCAATGGGCAAGCATCGCCCAGTCCAAGTGCGATAAAGTCATTTTATGCCTCAACCATACCTAGGGAATCCTGAAAAAGGCCCGTCCCGCATCCGTATTCATCACTTGCAGCAGGCAAAAGAGCGTGGCGAAAAATTTGCCATGTTAACCGCCTATGACGTAATGATGGCCGAAATTTTCGATTCAGCAGGCATCGAGATCCTGTTGGTTGGCGATTCTGCAGCCAATACCGTGATGGGCTACAACTCGACGTTGCCAATCACACTCGAAGAAATGATTGTCTTCACTAAGGCCGTCACCAATGGAACCAAACGAGCAATGGTCGTTGTCGACCTTCCGTTCGGCAGCTACGAGCAATCCCCTGCGCAAGCCGTTCAGAGTGCAGTTCGTCTGATGAAGGAAGGTGGTGCACACGCGGTGAAGATGGAAGGCACCGCCCAGTACGCTGCGCACGTCAAGGCGATGGTCTTGGCTGGCGTTCCGGTCATCGGACATATCGGCTTCACCCCTCAAGCCGAGCACGCGCTGGGTGGATACCGCGTGCAGGGACGCGGTGAGGCTCTGGAGCAGATGAAGTCGGACGCACTGGCCTTCCAAGACGCCGGGGCCTTTGCCATTCTTATTGAAATGGTTCCTAGCGATGCAGCCGCCCAGGTTGATGCTGCTCTTCGGATCCCAACAATTGGTATCGGTGCCGGGTCGGCCACCACTGGCCAAGTATTGGTATGGCAGGACATGCTGGGCCTAGGTGAGCGACGCACCCCGCGCTTCGTGAAGAAGTACGCAGACCTGCGTAGCGTCATTGGGCAAGCCGTGAGTGAATATCATCAGGAAGTCGTATCGGGAACTTTCCCTTCGGCCGACTATGAATTCAAAGAATAGCTGCGCAACACAGAATGCAAGAGGGCGGTGCTGGTACGGGTGAATCATCACCCTAACCAACACCGCCCTCGTACTATTAAGCTATTTCCTGTGCTTGAATCGAGCTGTTACTGATCTTCTTGCTCAGATTCGTCCCACGCTTCATTGCGCGCCTGTACCTTGCTCATGGCCGCTTCCGCTTCCGCAGCAGTCTCGTAAGGTCCCAAAAGCTGCGACCAATCCGACTGTGGGCCCTTTTCCACACTCTTGGTTGAAACGTTGTACCAGTACTGACCTTCGTCAGGTGTGCCAGCTGAGCTCATCACAAACTCCTTAATTCTCGGTTCGTACTTCCATCTACACGTTAGCCGACGATCGCGAAAATAGGTGGAACACCACCTCGTCGTCAGTCAAAATCGAGACTTTCCATAACCTGCATAAAGCTAGAATGAGTTTCATGGCTACTGCTGATACTGCTCCCATTGGAAACTTGACCGCCGGCACCATCTCCCCGGAACTACCGGTGCCCAAACACATCGAACGACCAGAGTACGTCGGCAAAAAAGAGCCTTCTGAGAACACTGCTTCGGAAGTCAAAAGTCCCGAAGTTATAGAGCGTATCCGCATTGCCTCACGCATCGCTGCCCAAGCCCTAGAAGAGGTGGGTAAGGCTTGCCAACCAGGTATCACCACCGACGAGCTAGATCGCCTCGGCCATGAGTTCCTCATGGACCACAACGCCTACCCTTCAACCCTGGGCTACCGCGGATTCCCTAAATCCTTGTGCTCATCATTGAACGAGGTGATTTGCCACGGAATTCCTGATTCCACGGTGCTCCAAGACGGGGACATTATCAACATTGACATCACCGCCTACATCGGTGGTGTACACGGCGATAACAACGCCACCTTCCTGGTAGGTGACGTTGATGAAGAATCCCGACTTCTGGTGGAGCGCACCGAAAACTCGTTAAAGCGCGCGATCAAGGCTGTCATGCCAGGCCGTGAAATCAACGTGATCGGCCGCAGTATCGAAACCTACGCCAAGCGCTTTGGATATGGAGTGGTCAAGGACTTCACCGGCCACGGAGTTGGTGAATCATTCCATTCTGGCCTGATCATCCCTCATTACGACGCTGCCCCGGCTTACAACACACTTATCGAGCCGGGCATGGTCTTCACCATCGAACCAATGCTGACCCTGGGAACTATTGAATGGGACATGTGGGCCGATGATTGGACAGTGACCACCAAAGATAAGAAGCGCACCGCGCAATTCGAACACACATTATTGGTCACTGATGACGGTGCAGAGATACTGACCTTGCCATAGCCATGAATTCTTAAAATGACAGTGCCGGGAGTCAAATAATCATTTGACTCCCGGCACTGTCATTGAGGCCTTGATCTTACTCGGCGGTCAGCGGTCGCTGGTTGCCCTGCGGTGGCGTGCTCCGACGATCCCGCAAGCGAGCGATGGCACTTTCGAAATCTGAGAGCGACTGGAAGTTGTGATAAACACTGGCGAAACGCAGGTAGGCAACTTCGTCTAGGCGTGAGAGCGGCTCCAAAATGGCCAGGCCGACTTGGTGCGCAGGTATTTCTGCCGCACCGGAGGTTCGCACTGCCTCTTCGACTTCCTGAGCCAACACCGCCAGATCATGGTCGGTGACGGGGCGTCCCTGGCAAGCTTTACGCACTCCGTTGATCACTTTATTACGTGAGAATGGCTCTACCGCCCCAGACTGCTTTAGCACGCTAAGGCTCGCAGTTTCCGTTGTGGTGAAGCGCCGTGAACATGCAGTGCACTGGCGGCGACGACGAATTGACACGCCGTCGTCAGCGACTCGGCTGTCGACCACGCGGGAATCTGCGTTACGGCAATACGGGCAATTCATGGCACCTCCATCTACGGCCAGTGAAGCACTCTCGGTGGCGTTGCCACCAAGAGTCTACTCATGTCACCAACAAGTTTAGCGTCTAATGAGCGTTTCGTACTGCCACTGCGTCACCGTGAGCTGGTAGGTCCTCTGCATTAGCCAAATTGATTACGTGCGCTGCCACGTCTCCCAGCGCTACTTCACTGTAATTGATGACCTGGATTGCCTTCAAAAAGGTATTGACGTTCAGCCCCGAAGCGTGAACCGCCGTACCGTTGGTTGGCAAGACATGGTTTGAACCGGCGCAGTAATCCCCTAGAGATACCGGCGCGTACGAACCGACAAAAATGGCTCCTGCTGCGGTAATACGCGAGGCGGTTGCCGGTGAATTTTCTACCATGATTTCAAGGTGTTCTGCAGCATAGGCATTGGCAACGTCGATGCCTTGCTCCAGATCCTTGACCAAGATGATGGCCGATTGAGTTCCGGACAGGGCCTGACGTACTCGTTCGGTGTGCTTGGTAGCAGCGACCTGCACTACTAATTCGCCACGCACTGCGGTGGCTAGTTCCGCCGAGTCTGTAATCAGAACTGCCGCCGCGTTGGCATCGTGTTCTGCCTGGGAGATCATGTCAGCAGCAACAAATTTCGCGTTCGCGCTTTGGTCGGCCAAGATGGCAATTTCGGTAGGACCCGCCTCAGCATCGATCCCCACGACGCCTTTAACCAGACGCTTTGCCGTGGCCACAAATACGTTGCCCGGTCCAGAGATCACATCAACGGGTTCGATTCCTCCGCGCTCATCGTTCTGAACCTCAACT
>Ga0308157_10004737_pt1 | contig 17730 bp, 10 predicted proteins | sample PhyBR1_FD_201035 | JGI IMG/M metagenome (GOLD analysis project Ga0308157, IMG submission 201035) | Phyllosphere microbial communities from UC Gill Tract Community Farm, Albany, California, United States - DLSLB.R1 | ecosystem: Host-associated > Plants > Phyllosphere > Unclassified | place: USA...
GTGGCTGGCAACGAAGCGCGGAGAAGGGGCAAAGGCGACCGATGTCGAAAATCTGATGCATGATTTTCGATCGCTCCAAAAACAGCTGAAGAACACGATCGGTAGCATCGCCTATGATCGCTAAGCGTGTGCTGTCTGAGAAACGAACGTCAACGGCTGCTGGTCTGGTTCGCTATATCGTCAACGCGAAAGGTGGCATTGATCCGCGCAGCTGGGAACAGACAGCCGACTATATTCTTGACACTCATTCTAAGGCGAATGAACAGGGTGAAAAAGTCGGCGGCGTACGGGTGACCAACTGCGATACTGATGATGCCGCGCTTGCGACGATGCTCATCGATCTCACTCAGCAACGCAATACGCGTTCAAAAGCCGAAAAGACCTATCACCTCGTGTTTTCGTTTCCGCCAGGGGAGCAGCCACCATTGGAAGTGCTGCACGCCATAGAGGATGAATTATGCGCGGCCATAGGCTTTGCCGATCACCAACGCATATCGGCGGTGCATATCGACAAGGAACATCTGCATGTCCACGTCGCGATCAACAAGGTTCATCCGAGTGGCTTCCAAAACATCGAGCCATTCCGGGATATGCCGCGCTTGATGGAAGCCTGCGAACGTTTGGAAATTCTGTATGGACTTGAGCGAACCAATCACGGTCTAGAAAAAGGTATTGATGATGAACGAGACTACGTGCGAGGACGAGTCATTGAACTCGGACCAGAACAGCGTCCCGGTGATCGAGACAGCCGATTCCGACGCTATCTATGTCAGTCCTACAATCTCCAGATTAGCGAGCGACCGGAGGCCAAAACCCTCAACGGTTTGCGAAACCTGTCCAGCTGCCATATGGCACGCGCTGCCGAAGGAAGTGCGTTGCTATTGCCGGGCGATGCACGTGCTGGTGTGGAGCAATCAGGAGAAGAACCCGCTCACGGCCTGCGACGGACGCGAAATGGCGATCGAGCAGATGCTGGCGCAGCAAATGGGCTGAGAACCCGGATTAAGGACATCGAGACGCAAAGTCTGGAAGAGACGCTTGCAGGTTATGTCGCCCGGGAAGCAGGGCCACAACTGAGCGAAGCGCAATCCTGGGCACAGCTACACCAGACAGCTGCCGAACACGGTTTGAGTATCAAATTGCGGGGTGCCGGTCTCGTCATCGGCGACGATGGTCTTGACCTGTGGATCAAGGCCAGTTCGGCTGGCCGGGCATTTTCACTTGGCAATCTGAGCAAAAGGCTAGGCTCTTTTGCGAAGGCTGATGCCGATCAGGTCAAAACCGAACCGAAAAAACGCTACCAACAGCGTCCAGTCAGCCAGAGTCCATCATCGGCGGGACTGTATACGCTCTATCAGCGCGAGCGACAGGCTCAAAGCGAACGCCGCCGTGTCGGTTTTGCAGCAATCCGGGCCGAACACGAGCAGCTCAAGCAAAATAACAAACGCTGGACAGCTATGCAGCGCCGGATTTTGAAGACAATCCCGCGCGGCGCTTCAAAAAAGATCGCCCAGGCTATGATCCGCCAGCAAGGGGAAGCAGGCAGAGCGGCCAATCGCAACGCAGTCGCGGCCAGGCGAACGCTCCTCTACGCTGACACGACATTACCCTCGTGGTCAGACTGGTTATTGCAGCGAGCCCGGCGGGGGGATGTGGAGGCACATGCCATCCTTCAGGATCGACAACAGCGGAATGGACGGTACCAGGATATATTGACTGGTACTGACCCGGAAAAGGCAAGTCAGTTGGTACGACTGGATTTCAAGCCGCGCGTAGACCGAAATGGCAACGTCTTTTACAGAACTGCCGACGGCGGATCTGTGGTTGATCGCGGAAAACTTGTTCAGGCGAAGAGCAATTCAATCGACGCTGCGCTTATGGCGCTGGAAATTGCATCTAAGAAATTTGATGGACAGCCTCTCATCGTCGAAGGGTCGGAGCAGTTTCGTCGCGACGTGGCGATGCTGGCTGGTCGCTATAATTTCGACGTGCAATTTGCAGATCCGCACATGGACACCATACGCGAACAAAACCAGACAAAACAAGCCGTACTCGATGTGGCTGTATCAGCCGGGAACATACAAAAAGTTATTAACAGTACAGGCAACGATCAGAAGAGACTTGTGTCGGCACTGGATAATTTCCTTGCCAATCGCAACGAAATGCGCGACATAGTATCTATTATATCATATCATCGTTTGTGGACACCAGTTGATACCGGGCAGGCTGAATATGCCGGTCGCCGCGCACTGGAGGACGGAAGCGAGGTTCTACTTTTCGAGCGGGGAGGGGAGACATTGGTCAAGCCATCCTCTCCGCGTGTTGTTGCGAAGGCCAGTAGGTGGCGCATTGGGCGTCCGGTCGAGATCGACGCACGCGGACGCATCGCGGCTGTTCGGCGCGGCGCAACAGTTTCTTTTGATGATGGATGATTGGATGAAATTGAAAAAACTCCCCATTTGGGCGAGCTGGTCAGCAGGGTTCACATCCTTTACCGCCTATATGACAGGTGTTAATTCGCTCTGCACGCAATATATTGCTGCCAGCCTTCGATATTCCACCAGCCTCGGTTCACCTTTGGTGGCAGATCTTTATCCACCCTTCGCCTGGTGGAAATGGCTCTTTTCCTATTATCGATTTGCTCCACTCCAATTCAACTATGCCTTTTTGATCTTCGCAAGCGGCGTCACCATTGGACTGATTGGTTTTGTGCTGTGGTTCGGGTTTTCGAAACGCAGCGCCATGCGGCACGAAGGTGTGCATGGTACAGCGCACTTCGCGACTTTTAAGGAAATTAAGAAAAGCGGCCTGCTGCCGCCGCCCGGACAAAAGGGCAAAGGGGTCTATTGCGGAGGGTTCGACGATCCGAAGACGGGGAACACCATCTATCTGCGTCACGACGGCCCGGAACATATCTGTGCATTAGCACCAACCCGATCCGGGAAAGGCGTCGGTCTCGTCGTGCCGACGCTTCTCAGCTGGCCACATAGTGTTTTTGTGCTGGACCGTAAGGGCGAAAACTACGCCATGACGGCCGGATGGCGTCAGAAGCATGCAAACAATATCATCCTGCGGTTTGATCCTGCCGAACCTGGTAGCGGTTGCTCTTGGAATCCACTGGCCGAAATCCGCTTCGGCACCCGATATCAAGTCAGCGATGCACAGAATATCGCTCTTATGGTTGTCGATGATGATGGCAAGGGTATCGCCGGTAACCACTTCCGTAGCGCCGCCTTCGAACTTCTGGTGGGGCTCATTCTCCATGCGCTTTACAAAGGTGTTCAGATCGGGCGCGTCCCGGGACTTTATGATTGTGCGCATATGCTGACTGGCGTGGGCGATTTCGCTGCCGATGACACGGAAAACGATTTGACCGATGATGGTGGTGATCCACGGGCACTGTCCGGTCTGTTTGATGAGATGCGGGATGTCGAACTCAGTCTGTCGGCGGATGCGACGCCAGAAGAGCGTATCGCCGCCGACGAGGCCACGCGTTCAATCCAGGGGGTCGGACGGCGCATGGGCCAGACCCCACCGCGCGAGCTTGGCAGCATCATTTCCACAGCCAACAATGCCCTGTCGCTCTACCGCGACCCAATTGTTGGAGAGAATACGAGCCGGATTGACTTCAAGGTTTCCGATCTGATGGACCATGAGCGTCCGGTTGCGCTCTATTTTATCACAACTCCGCGCAATGCTGACCGGATGAAGCCATTGGCGCGTCTGCTTCTGACCCAGATCGTTTTGAGCCTGGCTGATCAGATGGAGTTTGCTGATGGGCGGTCAAAAACCAAACACAAACAACGGCTTTTGCTCATGTTGGATGAATTTCCGACATTAGGGAAACTGGAGGTGTTTGAAAGCGCGCTCGCCTATATCGCCGGTTACGGCATGAAGGCTTACATCATCACGCAGGACGTGCAGCAACTTTACAAGGAATACAGCAACTACGAGAGCATCATTTCCAACTGTCATGTTCGTGTCGCCTACGCGCCGAACAAGGTCGAAACGGCAGAATGGATGAGCAAAATGACCGGTCAGATGACTGTTGTCAAAGAGCAGATTTCGACCTCCGGCAAGCGCTTTGGCATGATGCTCGACCAGGTGTCGCGCAGCTATCAGGAACATCAGCGCCCCCTGATGACACCCGATGAAATCATGCAATTGCCGGGGCCGGTCAAAAACGAGAATGAAGATATCCTGACGGCTGGCGAAATGCTCGTTTTCGTTGCCGGACAGCCGCCGATCCGAGGACGACAGATCCTCTACTTCATGGACCCGACGTTCTCCAAACGCTCAAAAATTGCTCCCCCTGCCAAAAGCGAAGTCGTTCGTGAAGCAAACGAAACAGTCGGCGAACGCACTGCTACAGTTGAGAAGTTTCATGTCTAGGCGACTGATCGGAATGGGAGCGATCGTCCTGAGCGCTTGCCTCTATGGTGGCTATAATGTTGCTGTCGAAATGGGCTTCCATGTTAATTTGACGGACTCCGCGCCGCACGGGATCTGGCGGACACGCCCATTGGATAGACAGCTGACACGCGGCGATCTTGTAGAGGTATGCGCGCCCGATCAGCCACTAATGCGGATCATGGAGCAACGCGGCTACATTGAGACAGGATCGTGTAACGACACTCATCTGATCCCTTTTCTCAAGCCGGTTGCCGCCGTTGCCGGTGACACTGTTGTGGTTCAACACGGACACGATGTGATCGTCAATGGACTCAGTCTGCCACATACAAACGCCATGCCGAATATTCCGGCCTGGCCTGATGGAACTTATACCGTCGAGGCGGGCACGATCTGGGTTCTTTCGAGCTACAGCGCAGGCAGTCTTGACAGCCGGTATTTCGGTCCCGTTCCGCTTCAGCTTGTGAATGGTCTCGTTCAACCCATTCTGGTGGCTGGTGATGTTTCGGTCTTAACGCCGTGGAGACATCTATGATCGGCACCGACTATATGATTGCGTGCGCTCCGAATGTCGCGCCAGAAACAACCGGGCAAATCATTCAAGTGGAAAGTCGCGGCAATCCCCTGGCTATCAATGTCAATGGGGCTCGGCTGACGACCCGCCCCACCGACCGGGCAAGTGCGGCCCGGATCGCCCGAGACTATATCGCCAAGGGCTATTCGGTCGATCTTGGGCTGATGCAGGTAAACAATCGAAATCTCGAAAAGCTCGGTTACAGCATCGAGGACATGTTCGAACCTTGCAAGAACATTGCCGCCGGTACGCGGGTGTTATCGTCCTTCTACAGCTCGGCATTGAAAAAAAACAGCGATCCCCAATTGGCGTTAAGAGCCGCACTTTCTGCCTACAACACCGGCAGTTTCGAGCGCGGGTTTTCCAACGGCTACGTTGCTCGATACGGCCTTGCTGCAATGCAGCCTCCTGCCCGCATACCCCTCATCAATCTCTATTCGGCGGACACCGCCGTTTTTATCCGATCCCTCCAGAAGCAAAAGGAAGATGCAATGGCCGCAGAAGAAAATCTATCATCCGGACAGCCCACAGCTTCCCGCATTCAGACTATCCCTATCGTCAGCCGTTCTGCCGCAGATGCGCAGACGCCGGGCGTCAAGATCGAGCATTCGCCTGCCGATGCCGATGCACTCGGCGCATTCGCTGAAACGGCTTTGGATCATCATGCCGCCTGGATAGCGAATGAAGAACTGGACCCGAATTCGACGGGGATTGTCGTCCACGGCAAAATTGTTCGCGATGAAACGTCGGTCAATGGCGGAGTGCGTTGAGCCATGAACCAGCAATATATCGAGAAAGTCGCCGGACAAATTATTGAACAGTTGGAGCAGGGGACTGCACCGTGGCAGAAACCCTGGAGCGCTGGCGAACTTCGTGCACCCTTCAATCCCGTCAGCGGCAAGGATTATCGGGGCTTCAACAATGTCTGGCTGCAAATGCAGGGATTTTCCGATCCGCGCTGGATGACCTTTAATCAAGCGGGTGACGAAGGTGCACGCGTAAAAAAAGGTTCGAAAGGGACGCAGATCGTATTCTGGCAGTTCACCGAGGAGCGGGATGCTACTGATTCCGCAGGCAACCCAATCCTGGCGGATGGAAAGCCGACTAAAATTACCGTCCAGCTGGAGCGGCCGAAATCCTTCAATTTTACTGTTTTCAATGCGGAACAGATCGACGGACTGCCTCCGTTAGAACTAAAATCGATTGCCCCCGAACCGGAACGCGTTGCGCGGGCTGAAAATATCCTTGCCAGTTCTGGTGCCCGGATCAAGCATCAGCAGGGTGATCGGGCTTTTTATAGTCCGATCATTGACGGCATCGTGCTGCCGCTACGTGAACAGTTCAGCTCGCCTGAAGCATATTATGCAACCGCATTTCACGAACTTGGTCATTGGACCGGACACTCAGATCGTTTGAATCGCGATCTCGATCATCCGTTTGGAACAATCCAGTATGCCAGGGAAGAGCTGCGGGCGGAGATCGCTTCTCTGATGCTTGCGCAAAATCTCGACATTCCACACGATCCCGGCCAGCACGCCTCCTATGTCGCCTCCTGGATCAAGGTCCTTCAGGACGACCCACGCGAGATATTTCGAGCAGCAGCTGATGCCGAGCGGATCGTCGGGCACATCGTTGATATCGAGCAGGCGCTTGAAACCGCGAAATCACAGGAACAGACACAGATGCGCAGCGACATAAATATCAGTCATGCGATGGAAGATGAATCCAGAGCAGTTCGATCCTCTATGTGGCAGTTTGATCAGACAACAACGATTGAGCGTATTCCGCAGATAGATCCTGCCCGGTACGCTGATTTTTCGAGTCAGAGATTCCGCGATCTGAGCAGCAAAGAGGACCGGGTAAAATTATTTGGCTATAAGCTCATGAACACAATTGGGCTCAAAACGATATCAGAAGAGCTTGACGATGTTCCTGAAGCCTATGAAAGCCAATATAAAGCGGGATATTCACTGGAAGATATACCCCTTTCCTGTTCGGATGATCAGCAGGCCTTAAAATGGTATATAGCCGGTCTGAATCAAAAAGACTTGCAGGTTCAGTTTCAAGTGCGGCCACCTGTTGATATGGATGCTACATATCTACGATTAAAGCAGTTACGCATACAGGGTGCTGAACTCTCTTCCGAGAAGAACTTTCATCTCCTGTATAATATCGCCACCAGTTCTGATGAATTAGCATCCTATCAGCAATCATTGATTTCTGCACAGGTAACTATTGATTCAATGTCAATAGAAACAGAAGAAGAAGAGTTCGAGGTTTTCAAGCTCCAGGTTGGCATTGATAATCAATATCAAGAATTGTCCGAGTGTATGGGTCTGCTTGCCATACCACTCGGAAATGACATTCTCGCGGATAAGAATTTCTCATTGGACCAATATAACATTGGATTATCTACAGGAATAGAAAAGAGAAAAGAAGAGGATAACTCACTCTGTAAAGAATTCTATGTTGAAGATAATGAACTCGCCAAGGCCGTGAGGAATGACCGTCTTGCTCGCATTAGGCCAGCGATGCAGCGTGCAGATGAAATCAGATACAATATGAGAGAAATTGAAGCTGAACGGTCGAGACTATTGTCGGCCGCAGAAGCTGACTCTTCGAAAAATGCGGCACCACCGTCACTACAAAAGCCAGATGTAGAAGTTATCATACCGGTCACAACGACCGTTCTTCATCAGGGACAGACGCATTCAACGACGGACCGTGTCTATCTTGCAGTTCCCTACGCGGAGAAGGATGAAGCGAAAGCAGCCGCGAAAGCCGCTGGCTTCGGACTTCAATGGGATAAGGAAGCCAAGGCATGGTCAGCCCCAGCCGACGCGGACCTATCGACAATGGCTAAGTGGCGGGCAGATGGTCCCCGTGTTGTCGCACCATCAATTCTGAAATCGCATGAAGAACAGTTCGCGGAAGCATTGCGCGCCGAAGGTCTGATATTGCAGGGTGCTCCTATCATGGACGGTGAAATGCACCGCGTCGCCGTCGAGGGGGATCGCGGGGGGCAAACCGGGGGTGCCTATGTCGGACACATAAACGGACAGATGCCGGCTGGCTATATTCAGAATTTTCGGACGGGTGCTCAGATCAACTGGAAAGCAGATAGTGCCGTTGACCTGTTGTCGCCCGATGAACGCGCCCGGCTGAATGCGGAAGCAGCACTTCAACGTGATGCGCGCGCCAGGGAGCGGCAGGCACTTCATGAACAGACCTCTGTTGCGGCCTCGGCCTTGTGGAATGTGGCACCCCTTGCCGATGTCAATAATCCATACTGCAAGGCGAAAGGGATAACGAACCCTTCTGCATCTGGCTTGCGGGTCGTACCAAACGAGGTTTCGACAGAAACGGAAGCACTGGGCATACGGATTGCAAAATCAGTTCAGGAAGCCAAAACGCTGCGTTCGGCTGATGCCGCTAATCGTGTGTTCATGGCCGGGGATCTGTTGATCCCGGGATTTGACGAGGAAGGACGGCTATGGACGCTTCAGGGTGTTAATCCGTACTTCAAAAGCCTCATGAAAAACGGCCGCAAATGTGGCTTGATGACGGTTGCAGGTGCTGCCGACATTCATTCCGCCTTAAACAGTGATCAATCCCGACCGCTTATCGTGGCTGAAGGTTTTGCCACGGCGTCAAGCGTCGCCCATCTGACCGGCCAGCCTGTTATCGTTGCTTTCGATAGTGGTAATCTGGCTCCGGTCTGCGAATCTTTGCGTGAGCGATATCCAAGCCGCCCGCTCTTCATTGCCGCTGATAACGATCACAAGGCGGAACGGGAGCGGGATGCGCAGGGCCAGCCAAAGCCGAATGTCGGTCTGGAGAAGGCGCAGTCAGCAGCAGAGAAGTTCGGCGGTGGCGTGATTACGCCCGACTTTTCCAAAGAGGATAAAGGCTCTGACTGGAACGATTATCTGGCAGAGAAGGGCGAAGAGGCCACGAAACGGCATTTTGCTGAACAAATGGCCGCTGCCCGTGTGCAGGCGACATTGGCCGCACAGAAAATTGCGAGCCTTGCAGACGAGCATCTGGCCGATCTGCAGAATGATTCTGGCGTTAGCAAAGATGATGAAGCTATCGCAAAAGCCCGCAGCGAAAATGCCCATGCTTTGGTGTTCGCTTCGGCGCAATTGGATGAGGTTTACGGCAAGACAGCTCAGGCTCTTGCCATGGAGAGAGCGACAGAAACAGCCCCATCAAGCTCAATCGACGCGATTGAAGCAGGTCTGGATCGGCTCGAAACCGGCGTAAAAACCGAGCGTTCTCATATAGCGGGCAAGGAAGAGCAGTTCGCCGCCGCGAAGACCGGCAATGAAGATCGCGTTGCTGTCACCCCCAAAGCCAAAACCAGCTCACGCGCCAGCGATTTGGGTGCAGGCTATTAATCCTGCCAGTTTTTCCTTATTTGAAGGTTATTTATTTTGACGACTTTGATAATTGTTGAATCACCCGGAAAATTAAAAAAATCGGTGCCATTTTAGGTGCTGGCTATAAAGTTGCAGCAAGTGTTGGCCATGTTCGCGATCTGCCTGAAGCGAAAGATGGTCATATTGGCCTTGGGCCGCCTGATTATCGTTTGCATTACGAACCGACGGCACGGGGTCGCAAGGTTCTCAGCGATTTGCGCGCAATGATTTCGACCGCAGACCGTGTTTTGCTCGCAACCGATCCGGATCGGGAGGGCGAGGCTATCGCCTGGCATCTGGCAGACGCGTTAAATCTCAAAAATCCGGAACGCATCACATTTACGGCTATTACCGACGAGAAGGTAAAGCAGGCTGTGGCTTCTCCTCGTCCGCTTGATATGGACCGGGTTCATGCTCAGGAAGCGCGGCGCGCTCTGGACCGCATGTTTGGTTATCGTGTTAGTCCAGCACTTTCGGATCGGGCAGGCGGCCGTCTCTCAGCAGGTCGTGTCCAATCTCCTGCTGTGCGTCTGGTCGTTGACCGGGAACGGGCGATCACAGCCTTCAAGATTACCAGTCATTTTGGAGCCGAACTGACTTTCTGCGAAGCTGACGGAACCAATTGGACGGCGATGTGGGATACAAAACCGCATCTGCAGGGCGACAATCGCTATTTTCTGGATGGCGGATTTGCCCAGAGTGTCGCAGATCTGCGATCTGTGGTCGTTGAAAGCTTCATCGATCAGGAAAAGGCGCGGGGACCGGAAGCGCCCTTCACCACGTCGACAATGCAGCAGATCGCTGGCACGCGGCTTAAAATGAAGCCGAAGCGGACCATGGAGATCGCGCAAAAGCTCTATGAGGCCGGCCTCATCACCTATCATCGTACCGACGCCCCAAACCTTGATGTGGCTGGTATTGCCGACATTACAGACTACGCCAACGCAGCCGGATTACCGCTTCATGATAAGCAACGGACGTTCAAGGCGAAAGAAGGCGCACAGGAAGGGCATGAGGCTATCCGTCCAACACACGCCGATCAGCTGGAGGCAGGAGAGACCGCTGAAGAAAAGGCACTCTATAAGCTGATATGGCAACGGGCGGTAGCCTCGCAACTCGCCGACGCCAGTTATGCAGTTCGAACCGCCGTTTTGGTCGGAAAGCTGGAAGAACAGCAGGTTCGATTTGTCGCGACGGGACGCACGCTCGTCAAACCGGGCTTTCTGGCCATCTATGGTGACAGTGCCGACGACAGCGACGAACAATCGGACGATGAGGGCAGCGGTTCAAGCAATCCCGTACCGGTTCTCGCAATCGACGCAGGCCTCAATGCGCAAAGCGGACGCGTCCTCGCCAGGAAGACCAAGCCGCCGCAGCGGTTCAGGCAGGCCTCGCTCGTTGCTGAACTGGAGCGACGTGGCATTGGGCGTCCGAGCACATACGCAGCCATTCTCGACGGTGTTCTGACGCGCGCTTACATCACTGAGGACAGCAAAGGGTTCCTTGCACCCAGCAAGGTCGGAGAAACCGTTCGTGATGCGCTCGTGGGGCATTTTGCTTTCGCCGAATTTGATTACACGCTGGCGCTGGAAGATCAGCTCGATAGTATCGCCGAGGCAAAAACCAGTTATCACGACGTTGTGGCTGATGCATGGACTTCGCTTACTATCGAGCTGGACCAATTCGGATCGGTCGATATTGCGCCCACACATGCTTGCCCTGAATGCGGCAAAGCACTGCGACGCATGAAGGGTGCTTCTGGGTTCTTCTGGGGCTGTTCCGCTTATCCGGATTGCAAGACCACATTGCCTGACGTCAAGGGAAAACCGGGAGAACGCAAGGCACGGCCTGTACAAACCGCGTTTTCCTGCACGGAATGCGGCAAGCCGCTTACGCGATTGCGGGGCATGTCCAAGCCAAAACAGAAGGGCCAGCAGCCCAAGGCTTATGATTTTTATAGCTGCACCGGTTTTCCCAACTGCAAAACAAACTTTCAGACTGGTCCGGATGGAAATCCGGTCTTTAGTGGAAAGTCGTAAATAGCGCCATAGAAGTGGCTCAGAACGTTGGCGCGTTCTGAGCCGCGGTTCCAAAAACCCACATTACCAGATTTCAGAGAACCAATATCATGATAAATTTTGTGCCTCGTGCGCGCAATGACTCACGCAGCAAAGAATCTTTCCTTGTTCGATACCAACGCTTCTTGCGTGGCGGACGGGTAATCAAAAGTAAAAAATTAGTTTTGTCAGCGGTGCCTTATATTATTGGCGCACTGGTTTTGGGAACCGCGCCGGCAAATGCAGATATCTACTGGAATGCAGGTTCGGGCACATGGGATGCCACTACGCAGAATTGGGATTCAAATTCGACGTTGGGCAGTCCGAGTTCCACGACCTGGCAGGATGGAGAAATTGCCAATTTCCGTGGCACCGGCGGACTAGTCACAATCAACAACGGATATGCACCGACGGTTGGTGGACTTCATTTCAGTCATGGCGGCTATACCCTGTCAAATGGCACGATCCATCTTCAACACGAACCGGGCCATGCTGTTACGCCACCATCCATTACCAATGATGACACTCAGAATGCAGTGACTATCCACAGCCAGTTCGATGGCGTAGACAGTGCTTATATTAACGGTGCGGGTAAAATCATTCTTACCGGACAGCAATCAGTACGTTTTGGTGTTAGTAATGGTACGCTTCAACTAGGGGACGGCACGACTGACGCTGCTCTCCCCGATGATATTAGTGCAACCAATATAAGTGTGTCCAGTAACGGCACTCTGTTAATGAATAATGTTGGAGATGTCAGCCTGACGGGGGGAGCGATTACTGGCACTTTTCGTCAGATCGGCAGTGGAACTACCACCCTTGAATCGGATCGAGGTTCTTTGGGTTCCGGTACTTACTATCTCGACAATGGCGTTACACGGATAGCTGGTTCCGCTACTAATTTTAGCGGAAACTGGCATCTTAACGGCGGAACGCTGGCAATTGGGACAGGAATAATACCTTCAGCATCATCGATAGTGACAGTCGATAAAGACTCTACAATTTTTCAAGATGGTTACGGTGGTTCCTTCATGGGAATATCCGGCGCGGGAATCTTGACAATAGATGGTAACTGTCAATGTGGAACCTCGTTTCGTGGTGATATTAATACTGGCGGATTGATCATTTCTCGCAACACCCTCGTCAGGGTTGATTCCAACAATGGCACAAACACAAATTTAAACACAGATACTACCAATAACGGTACTATATGGTTTAGTGAATCAGAAATTAATCCAGCTTTATCAACCGTTACTGGTATAATTTCCGGCCTTGGGAATGTTTCTGTTTATGGGCTGGGAAAAACTATTTTTTCTGCTGATAATACATATAGCGGCGGAACTTTCATAGACGGAAGCACCACCACTTTACAGCTCGGTTTTGGCGGAACAACTGGCTCAGTTGAGGGAGCTATCACCAACAATGGAACGTTGACGTTCGATCACTCCAACGATTTCACTTTTGTCAATGATGTTAGTGGCGGGGGAAAGCTTGTCATTGACGGCCAGCATACATTTACCATCAGTGGCAACAATTCTTACACAGGTGGTACATTCGTCACGAACACCACGCTGATAATTGATGCTGATAGTGAGCTAGGAGCGCAACAAAGCAAATTAAGCCTGTCCGATAGTCAGTTATCTTTGACGGACGACTTCACATCCGGTCGAAATTTTGAAATTAATGGTTCTTCCGATACGATATTCAGTGATCACGATGCAACCTTGACCGGTATGCTTTCGGGCGCGGGCTCGTTGATAAAGTCAGGCAACGGAACACTGACATTAACCGGCAACAGTACCGGTTATGCCCAGAACATCAGCGTTCAGTCCGGAGGACTTGTCGTTGATGGAAATACATCCGCGTCAGTGGAGGCAGGCGCTGGCAGTTTCATATCTGGCAGCGGCCATATTGGCGATCTCACTATTCACGACAACGCCTCCTTGCGCGGACAGGCTGGACAAACGCTTCATGCTGGGACGATTTCACTATCCGATCACGGTACCACGGACGTTAAGCTCGGATCTCCAAGCGACAACGGATTATTTGATGTCACCGGAAATCTTCATCTTGGCGGCACGTTAGATGTTCAGGATGATGGCGGATTCAGTGCAGGCGTCTATCGCATTTTCGACTATGGTGGTTCGTTATCTGGAACAATGACCATCGGCGATGTTCCTGACAATGCCGATCGAGACCGCATGCACATTCAGACCAGCCAAACCGGCCAGGTAAATCTCATTAATTCAACGGGCGTAACGCTGTCGTTCTGGGACGGGGCAAATCCTTCGAATTCCGATAATAATGTGATTGATGGTGGCAACGGCACCTGGAACGCCTTGAGCCAATTCTGGACCGACGAGCAGGGAAGCCAGAACGGAAATTGGGGCCCAGGGGCCTTCGCCGTATTCGGTGGAACAAAAGGTAATGTCACCATCGACAACACCGATGGTGCGGTGAAAGCTGGCGGTATGCAGTTTATCACTGACGGATATGTTTTGGATGGCGATCCGCTTGAGCTCGATAACGGCACCAGCACGCCGATTATTACGGTTGGTGATCATTCAGTAAACAGCGCAAACATCTCTGTAACCATCAATTCCATACTGACAGGTTCGCACGGCATGGATAAGACGGACGCTGGCCGACTGATCCTGACAGCGGACAATACCTATATTGGCACCACCCACGTTGACGGCGGCGTCCTTCAGCTCGGCAATGACACAGCCACCGGTTCTGTTACGGGTGGTATCAGCGTGGCCAAGGGCGCTCAGCTTGAAATACGCCATTCCGGCGATTTTACTCAAGCCGGCCAGATCAATGGTGACGGATCTGTCCTGCAAAACGGAGCAGGTGAAACGACCTTTGCCGGTGACAACTCGTTTACAGGCGGCCTCATAGTTCGCAAAGGCACGGCAAAGGCCGGCGTGGATGATCATTCATTTGGTTCTGGTGTTCTGACGGTGGAGCAGAACGGCATAGCTGCACTCGATGGACACAATACGACCGTCGCAGGCCTTACGGGATCCGGCAAGGTGCACCTGGACAACGCCTCCTTGACGTTGAATCAAGACATCAACACACTTTTCTCCGGTCAGCTCGACGGCTCCGGTGGTGTGATCAAGGATGGTTCCGGTATTCTGGAATTATCAGGTGAAAACACTTATTCCGGGCTGACCTCAATTCAGAAGGGCGAAATCAGACAGACCGGGCAGGGCGCAATCAGCGCCAGTTCTACCTTCGATATCAGCGATAAAGGCAGTCTGGATCTGGGCGGGTTCAACTCGCAGATGTCCGGCTTGACGAATGCCGGTGTCATCCGGTTTGGCGGAACCGGCGGTACAGTATTGAATGTTTCCGGCGACTATAACGGCCACGATGGCACACTCCTCATTAACACCGTACTTGCTGATGACAAATCCCAGACCGACATGTTGAAAGTCGGTGGCAATACATCCGGAAAAACGAATGTGAAAGTTGTCAATCGCGGCGGACTGGGCGCACAGACTGTCAACGGCATTGAAATCGTTGATGTCTCTGGACAATCCGATGGGCAGTTCATGCTTAATGGCGATTTCGTTACAAAGGATGGGCAGCAGGCGGTCATTGGCGGTGCCTATGCCTATACCCTACATAAGGGAGGGATAACCAGTCCAGACGATGGCGACTGGTATTTGCGTAGCGAGCTGAAGGACCCTCTTTCTCCACCTTCTCCTGATAATCCGACAGATCCGCGTTATAGCCCGACCGTTCCGGTCTATGAGGGCGTAGTCAACAATATGCAGGCACTCAACCGATTGCCGACTTTGCGCGAGCGCGTGGGCGATCGTTATAATCGCGATGACCCAGAAGCATTTTATGATTTGTCGCAATATGCTGGTGGCAGTGACAATGCCGCCAATACGGAATCCGGAAAGGCTGTCTGGGCGCGCATCGAGGGCGCTTACAATTCCCTGCAACCGACGGCTACCACTGGTCGGCTTAAGCAATCGATCAATCAGCTTCGTTACGAGATTGGCGCAGACGGAAAAATCTATGAAGGTGATGATGGTGCGCTCTATTTTGGTGTTTCCGGTACCTATGGAACGGCTCACAGTAAAACGTCTGCCGAAGCTGGAGAAGGCACAATCGATACCGAAGGCTGGGGCCTGCATGGGACTTTGACCTGGTATGGGTCTGACGGCTTTTATGTCGACGCGCAGGCACAGACAAATTGGTACAACAATGATCTGTTCTCCAATACAGCCAACAATGGCTTTGCCAATGGCAAGCATGGTTTCGGTTACGCCTTGAGCGTTGAAAGCGGCAAACAGTTCGATCTGGACGAAACCTGGTCGCTGACGCCACAAGCACAGCTGATGTTCTCGTCTGTCAGGTTAAACGATTTCACAGATGCCTATCAGAGCAGGGTTTCCATGCAGGACGGTAACAGTCTGTCACTGCGGTTGGGACTGGCGGCTGATTACCGGAACGCCTGGACGACCGTTGCTGGAACACCAATGAAGGCCGATCTTTATGGCATCATGAATGTTTATCAGGATTTCGAAGGCGATGCCTCGATCATGGTTTCCGACACTGCCTTGAAAACCAAAAACGACAAAACGTGGGGCGGGATAGGCTGGGGCGGAAACCTCGCCTGGAATGATCAATACGCCGTTTATGGGCAAGGGGCCATTAACACCAGCCTCTCACATTTTGGCGACAGCTACGCGGTAACTGGAACGATAGGCTTCCGTAAGTGGTGGTGATGGCAAAATAGCTCTTCAAGGATGACAAAACCCGGTTAATCCGGGTTTTGTCTGTTGACATTGTACAATAACAATGTACACAATAGGCATAATTAATGTACAGGATGCATCAAAATGGCCTTTAATGTTAACGATGGCGCTGTGGAAGCACTGCTCGATCAGCTGATGCGCAAGAGTGGCATCAAGACCAAAGTCAGTGCGATCCGGATTTCCTTGCAGCATGAACTCGAACGATTAGACAATGAGGTGCCACTCAGAGTCAAATTCGATGAAATTCGCGAAAGAAAGAAAACCTTGCTCGGTGATCCGGTGGCGGGCGTTGATCATAAGAAAATGATGGACGAGCTGTGGGAGGAGGGCAAGTGAGTTTCGTCGACGCCTCTGCAATTGTTGCCATCCTTAATGAGGAGCCGGGATTTCAGGAGCTTGAAAAGCGGCTCAGTACCGAGACTAAGCGCCTGTATGTATCGCCTTTGGTGCGCTTTGAAGCAATTATGGCGGTAGCGCGTATTCATATTGAAGCGACCAACAAGGATGTCGATCGGCCAGCCATCGTAGAAGCTGCGCGTTCCGTGGTTGATGACTTTATAAGTGCTATGAATGCGAAAGAAATTTCGGTTGACGAAAAGGTCGGTCGGCTGGCCACGGAAGCGGCCATTCAATATGGGAAAGTAGCCGGACATAAAGCGAAGCTCAATTTTGGAGACTGTTTTGCTTATGCCGCTGCGAAAGCCTATCGACTACCACTTGTTTATAAGGGAAATGATTTTTTAGAAACTGATTTGGCCTGAAACAGGCCCTTTTCTCAATTTAACTAATTGCATTTATTCACATGGATTTTGATGATGAGAAGAACCGGCATCTATGTCGCATTTGACAGGTTCGGCGCGCATTACGATTACGCACGCCATTTTGATAGTGAACGCAATGGGGATGACGCTCTTGTTCAGGCCGGGAAAATTGCAGCTCTGAAGGCAGATGCGGCCAGTCGAGGGGGAAAGGTTGACCTTCTGACGCTGGAGGAGTTCGACGCGCTCATTCTGACCAACTGGCGCATTGAAGCCGGACAACGCGTTAAGAATGAGCAGGCGGCCTGAGACAGAAGGACCCAGAGCAAAAACTGTAGCCTCGTCTCTTACATATTCATGTTCATTGACAGCATCGTCCGATCAACGCCAAGCGTCCGCCATTTCATTCCGGCCTTCCGGTGATCCGACAAGCTGTTTCAATTTCCCTGGAAGCTGTATTTCAACAAGGACCAGTTCAATGCTCTATAACACCCTTTACCGCCTCACCATTGAAGTTCATTCCATCCTTCGTTTGCTCGCCAAAATCATGGCCTGGATATATGGTGTGATGTGCGTGTTCTTCTATATCAACGTCAATTTGAACAATCTGTCCTACCTGACGATGAAAGAACCAGCACTGCGATTACTGGCAGCCTATGTTTTCATGAAGGGATCTTATCTGATCAGGAATTTTATTCTGAAACGGATAGCTCGTAAAGCTCATCTGCACCG
>Ga0308157_10004739_pt1 | contig 17724 bp, 12 predicted proteins | sample PhyBR1_FD_201035 | JGI IMG/M metagenome (GOLD analysis project Ga0308157, IMG submission 201035) | Phyllosphere microbial communities from UC Gill Tract Community Farm, Albany, California, United States - DLSLB.R1 | ecosystem: Host-associated > Plants > Phyllosphere > Unclassified | place: USA...
GACGCCGAAGTCGCCCTGGATCACGTGCCAGAGCCAGTCGACGTACTGCACGAGGATCGGACGGTCCCACCCGCGCTGCTCGAGCATGGCCTGCACGCCTTCGGGCGTGGCCGACTGCCCGAGGATCGTGCGGGCGACATCGTCGAACGATGTGCTCAGCAGGAGGAAGACGAGAAGGGTGATCACGAGGGCGAGCAGGATGCCGCTCCCGAGCCGCTTGAGGATATACGAGATCATGTGTGATTCGTCCCGGTTGAGAGGGGCGGCCGCACCGGCCGCCCCTCGGGATGGTTATTCGCCGTCGATGAAGGCGCGGACCGTCATGGGCAGGCCACCGACGGTCGAGTAGCTGAAGCCATCGCTCAGAGCCCAGGTCGAACCGATGAACGCGATCGGCACCGTGAGCGCGTGCTCCACGGCGTACTCATTGAGGCCCTGATACGCATCGAGCGCGTTCTCCGTGCCGACCGTGCTGTTGATCTCGGCGAAGGCCGTGTCGAGGCCCTCATCGCTGTAGTTCAGCGGGTTGAGATAACCGCCCTGACCATAGTGGTTGAATGCCTCCTGCGGTTCGGAAGCAAGACCCGTGATCTGCAAGGTCATCCCGTAGTCACCCGACAGATGCGCCGACTGTGCCTGCTGCGGAGGGACGGCCTGCCAATCGGCCTTGAGACCGATGCTCTCGAACGCCTCGCTGATGGCGGGTTCGACGGTTGTCGAGAGGTATGTGCTCGGGATCGCGAAGGTCTCACCGGTGAAACCGGCCTCCTCGACGAGCGCCTTCCCCTTCTCCGGGTCATAGGGATAGGTGCCGTCGAGCGACTCGTCGTAGACGAGACCCGACGGGTTGAACACCTGATCGGTGGCCTGCCCCTTGCCGGCGAACAGCCCTTGAACCATCCCCTCCCGATCCATTGCGTAGTTGATGGCCTGACGCACGCGCTCATCGCCCAGCGCGGGGAACTTCTCGCCACCCTTGTCGATGATGTCCAGGACCACGAGGGCCGTTGCGGGGATATCCGCAACGGTGAACTTACTTTGGTCGAGCTGCCCGACGAGCTGCGACTGCACCGTGCCGGCATCGATCTCGCCGGATTGCAAGGCATTGAGGGCCGCCGTCGGGTCCTGCATCACGCGGACGGTGAAGGTGTCGAACGGGATCGCGTCGGCGTTCCAGTAGTCGTCGCGCTTTTCGAGCACGTAGGTCGTGCCCGGCACGGTCTTCTCGGTGTCGAGGGTGTAGGGCCCGGAACCGACGGGGTCGGTCGCGGTGCTCTCGTCGGCAAGCGTGTCGGGCTGGCCGAAAGCGCCTGCGCCAAGCGCCAGGTTCTCGACGAACTGCGGGTCATAGTGGTCGAAGTGCACCTCGACAGTCGTGTCGTCGACCGCGACGATCTCGGTCACCTGGCTGTACTTCGGCTGGACGACGCCGGGCGTGGAGCGAGTGCGCTCCAGCGAGGCAGCGACTGTATCGGCGGTGACAGGTGTGCCGTCGCTGAAAGTCATGCCCTCCTGCAGCGTCAACGACAGCACGGTGCCGTCGTCGTTATAGGACCATTCCTTTGCGGCGTTCGGCACGAGCTCGCCCGTCTGCGGGTCGCGTGCCAGAAGCGTGTCCATGATCGAACCCCAGATCATCATCTGGGCGCCGTCCGCGACCTGCGCCGGGTCGAGCGAGTTAGGCGCGGACTGCACCGCGATGGCGTAGTCGACCGGCGTCGAGCCGTCGCTTGTGGCCGGCTGCTCGTTCGAGTCCGCCGAGCAGCCCGTCAGGGCGAGCGCTGCGACCGCACTGGTGGCAAGCAGGATGCGACCCGAGCGCCGCAGGGGGGTGGGGTGGGACATCACATTCTCCTTCGAATGGGTACCGGACGAACGACTCATGCGTTGCCGTAGCTCACAGTAAAACACCTTTTGGATCAATTGACAATCGGTTGCCGTGGTCACGGTTTGACAACGCCGCCCCGCACGCTGATATCTCCCGACAATCCCCGCCATTCAGCAAAGAACACAGCAAGCTTGCTATAGCAACCGATTGCCAATAGGGTGGCCGCAAGCCATCGAGAAACGAGGACGTTTTGACGATCATCAGCTCCGCGGACGTCGACCGCATCGAGATCACGACCGTGCCCCTTCCCGACCACGTGCATGATCCGAGCGGCACCTATACCGCTTCGGGGAATGTTGCCGTGTTGCATCGAACGGGCGCACCGGGAGCTGACGAATTTGCCGTCTCGATCGTCGCCGACGACGGTTCCGACTTCCGCACGATCTTCGAGGGATCGATCCCGCAGCATTCGAAGGCGAACGGCATCCGGCTCATGCCGTTCGCCGACAACACCCGCTTCCACCTGGGCGATTGGATCCTGGAGTGCGAACCCGACATCGACACCTGCCGCGGGGCGCGCCTGGTGCCGGTGGAGTATCCGTGGGGAGTCACGGAGAGCCCCCTGACGACGCATCACTGGTCGGAGATCATCGTCTCGCCCGACAACGATCACGTGGCGTGGACAATGTTGCGATCGGACATGGGCGCGGCGGCCGCCTGGGGCCGGCTCCGCCGCGAGGCGGAGCGATACGTCATCGACGATGCGACGATCATCAGTGGCTCGGCGGAGCTGGTCCCGGATCCGGAGCGCGACGGTTTCGTGACGGTTCCCGTCACCCGCGGCGGGGAGGTGAAGCAGTTCGTGCGCGGCGGCACAGCGATCTCGCAGGTCGGCGACGGCGGCGGTTTCCTCCCGGACTCCGTGGTGCAGGAGCTCGACGGCGAGGGCGTCATCCCGGTCACCCGCACACCAGGCTACGATGAGACGACGATCTTCTCCCCCGACGAGCAGCTCGGCATCGTCATGACCTCACGAGCGTCCGAGCCCACGAACCCGGCGATCCTCGGCCTGGTGCCGCGGCCCTGTGCGAGCCTCGCGGGACGGGGCGTCTCCTGGGCCGCCTACATGTACACCGTTTCCGGAGTGCGGACGTTCCGAGGCGGCAATGTCGGACCGGCACTCGTCTCGATCGACCGATCAAGCTCGGACTCCGATTACGTCGGCACCGACCTCTCCGATCCGGAGGGCCGATGGGTGTACTACTCACCCATGTCCTGGCATCCGTCCAGCACCCGCGCGATGTGGATGGAGGGCTTGCGAGAGATCACGCCGGGGGGCGAGCATCCGAAGATGCGGATCCGCGTGGCGCGCCTCCTCGACTACGCGGCAAGCGCGGCCGTCCCCGTGGCGCCTGCGCCGAAACGGATCCCGTACGGACTCACGGGCGAGGACGCCCGTGCATCGCTGAGCAAGCCTGCGCCCGATGTGATCACCGGACGCATCGCGGGCCGGCACTCGGGTCACGTCGACGTCGAACGCCGCGCGGGCGACATCGCCTCGGGCCGCGCGGCCACGACCAGCATCGTGTACTCGGGGTACAGCGATGACGGCAAGGCGTTCTACGACGGGTCGGAGCGCTCGGAGAGCTCGTTCGCGACCGGCACCGTCTACACAGCGGACCTTGCGGTGACGGGTGCGGTCGACGCCGAGATGCGCCTCCGCATGACGTGGACGGGCGTCGCGGACGGCACGCGGCTCGTATTCGCGAACGCCGCCGACGGATCCCCCGCCTCGCACGGCTTCGCACGCCTCGGCGAGCGCCGCCTCGAGGTCGACGACCTCGTCGAGTAGGCGCTCAGCGCGTCGGCGCGGGCCCGGTGGACTGACGCTCGACGAAGTAGCTCGTCGCCAGCTGCCGCGTCTCGCCGGGCTCGACGACGTCGAGGAGCAGCGTGACCGCGGCCATGCCGGTCTCCGTGTGAGGCATATGCACGGTCGACAGCTTCGGCGAGGTGAGCGTTGCTCCGAAGATGTCGTCGAAGCCGACAATGCTGAGGTCGTCGGGGACACGAACGCCGGCGTCGGCAGCGGCCTCGAGAAGACCCATGGCGATGAGATCGTTATACGCGAGTACCGCGGTGGCGCCCGTCGCCCGGACGCGCCGCCAGGCGTCGCTTCCGCCCTCGATCGTCGGTTCGGCTGCGGCCACCTCCGTCACGGTGAATCCGTGCGCGACCGCCGCTTCGAACACCGCCTCCCACCGCGCCGTGTTCGACCACGATTCGCGGGGCCCCGCGACATAGGCGAGCGAGGTGTGCCCATGCTTCGCGAGCAGGTCGACTGCCTGCTCGATGCCGGGCCCCACGCGCGGCGCGATCGCGTCGATCCCCTCGACGCGTCGATTCAGCAGCATGAGCGGCTTGCCCTCGGCGAAGGCGAGAAGCTCTTCGTCGCCGAGCCGCGAGCCGCCGACGATGATCCCATCGGTGCTGATCTGCATCTTCTCGAGGATCGCCCGCTCGCTGTCGGGGTCCTCCTGCGTCTCGGCGAGCACGAGCATGAGCCCGTTCTGCGCGGCGACGTTCTCGGCGCCACGGATGATGTCGAAATACACCGGGTTCGTGATGTCGGACAGCACCAGGCCCAGCGAGCCCGTCTGCCCGGTCTGCAGCGAGCGAGCCATGAGGTTCGTGCGGTACCCGAGTTCCGCTGCCGCCTGCTTGACGCGCTCCGCCGTGCGTGCGCTCACACGTCCCGGGCTGTTGAGCGCGCGCGACACCGTCGACGCGTTGACACCGACCTTCGCGGCGATGTCATAGATCGTGACGGGTGCGCCGGCTCGCTCGTTCGCCATGTGTCAGGGTCCTCTCGTTCCCTGACATGTAATCACGCCGCGGCGCAGGCCTCCGAAAGCGCGTGGCTCCCCGCGTCGATGTCGCGCGTCGCGCCGCTCGGCAGCACCACCCGCGCAGTGACCCCTTCGGGCAACGCGACGTCGAGGCGGAAGATGCCCTCCTCGATGCGCCAGGCGACGTCGATGCGCCCGCGCGGCGCCTCGTGATGGCCACGGGCCGACGTGACCCCACCGCCCGGCACGGGAGCGATCAGGGCTCGGCTCCACCCGACGGATCCCTCGTCCTGGCGCAGGCCGAGCACGTGGGTGTGCAGGAAGCGCACGACAGCCCCCTTGCTGTAGTGATTCAGGGACTCGTGGGCCTTGCCCTCGGCATCGATGCCTTCCCATTCCTCCCAGATGGTCGTCGCCCCGCGGTCGACCATGGTGAGCCACGACGGTGCCGTGCGCTGCTGCAGCAGTTCGTAGGCAACGTCGGCGCGGCCGTTGTCCGCGAGCACGGGAAGGAGATAGGCGGTCGAGAGGAATCCCGTCGTCAGGTGCGTGCCGGCGGCGCGAATCAGCTCGACGAGGCGCGAAACCGCAGCGGGTACAAGGCCTTCGGGCACGAGACCGAACTCGAGAGCGCGCACGTACGACGCCTGGGTATCGATCGAGGTTCGCCCGTCCGCGCCGAGATACGCCGCCGCCCATGCATCGCGGATCCGTTCGGCGAGCGCCTCGTAACGCGAACCTTCCTTCCCGAGAATCGCGGCGATGCGCGCGAGCGTCGAGATGGAGCGGAAGAAGTAGGCCGTGCCGACCTCGCCCTTGTCGGCCGCGAACCAGGCCATCGGGTTGTCCTGCACGGGGTTGATCTCGTTGCCCTCAGCATCGCGCTGTCGCGGCTCGAGCCACTCTCCCCAGTGGAACGTCCCGTCCCAGAGATACCGTTCATAGGGCTCAGGCTCGCCCGTGCGGGCCATGTGGCGCGTGGTCGCGGCCATTTCGGTCTGCCACGATGTCCACCGCACCATGGCGTCCCAGTTCTCGTCGAGAACAGCGGCATCGCCGTAGGCGAGGTACATCTCCCACGGCACCGCGACGATCGCATCCCCCCAGCCCGCGGATCCGGTCATCATCGCGAGCCGGTCGTCGAGGTGCGCACGGATCCGGCGCCCGTCGGGCGAGAAGTTGGCGATGCGACCGTCGTCGAGCTGGTCGTCGCGCACCGACTGCAACCACTTGCGGGTGAAGCCGAGCACGTCGTACAGGCGCGTCGCCGTCGGGGCGAACACCTGGTAGTCGCCCGTCCAGCCCATGCGCTCGCGCGTGGGGCAGTCGGTCGGCGTATCGACCGCGTTTCCGCGGAAGCTCCAATCGGCGATGGCATGCAGCCGCACGAGGTCGGGGTCGCTGCACTCGAAGGATCCCGCCCTCGCGAGGTCGGAGTGCACAATCTGCATCGTCGCGGTCGCGGGGTCGAAGGGCGCACCCTCGCGCACGATGCGGGCGAACTGGAAGCCATGCACTGTGTGGCGCGGTTCGAAGACCTCTCCCCCGCCACCCGACACGACCTCGTCGCACTGCTCGAAGTGCACCGTCTCTCCGCCGGGTTCGCTCGAGTCGAGGTGCGAGGTATCGAGGTCGCCATCGAGGCCGACGTACTCGCCGTGATCGATCGTCGTGCGCGTGCCTCGCGGCCCAAGGTCGGTCATCCGCAACCACCCGGAGGCGTTCTGCCCGAAGTCGAGGATCCACACCCCGGCACGGATCTCAACGGCGCGCCGCGGCGCACGCGATTCGATCACCCGAACCGGCGGGGCCGGAGACCAACTGATATCCGGGGCGCTCACCTCGTCGACGAGCACGGGCTGAGCGGGGCCGGCCGGGGCCGTGAGATCCGTGCTCTGGCCGCGCATGAGGCTCGCCCGTACGATGGGCGAGCGGTGAGCCGTCCACCGCTCATCGGTCGCCACGATCTGCTCGCGCCCGTCGGCGTATCGCACCGTCAGCTCCGCGCGGACCGCGGTGCGATCGCCCCAGCTCGCGGGGCGATGGAACGCCCCGACCTCACCGCGGTACCAGCCGTCGGAGAGCGTGATCTCCAGCTCGTTCTCACCCGCACTGAGGAGCGCCGTCACATCGTAGCGCTGCGCGTAGAGCGTGCTCTCGTACGAGGTGCTTCCTGGCGCGAGCTCGATGTCGCCGACGCGCGAGCCGTTCACAGTCGCCGTATACACACCCAGCGCGGTCGCGCGAAGCTCGGCGGACACGACTCCCTCGTCCGCGTGGAACACGCGCCGCATCGCGTGCGCCGGTCGCGGTGCTGCCTCGGCTTCTGCGGGCGGGGATATCCAATGCGATCGGCCGAGAAGATCGCCGTTACCGAGTGTCATGCGCCCGCTCCTCCACGCTCACCAACCCATGATCGTGTCTCGACTCTAGCCCCGCTTCGTCACCAATGGCAATCGAATGCCACCACGATCTCACACAAAAGAGCGCGGCATGGAATTGTCGAACTTACCGGGAAACTACTACTGTTGCGGTAAGCGATTCGAGGAGACACCGTGACCGACAACGACGCCGATTCGTCCTCTTCTGGCAACCGAAAGCCATCGGCGACGATCTACGACATCGCGCGCGAGCTCGGCCTGAGCCCGTCGACGGTGTCGCGCGCCCTCACGAAGCCGGGGCGAGTAAGCGAGAAGACGGCCACACGGATCCACAAGGTCGCCGCCGACCTGGGCTATCGAAGCAACCCGATGGCCCGTGCGCTGCCCACGGGGCGCACACGCATGCTCGGTCTCGTCGTCTCCGACCTCACCAACCCCGTATTCTTCCGCCTCGTGCGCGGCGCCGAGCAGGCATGCCATGAGCTGGGCTACACGCTCGTCTTCGCCGAGTCCCAGGAGTCGGCCGAAGCGGAACACGGCACCCTGGATCGCCTCCTCCCGGCCGTCGACGGCGTCATCCTCGCCGCGGCACGCCTCGCGGATGAGGACATCTCCCGCATCGCGGGCATCAAGGATGTCGTTCTCATCAATCGCCGTATCGGCGACATGGCGGCAATCGTTCCCGACATCGAATCGGGCATCGCGCAAGCGGTCAGCCACCTCGCAGACCTCGGGCACCGCGCGATCGCATACGTGGGCGGTCCGGCCCGATCATGGATGTCGCGCACGCGCGGCGACCTCATCTTCACGCACGCGGTCGCCCACGGCATGACCTATGCCGAGATCGGCCCCAACGACCCGACGCGCGAGGGCGGCGAGCGCGCGCTTCGTCGCGTCCGGGCGTCGGGGGCGACGGCGATCCTCACCTACAACGACATCATGGCCATCGGGCTCATGCGCGCGTACCAACGCGATGGCGCCGCGCTCCCCGACGAGGTGAGCGTCATCGGCTTCGACGACATCTTCGGCGCCGATTTCGCCACGCCCGCGCTCTCGACGGTGCGCAGCCCCCTCGACGAGATCGGAGCCGAGGCCGTTCGTCTGCTGGTGCACGGGCTCGACGGTCGGGATGCGACGCCGCCGGTCGAGCTCGCCACGGAACTCGTCGTGCGCGAGTCGACCGCGCGTCCACCGGCCTAACTCCGCGACGCCTCGGCTCGCAATACAAAAGCCTCTCCGCAGTGCAATCGATTGCCATATGCTGTATGCCATGGCATCTTTACCGATCCTTCCCGGGTTCCACCCGGACCCGTCGATCTGCCGCGTCGGCGATGACTTCTTCCTACTGAACTCGTCGTTCGAATACGTGCCCGGCCTGCCGCTGCACCGTTCGCGCGACCTCATCTCATGGGAACTCATCGGTCACGCCGTCGCGGAGGCCGCCCTCGTCGCGGCTCCCGAAGGATCCCCAGGCGCGTCCACGGGGCTGTACGGCCCGTCGCTTCGCCATCACGATGGTCGGTTCTGGGCGACGACGACGAGCCTCGGCCACTTCCTCGAGGGCCCACTCGTCACGCACGCCGAGAGCCCGGAGGGGCCGTGGTCCGCCCCCGTGTTCGTGAGCGGCATCATGGGCATCGACCCCGACCTCGCCTGGGACGACGAGGGCACCTGCCTGCTGACCTGGCGCTCGATCACACCGTCGGGCATCAGCCAGATCGATATCGACCCGTCCACGGGCGAGACCCTCGGGGAGCCCCGCCTACTCTGGGGCGACGACGCGCTCGGCGAGACCGAAGGCCCGCACCTCGTCCACCGCGGCGAGTGGTGGTACCTCGTAACGGCGCAGGGCGGCACGCACACGGGCCACGGCGTCTCGGTCGCGCGCTCGCGGGATCCCCGGGGCCCGTTCGAACCGCACCCGCAGAACCCGATCTTCTCGCACCGCAGCACGAACCATCCCGTGCAGGCGACCGGCCACGCCGACCTCGTCGACCTGCCGGACGGATCCTGGGCGATGGTGTTCCTCGGCATCCGCCCGCAGGGATCCTTCCCCCGCTATCACGTGCTCGGTCGGGAGACCTTCCTCGCCGGCGTCGACTGGATCGACGACTGGCCCGTCGTGGTCGAGGGCCACTTCCCATCCCCCGCCGAGTCGGTGGGCTTCGCCGACTCTTTCGATGACCTAGACGCGCGCTGGGTCTCGCCCTCCGTCGCGCGCGAGACGTTCGCGCGCGCCGACGGAGTCCTCGCACTCGATCCGGGCCGAGAGGCGGACGCGTCCGAGCAGCTACGGGTGCTGTGCGGCCGCGTGCGTCACACCGAGTGGGACGCGACCGCGACTCCCGCGGACGGCGACATCGCGCTGAGCGTCCGCCTCGACGCGCATCACTGGTTCGGCGTCGAAGTCATTGGCGGTAGCGTGCGCGCCCGGGCGGTCTCGGATCCGTTCGACCGGATCCTCGGCGAGCGCCCACTCCCCGACGGCGCGTCGCTCGCGATCCGCGCGCGCCTGATTCCGCCGACCGTGCGCGGCAATCGCGGCCCGGATCGGATCTCGCTGGGGTTCGCGACGGGCGGCGAGTTCACGCCACTCGCCGAGATCGACGGCCGTTATCTCTCGACTGAGCTCGCAGGCGGTTTCACCGGGCGAATGCTCGGCGTCGAGGCACTCGGCGCACCGGCGCGCGTCTCACGCGTCACGTACACCCCGCATTCATCCAACGAAGGAGAACAGCAATGACCAGCTTCCCGACGGGCTTCCTCTGGGGCGCCGCCACCGCGGGCCACCAGATCGAGGGCAACAACGTCAACAGCGACTGGTGGGCACGCGAGCAGATGATGCCCGGCATGGAGCCGTCGGGCGACGCCTGCGACAGCTACCATCGCTACGAGGAGGACATCGCGCTGCTCGCCGACGCGGGGCTCGACTCGTACCGCTTCAGCCTCGAGTGGTCGCGCATCGAGCCGATCGAGGGCCGCTTCTCGCGTGCCGAGCTCGCACACTACCGTCGCATGATCGAGGCGTGCGTCGCCCGTGGCGTGACGCCCGTCGTGACCCTGCAGCACTTCACGACGCCGAACTGGTTCGCGGAGCGCGGCGGGTGGCTCGCGGACGGCACCCTCGAGCTGTTCGTGCGCTACGTGCGCGAGGCGACGACGATTCTCGACGGCGTCGAGTGGGTCGTCACGATGAACGAGCCGAACATGCAGGCGGCGATCCTCACGGCGATGCGCCACATGCAGGAGCAGCGGTCGGCCGAGTGGCAGAGCCCGACGGTCGAGGCGAAGGAAGACAAGCAGCAGCACGGCCAGTTCCTCACCTATGCGGATCCAGAGATCGGCCGCACGCTCGTGAAGATTCATCACGCCGCGCGCGAGGTCGTGCGCGAGCTGACCGACGCGAAGGTCGGCTGGACGATCGCGGCCGGCGCGCTCACGGCCGCTCCGGGCGGCGAGGAGAAACTGCTCGAGATCCGCTACGGCAAGGAGGACGTCTACTGGGAGGGCGCCCGCGGCGACGACTTCGTCGGCGTGCAGGCGTATTCCAGCCAGGAGGTCGACGCGAACGGCCTCGTACCGCACCCGCCGCATCCCGACAACACTCTCGTCGGCACGGCGTTCCGTCCCGATGCTCTGGCGATGGCCGTGCGCCACGCGTGGGAGGTCAGCGAGGGCGTTCCCGTCATGGTGACCGAGAACGGCATCGCCACCGCACGCGACGAGCAGCGAATCCAGTACACCGACCTCGCGCTCCGCGGCCTGCGCGCCGCGATGGACGATGGCATCGACGTGCGCGGCTATCTGCACTGGTCGCTGCTCGACAACTACGAGTGGGGCCACTGGGAGCCCACCTTCGGCCTGATCGCGGTCGACCGCGAGACCTTCGAGCGCACGCCGAAGCCGAGCCTCGCCTGGCTGGGTGAGGTCGCGAAGCGCGGCGGGCTCGAGACATGAGGGTCTTCCCCGACGTCTCGGCGGCGTTGCTCGACTCGCTACCGGCGACTTGTCGATGATCATGACGGTCAGCACGGCCCTGTAGCGGCGCCTGCCGCGCAGAAGAGCGGCGCCGCGAACCTATGGACTGATTCGCGGCGCCGCCGTATGCACCACGAGTCGGATCGTCGCTCCCACCTGCATCGGTACAGAGCGGAGTCCGCGCACCATGCGCCGACGCTGTCCCCGGGATCCGCTGTCAGGAATCCGACCGGAACGTGTGCGTCCCGCCTTCAGTCGTCTCTCTGCGTCCGTCCGGCAACTCGATCTCTGTAACCACGCCCGCAGGACTGACGACATCGAGGAGGAAGGCTCCGTCGACGATCCGCCACGACGACGAGACCGCGCCGTATGGCGTTTCGAGCGTCGCCGATGCGCGCTCCAGGCGTGGATGCGGGTGCGGAGCGATGCGGATCGCCGCGTAGCCGGGTGCGGCCGGCTGGATGCCGGCGATGTACTCGTGGAGAAACGCGATCACCGCACCCTTGGAATAGTGATTGAGCGAGTCATGAGCGACTCCGTTCGCATCGATCCCATTCCACGCCTCCCATACCGTCGTTGCGCCGCGGTCAAGCATGGTCATCCAGCTCGGCTCTGAGTCTTGGAAGAGCACTCGATAGGCGAGATCAACGTAGCCATGGTCAGCAAGCACCGGCAACAACAGACCGGTCGTCAAGAAACCCGTGCTCAGATGCCCGCCAGCCTCTTCGATTTTGGTGGCGAGCTCCCCCGCTGCGGCGTGGGAAAGATGTTCCGGGATCAGTCCGAATGCGAGCGCACGCACGTAGTTCGCCTGGGTCGACTGAGTCAAGGAACCATCGTCTTCGAGGAACTCGGTGCGCCATGCGTGCACAGCGCCTTCCTGGATCTCGCGGAAACGGATGACCGTGGCGGCATCGCCGAGGAGTTCCGCCGCATCGGCGACGAGCTTCGCCGAGTGTGCCAGATACGCCGTTGCGACGATTGATTTATCGCTCGCCCAGTCGAACTCTACGTCCGGTTCGAGCCACTCGCCCCATTGCCAGCCGCTGTCCCACAGATACTTCTCATGCGATCGCGCTTCCGTCCCCTGGCGGCTCCGGTGACGTGTCGTGGCGGCCGTGTTCGCCGCATACTCTACCCATCGGACCATCGTTGGGAGATTCTCACGCAACACCTCGAGGTCGCCATACTGACGGTAGAGCTCCCACGGAACGATCGTCGAGGCATCACCCCACCCAGCGGCGCCGTCGAACGAGATCGGCATCTGCGGTGTCGGCGGCGCGACGCCGCAGTGCGGGGAGACGTTGAGGACGCAACCGTCTTCACGCTGGTCGTCTGCGACCGATGTCAGCCACTTGGCGCTGAACCCGCGGACGTCGTCGATGAAGGCTGCGCTGCGAATGAAGATCTGGAAGTCGCCCGTGTAGCCCCAACGCTCGCGTTGCGGGCAATCCGTCGGGATGTCACACGTATTCGCGTGCCAGCTTGCGACGGCAATACGGTGGAGCTCGTCGAGCCTCCGGTCCGACGACGAGAACTCTCCGATGCGGCGAAGGTCGGTGCGCACTTGGATCGCGGAGATGTCGCCCGCACCGAGCTCTTCTCGCAAGCCGTCGATCGCGACATAGCGGAAGCCGTGCGTTGTGTGCCGGGGCTCGAAGACATCCCCGACGACCCCGCGCGAGATGACCTCGTCGCGTTGCCCTACGCCGAGCTTGGGTTTGCCCGGGCCCTGGAAGTAGTCGATGTTGTCGAGAGTGAGATCTCCCGAGGCATCGAGTGCCTCGCCATGGATGAGCGAGACGACGGTTCCTTCGCCACCGAGGCGCGCCAGGCGCACCCAGCCGTTGAGGATCTGGCCGAAGTCGACGATCTGACGCCCCGAAGGCAAGCGCGTGATCGACACGGGCTCGTAGCGTTCCTTCCGTCTGACGGGCGGCGCAGGAGACAGCGCCAGTCGTGCTACATCGCGGGTGAGCACGTCATCGACAATGCGCACCGGGGCCCATTCCTCATGGCCGATACGGCGCAGATCACTCGTCTGACCGTCCATCAGGTCCGCACGTGTGATCGCCCCGATTCCCCATTCCCACGCTCCGCTGGTCTCAACCAACGGCTCATCGTCTGCGGTCAGCCGTGCAATGACAGCAACGTCGGACCCGAAGTTGTCTGCCAGACGTCGCGGACCGCACTTGCCGCGGAACCAGCCGTCGCTCACGACCAACTCCAGGGTGTTCTCGCCTTCATGGAGGAGCTCCAGCACATCGAACTGCTGCATGTACAACGTCTTGCGGTAGTTGGTCATACCGGGTGTCAGCTCCTCGTCACCGACTCGCATGCCGTTGACGAACGCCTCGTAAATGCCGTGTGCGGTCGCGACGAGCCGAGCCGTCGACGGCAGGCTATCGATACGGAACCCGGCGCGGAACGTGTACGCGGGCCGCTTACCTGGAGCGGGCGTCTCCCCCGTACTGCCAATCCATGCGGCCGAAGCGAAAATTGATGTCGTCATAGATCAGTCCTCTCGGGAACAGCGGTGCATCGACCTTCGGGTCGTTCCGGGTCTCGTCAATCGGTCGCCATAGAAGTATCGAAGGGTCTCAGTCTTCCCAGACCCTAGCCGTGGCAATCGATTGCCGCAAGTCGCATGCTCGCCTAAAGGACGGCTACCGCTCGCATCTACTCCACCCGCAGTACCCATCCGCCGCCCCCAAGCGGGAGGATGGAGCGTGGCCCAAATCCAGACCGAGTCGTTTCCGTGGTGGTTCCGCGACCCCCGGCGGCTCGATCGGGTCGCATTGTTCATCGCCGTCGTTCCCGCGCTGTTCGGGGCCGTCATTCTGCTGATCGCGGATACGAGTGCGCTAGAGACCGTGCCCGCGGTGATCGCTCTCGTCAGCATCGCGCTCTCGCGCAGAGACCCGCGGATCGCAGCGTTCGTCGTCGCGCTCGCTCCGCTCGTCACACTCGTGCTCCATGTCGATCCGACGTTCGCATGGACCCTCCCGATCGTCGCCGCGCCCCTCCTCACGTTGCGGGGACGCTCGGCGATGCTCGTGCTCTGGGTCGCGGTCGTCGCGAATGCGACCACGACGGGACTTGCGAACCTGCCGAACTTCGACGGCATCACCTTCGCCGCCTCCATCCTGCTCGTGATCGCGGCCGTCGCCACGACCGCGGCCCTGCAGAAGCAGATCGGCTATCTCACGGCCATGCAGGACCAGGCTCAGCGGGCCCTCGAGGCGCGCGATCGCGAGGCCGAGCGCAGCATCATCGAGGAACGGTTGCGCATCGCGCGGGACCTCCATGACGTTGTGGGCCACGAGGTCGCACTCGTGAGCGTCCAGCTCTCGCTCGCGGAGGTGCACGCGGCTCGTGACGAGGCGAAGACGCGGCAGGCGCTCGGCGAGGCGCGCGGCGGGATCCAGTCGATCCTGCACGAGATGCAACGCATCCTCGAGGTGCTGCGGTTCTCGGAGGGTGAGGATGCGAAGCGCCCGACGGGCGATATCCGCGCCGTACCCGCGCTCATCGCATCGTTTCGCGGTATCGGGATGTCGCTCGAAGCCGATCTCGCGAACATCGAGGGCCGCATCGACGCGGCCGTCGACACCGCCGTCTACCGGGTGGCGCAAGAATCACTCACGAACGCGCAGAAATACGGCTCCGGTGTTGCGCGCATCGCCCTGCGACAGGAGCACGACGTGGTCGAGTTGCGCGTCGAGAACCGGATCGCCGCCGAGCCGCAGACCCATGGATCCGGCTTCGGGCTCATCGGCATGCGCGAGCGCGTCGAATCGGCCGGCGGTACCCTCGCCATTGCGAACGACGGCGACCGTTTCTCGGTCGTCGCGCGAATGCGCACGACAGGAGAACAGCTATGAGCATCAGGGTCATGATCGCCGACGACCAGGAGATGATCCGCGTGGGATTGTCGGCGGTGCTCGACACCTTCGACGACATCGACATCGCCGGCACCGCCTCCGACGGGCTCGACGCCGTCGACAAGGCCGCGGCGTTCGACCCCGATGTCGTGCTCATGGACATCCGCATGCCCGGCATCGACGGCGTCGAGGCGACGGGCCGGATCCGCGCCGGAAACCCGCGCGTAAAGATCGTCATGCTCACGACCTTCGAGCAGGACGATCTCGTCTTCCAGGCGCTGCAGCGGGGCGCAAATGGTTACCTCGGGAAGGGCGCGTCGCCGGATCAGCTCGCCGAGGCGATCCGCGAAGTGCACACCGGTGGCGGCGCGCTCAGCGCGAAGGCCGCGGCGGCCGTGATCGCACACGTCGGCTCCGCACCCGTGCGCGAGATCGACGAGGATCTCGCGCGGCTCTTCGAGAGCCTCACCCCGCGCGAGCGGCAGTTCGTCGCGAGCGCCGCCACGGGCAAGTCCAACGAGCAGATCGCGACGGATGAGTTCCTCTCACCCTTCACCGTCAAGACGCACATCAATCGAGCGATGGCGAAACTCGGCGCCCGCGACCGGGCCCAGCTCGTCGCCTTCTGGCACGCCGCCGGAGAACCCCGCGCCTGAATTACTGCAGATGCAGTAGGCACAGCCACCCCTTCGGACACATCTGTCCGGTTGACTGAGATCAGTCAACGGAAGGGGAACTCATGGCCCAGGAAACAGACATCGACCTCGACGAGATCCGTGCGATCTACCGCCGCGAACGCGATCGGCGGATCCGCCCTGACGGCGCCCGCCAGTACGCGGGAGCAATGGGCGAATTCGGGTACTACGCGAAGGATCCATACACGGCCCGCGTCGAGCGCGAGCCCGTCACGGACCGCGTGAAGGTGCTCGTCATCGGTGCCGGCTTCGGGGGGTTGCAGACCGGCGCCTTCCTCCGCGAAGCGGGCATCGACGGAGTGCGGCTCATGGACGAGGCGGGCGACGTCGGCGGCACCTGGTACTGGAACCGGTACCCGGGTGTGCGTTGCGACATCGAGTCATACATCTACATGCCGTTGCTCGAGGAGACCGGCTATATGCCGAGCGAGCGATACGCGACAGGTGAGGAGATCCGCCAGCACGCCGTGCGCATCGCCGAGCGTTACGGCCTGTACGAGAACGCCCTCTTCCAGACCCGGGCCACATCCCTATCCTGGCAGGAGGAAGACGGCGAATGGCTCGTCGAAACGGATCGAGGGGACGTATTCCGCGCGCGGTACGTGATCACTTCCTCGGGCACCCTGACACAACCGAAGCTTCCCGGCATTCCCGGCATTACGATGTTTCGGGGTCACACGTTCCACACCAGCCGCTGGGACTACGGGGTACACGGGGTTTGACCTCGAGAGGCTGCGCGATAAGCGCGTTGGCGTCGTGGGCACCGGAGCGACAGGCCTGCAGGTGATCCCCGAGGTCGCGAAGTACGCGAAGGAGCTCGTCGTGTTCCAACGCACGCCGTCGACCGTCGACGTGCGCGACAACCGTCCTACAGATCCGGATTGGGCGGCATCGCTCGAACCGGGCTGGCAACGCGAACTCATGGACAACTTCCTTCATGCCCTCTCGGGCGAGCCCGTGGAGAAGTTGCTCGTCACGGATGGATGGACGAAGACGCCGAACCTGCAGCGAGAGATCATCTCCGGATCCTTCGGCGAGACGACCGACACCGAGCTTGAGGATGCGGCGACGATGAACCGGATCCGTGCCCGGGTCGACGAGGTCGTCGACGACCCCGAGATGGCCGCGAGGCTCAAGCCCTGGTACCGCTACATGTGCAAGCGCCCGGGCTTCAGCGACACGTATCTTCCCACGTTCAACCGTCCGAACGTGCGGCTGGTCGACACTGCCGATTCCCACGGCATCACCGCACTGACCGAGACCGCCGTCGTGGTCGGGGACGATGAGTACGAGCTCGACTGCCTCATCTTCGCGACCGGCTTCGAGGTGGGCGTCTCGGGCGTCGTCTCGGGCACGCTACCCGTCACGGGTCGCGGCGGGCAATCGCTTCTCGGCGCGTGGGCAAACGGCCCGCGCACGCTGCACAGCTTCTACACGCACGGATTCCCCAACCTCATGCACCTGAGCGGCCCGCAGGCGCCGAACTCGGTCAACTTCGTGCACATCCTGCAGGAGAACGCCTCGCACGTCGCCGCCGTCATCGCGAGCGCCGAGCGCGACGGAGCCGCCTGGATCGAGCCGACGATCGAGGCGCAGGAGGCGTGGAACGACGAGGTCATCCGCACCGCCCACGACGCCTCCGCGTTCCAGCACGAGTGCACGCCCGGGTACTACAACGGCGAGGGTTCGTTCTCGGTCACGGGGCGCATGTACTCCCCCGGCCCCGTCGCCTTCGCCCGCCTGCTCGAACAGTGGCGCGAGACCCGCATGCACGAGGTCCTCGTGCCGGCGTTCGTCGAGGCGACGGCGTGAGGCGGGCGTACGCGGCGGGCGCGCTGCTCATCGCCGCACCGCTCGCGTTGGCTGCATGCACCGCAGAGGCGGATCCGGAACCGGCGGCGAGTGCTTCCTCACCCTCCCCGCAGACGGCCGTCGAGCTCGCGAAGCTCACGGATCCGCACGACGCCACGGGCGGCACGCTCCTCGAGGGGCCGACGTTCGCGGACGACGGCTCGCTCTACGTCGTTGACGTCATGGCACCGCCCGGCGAGGCGAAGGTGCTGCGGGTCGACATCGCAGACGGATCGGCGGAGCAGGTCTACACGGACG
>Ga0308157_10004740_pt1 | contig 17723 bp, 13 predicted proteins | sample PhyBR1_FD_201035 | JGI IMG/M metagenome (GOLD analysis project Ga0308157, IMG submission 201035) | Phyllosphere microbial communities from UC Gill Tract Community Farm, Albany, California, United States - DLSLB.R1 | ecosystem: Host-associated > Plants > Phyllosphere > Unclassified | place: USA...
CCGAGCGACGCCTGATCGGCCAATAGCGCCTCGAGCTGCTGCATGCTGGCCGGCTTGACCAGGTAGTGGTCGAAGCCGGCGTCCAGCGCGGCCTGGCGGTCGGCGTCGCTGCCGTAGCCGGTCAGCGCGATCAGGAGCGGTGTGCGCTCTTTCAAACCTGCGCGGATGCGGCGCGCCAGTTCGCGGCCGTCCATGTCGGGCAGGCCGATGTCGAGGATGCAGGCGTGGGGCGCATCGTCCAGCACGCGGCGCAAGGCGGGCGCCGGCGCATGCTCGACCTCGACCCGGTAGCCTTGCGTCTCCAGCAGCAGCGCCAGCGAGGCCGCCGCGTCGGCGTTGTCGTCCACCACCAGCACCTTCGATGCGCGCGGGCCGCGCGCCTGACTGGCCGGCGCTGCTGTCTCGGTGATGGGCGCTGTCGACTCGTCCAGGCGCGGCAAAGTCACGGTGAAGGTGCTGCCGCGGCCCGGTCCGGCGCTGTCGGCGCGCACCTGCCCGCCATGCAGCTGGACCAGGTTGTGCACCAGCGCCAGGCCCAGCCCCAGGCCGCCCTCGGCCCGGTCCGGCGTGCGCCGGGCCTGGGTGAACAGGCCAAAAATATCCGGCAGCAGTTCGGGGGCGATGCCGATGCCATCGTCGCGCACCGCCAGCACGGCAACGCCGCCCACGATCCGCACCGACACCAGCAGCTCGCCTTCCTCGGGTGTGTATTTCGCCGCATTGTTGAGCAGGTTGGCCATCACCTGGATCAGGCGCTTGGCGTCGCCCTCGACCAGCGCCCTGCTGTCGGGCAGCTCGGTACGCAAGCGGTGGCGCTTCATTTCCAGCAGCGGCTGCACCTGCTCCAGGGCGGCGGTCGCCACCTGGCGCAGGTCGACCCGTTCGCGCTTGAGTTCGATCATGCCGCGCGTGACGCGCGACACGTCGAGCAGGTCGTCGACCAGGTGCACCATGTGGTCGACCTGGCGCGCGATGATCTCGCTGGTGCGCCGCACCGCACCTGGGTCGCTCGCATACACACTCTTGAGCAGGCCTGCCGCAGTGCTGACCGGCGCCAGCGGGTTCCTCAGCTCGTGCGCCAGCATGGCCAGGAATTCGTTCTTGCGCTCATCGGCCAGGCGCAGCGCCTGCAAGGCCTCGTTGCGCTCGCGCTCGGCCATGCCGCGGATCAGGTCCTGGCGGTACAGCTGGTAGGCGAAGCGCCACACCACGGCGATCAGGATCACCAGCATGCCCCACACGAACAGCCAGATCATGGTGCTCAGGTCGATGCCGGAATCGGCCGCGCGCACGGCGGCGCTGGCCACCATGCCGAGCACGATCGGGGCCAGCACCAGCGGCACCATCAGCCGGCGCAGGGTCAGGCTGCTGGGCGTGGAACTGGTCAGCGCCACCACCATGCCCTGGTCCGGCCGCAGCGCCAGCACCGAACCCGACGCCAGCATGAAGGCCAGCGCGGTGCGCAGCGAGGTGCCGCGGCCGGGCAGCAACTGGTACAGGACCGTGTCTTCGGCTGCGAAGCTGGCCAGGGTCAGCAGGGAGAACAGCAGCACGCTGGTGGCCAGCGCCTGGGCCACGGCGACCATGCGGCGCACGCCCACCATCGCCAGGCTGGCGCCGAGCACGACGAACAGGGCATCGGTCAGCGGCGCCGGCAGGCTCCACGCGTTCGACGCGGCGCCCAGGCCGAGCGACAGCGGCGCCGGGGACCAGCCGGAAAAGCGCATGGCTGCGCCGCCGAGGCCGAGCGCCAGCAGCAACAAGGCGGGCAGGCGGCCGGCGCGCGCGATCGGGCGCACTGGGTGCAGTTGCAGGAGCACGCTGGCGCCGGCGCATATGAATCCGGCCGCAGTGAGCGGATACATCTGCGGGGCGCTAATGGTGGCGCCGATCAGGGATGGCGAATGCAGTCCCCAGCCTGCCAGCGCCGCGGTGGCGAGCAGCATGCAGAGAATGGCGGCGCTTGCCGGTACGGCAGGCTTGGTCTGAAAAGTCGTCATGGGCTGGCGCCAGCCTACCAGTCCCGGCTCGTCGGGCTGGCACGGCTGCCCACCCGTCAGGGCGGATCGACGTACCAGCCGTACTCCCAGCGCCATGGCATATCGTTCGCGCCCAGCGCCAGGCGCGCGATCTCGGGGAACAGGCGCTCGGCGCGCACGTCGTTGGACAGCATCACCACGCAGCGCCGGCCGGCCTCGAGGCAGATCGCCATATTTCCGGTGCTGTCGTTATGTCCGCCCTTGAACCAGCCGATCCCGCTGCGGTCCCGGAAGGTGACCACGCCCAGGCCGGCGGCAAGGTGCGGCACCGGCGCGCCCGGCCGCGACACCAGGGTCGGGAACTGGCCCGCGCCCAGGATAGCCAGTTGTGGGCGCACCATCTCGGCCCGCAACTGGGGGCTCAAGCCATCGCCGCGCACGATCGCGGCCCACATGCGCGCCTGGTCGGCGATCGTGGTGTCCATCGACCCGGCGGCGGTGACGGCGCTGCGCTGGTCGTGCGGCACCATCTTGCCCTCGAGCGTGTAGCCGTCGGCCAGGTTGGCGCCGAAGTCGGGACGCCACTGCATGCTGGTATTGGGCATGCCGAGGCGGTCGAACACGCGCACCTGCATCTCGCGTCCGGCGTCCAGTCCCAGGCCCTGTTCGACGATCAACTGCAAGATGTACATGCCTTCGGCCGAATAGGCATAGCGCTCGCCGGGCGTAAAATGAAAGTGCAGCTTTTCGTCCGGCTCGAGCCAGCGGAAGTTGGCGAAGCCGCCCGCGTGCGTGAGCAGGATGCGCGGCGTGAGCTGGCGCCAGCGCGCATCGCCCGCCAGGTCGCTGAAATCCCGGCGCTCGCCGAGGCGGTATTCCGGCAGCGGCTTGGGCAGCAGCTTCGTGAGCGGGGCATCGAGGTCGAGCCGGCCTTCGCTCGCCAGCTGCAGCAGCATGTAGGCGAAGGCGGTCTTGGTCAGCGAAGCGCCGTACATGACGGTATCGGGCTGCAATGGCAGGTCGCGCTCGAAGTTGCGCTTGCCGTAGGCCGACACCTTGGTGACCTGGCCGTCGTCGATCACCGCCAGCGCCAGCCCGACCACCTGCCCGCGCGCCATCAGGGCCTCGATGTCGCGGTCAGAGAAACCGGGAACTGGCGCAGGACTGGCGCCGCGCGGCGCGCTTGCACAGCTGACCAGGAACATCGACACGACTGCCACGCACAACGCTTTCATCGGCGCCCCCTTGGTTGAGTTCCCGTACGGACGACAGGATGACCAAGTGTAGCGCCTGGACGGGCGCCGGACAATCGTCATGCGCCCGGCATCAGAAGCTGTGACGCAGGCCGAGCGCGGCGCCCTTCAATGTGGCGCCGGGCGCCGCGCCCAGGCTGTTGATCGCGAAGTCGTAGCCGCCGTTGTCCTCGTTGTCGAGATGGGTCACATAGGCATACAGGGCGCTGCGTTTCGACAGCGTGTAATCGTAGCCGAGCGTGACGTGGGTGGCGCCGGTGTCGGGCCCGCCGCGGATGAAGCCGATCCGGTTGCCGCGCGCGCCCTTGCCGTCGCCGGCGCGCGCCACGCCCAGGCGCAGGCCATGGGCGCCCATCTGGTGGCTGACCGAGACGTAGAAGGCGTTGCGATTCAGGTCGCCGCCCGCCAGTTCGTATTGCAAGCGCTCGGCCAGCAGCGCCACCCGGGTGTCGCCGAAGCGCCGCGCCACGGCCAGCTTGGCGCCGCTGTCGCTGCGTCCCGGCCCCTGGTAGGCATGGTGCCGCTCGTGCGCCAGGGTCGCGTACCACGGCCCCTGCTCATAGACCGCCGCGACCGATGTCAGCGACGGCTTGGCGCCACTGGCCGGGCGCTCCTCGGCCAGGCCATGCGTGAGGCGCAAGGCCACGCCTTTCCACGGCCGGCTCCAGTAATGGACCGAATTGGCCTGGCGCCGGTCGAACGACGACAGATTGCTCACATTGTCGACCGCCGCCCCCGCGCCATTGCCGATGATGCTCATATAACCGGCGGTAGTCGGATAGAAGGGATCCAGGCTGGCCGTGGCGCTGTTATAGGCGGTCGCCCAGTGGCCGGCGAACAGCGTGCCAAAGCCGCCGTCCAGGCCGCCCCGGGTGTCGCGCCGCGCCAGTTCTCCGGCGCCGGTATCGGGCGACAGCGTGCCCTCGACCTGGAAGATGGCGCTCACCCCGCCGCCCAGGTCTTCGCTGCCGCGAAAGCCGATCACCGAGCGGTTGTTCGACACGCGTTGCTGGCTCAGGCGCTGACCGTCGGCGGTGGCGGACGCCTTCACGTATTCGGCCGCGACGTTCAGGCGGCCATACAGCTGGACGTTGGTCTGGGCCTGGGCCCCGGCGGCGCATGCCGCCAGCGCCAGCGCACTACGGCGCAGGTATTTACTCATCAAGATTCTCCTCGGGAGGATTGTCGGCTATCGGCCCCGCCCAGGCATATCCCCAATCGAGGGGAGTTTTACCCCCCAATCGTGTTGTTTTACGCCGCTTTACATTTCCCGCCCTGCGCTGCGCAGCCGGCCGGGCCGTTAACCAGGGACGACTACCCGCAACAGGAAAAACGACCATGGTCAACAGCATCGGCGGCGCCAGCGCCGCACAGGCGACGTATTCCGCCACACCGGCCGCCGTCCCGAAAACGGACACCGAACAGGCGGCCACCACCACTACCACGGCGGCAGCGGGCGACGCCGCGGAAAACCCGTCGGCGCCGACCCAGAGCGCCGAATCGGCGGCCGCGACGCGCCTGGGCGACGAGTTGAAAGCCCAGGCCGACGCCACGCGCGTGCAGCGCGCCGCTGGCGGCAGCGCGGCGTCCTCGGAGACCACCGATACCGACTACATAGCCGAAGCCGACACCAATTCGGACAAGACGGTCAGCGACGAGGAACGCGCCGCCTACGAGGCCAGGCTGCGCAAGGAGACGGAAATGCAGGCCGAGGTGCGCGCCGCGTATGGACAGGACGAGGGCGCCGGGCCGGCGCTCGACGTTACCGCCTGACGCCGCGATCCGGGTCGACGTTGCACGAAAATGCTGCGCTGCACCCGGAGTTATCCGAAGTAAATTCGAAATAACTGAAGAAACGCGTTGTAGTCAGGTCGTCAACTGCGGTAGAGTGTCGCCTTCCGAGAAGACTTTCCATGAGGCGGCGCATGCCAGACCGTAGCCCAACTACGCCCCCCGGATTGTTGCTTGCAACGGACCTGAGCGCCCGCTGCGACCGGCCGCTCGAACGCGCCAAGCAGCTGGCCGATGAATTTTCCATACCGCTGGTGGTCCTGACGGTGCACGACGCACCCCAGGCGCCCGGCGAAGTGCTCCAATGGCTCGACGGCGATGCCGGGCGCGCGCAGCAAGAACACGCGGCCCGCGAGGAATTCGCGCGCGAATTCGCCGGCTCGCCGCTGCAAGCCACCCAGCGCTTCGCGGCCGGCCCGGCCGCCGGCGCCATCGTCGACAGCGCCGCCACCCTGCCCGGCGCGATGGTCATCGCCGGCGCCTCGCAGCACGACAGCCTGGGCGACCTGCTGCTCGGCTCCACCGTCGAAAAGCTGGCGCGCGCCCTGGCGCAGCCGCTGCTGGTGGTGCGCCAGCGCGTGCGCGGTCCATACCGCCGCATCATGGTCGCGACCGACTTCACGCTGGCGTCACGCCTGGCGCTGGAAACGGCGGCCAGCCTGTTCCCCGGGCGCCGCATCACCGTGTTCCACGCCCATGACAGCGACATCCTGGCCCCCGACGCCCCGCCGCGCGCGCAGCTGCTGCGTTTCGTGGATGGCTGCGCGTTGCCACCCGGCGCTCGCGCACTGCTCGACCCGGTGATCGGCGAAGGCGAACCCGCCTCCCAGCTGGCGCGCCATGTAGTGGATAATAGTATCGATCTGGTCGTCCTTGGCCTGCATGAAGAATCGGCGCTGATGCGCCTCCTGACCGGTAGCCGCAGTGAATACCTGCTGCAGGCAGTCGTGTGCGACACGCTGCTTGTGCGTCCCCCTGCGCGCCCTGGAGAAGATGATGAGAATGAAAAAACCTGAAATCGCACTGCGCCTCTGCGCGCGCCGCTACATGTCGCACTGCCCCGAAGGATGATGTCGATGACCTCACTGCCACTGATCCTGCTCGTCCTTCTTCCTTTCGCCGGCGCCTTCGTTTCCGCCTGCCTTCCCAATGGGTCACGCAACCGGCCCGCGATCGCGGCCGGTGCGTTCACCCTGACCGCCCTCATCTTCGCCATCTCCCTGTTCCCCAGCCTCGACGCCGGCGAGGTGCTGCAGTCGCGCCACAGCTGGCTGCCGATGTTCGGCCTCGACATCATCATCCGCATGGACGGCCTGGCCTGGCTGTTTTCGATCATGGTGCTCGGCATCGGCCTCTTGGTGATCCTGTACGCACGCTACTATATGTCCAAGCGCGATCCCGTCGCGCGCTTCTACGCCTATATGCTGGCCTTCATGGGCTCGATGATGGGCGTGGTCCTGTCGGGCAACCTGATCCAGCTGGTCGTGTTCTGGGAACTGACCAGCCTGACGTCCTTCCTGCTGATCGGCTACTGGCAAGAGAGTAACGACGCCCGCCGCGGCGCGCGCATGGCCTTCACCGTCACCACCGCCGGCGGCCTGTGCCTGCTGGCCGGCGTGCTCACGCTCGGCCACATCGTCGGCAGCTACGAGCTCGAAACGGTGCTGGCAGCCGGCGACCAGATCCGCGCCCACGCGCTGTACCTGCCGGCGCTGGTGCTGATCGCCCTCGGCGCCCTGACCAAGAGCGCGCAATTCCCGTTCCACTTCTGGCTGCCGCACGCGATGGCGGCGCCGACCCCGGTATCGGCCTACCTGCACTCGGCCACCATGGTCAAGGCCGGGGTATTCCTGCTCACCCGCCTGTACCCGGCCCTGGGCGGCACCCCGGAATGGACCTGGCTCATCGTCGGCGCCGGCGCCACCACCCTGGCGCTGGCCTCGTTCTTCGCGATCTTCCAGAACGATATGAAAGGGCTGCTGGCCTACTCGACCATCAGCCACCTCGGCCTGATCACCTGCCTGCTGGGCATCGGCACCCCGCTGTCGGTGGTGGCGGCGGTGTTCCACATCATGAACCACGCGATCTTCAAGGCGTCGCTGTTCATGGCGGTCGGCATCGTCGATCACGAGACCGGCACCCGCGACATGCGCGTGCTGCGCGGCTTGCGAAAAGCGATGCCGGTGACGGCCGCGCTGGCGATCGTGGCCTCGGCCTCGATGGCCGGGGTGCCGCTGCTGAACGGCTTCCTCTCGAAAGAGATGTTCTTCGCCGAGACCGCCCATGTGGGCGGCAGCGACAACTGGACCCTGTCCTACGTGGCGGTGGCGATGGGCATCTTCAGCGTCGCCTATTCGCTGCGCTTCATCAGCGTGTTCTTCGGCCGCCTTGCAAAAGACCTGCCGCAAGACCCCCATGAGCCGGCGCGCTGGATGCGCTTCCCGGTCGAGTGCCTGGTGGTGCTGTGCATCGCGGTCGGCGTCATGCCCGAGCGCGTGGTCGGCGACGTGCTGGCGGTCGCTTCGAGCTCGGTATTGGGCGCGGCCATGCCCGAATACGACCTGGCGATCTGGCACGGCTTCAACCTGGCGCTCGGGATGAGCGGCGCCGCGCTGGTGCTGGGCGCCCTGCTGTACTGGGTGCTGCTGCGCCGCCACGACCTGCGCGAGCGCACCGAAGTGCCGGTGCTGCACCGCCTGAAGGGCGCGCAAGCCTATGAAAGCACCATGCTGGCGCTCAAGCAGGGCGCCACCTGGCTGATCCGCTGGAGCGGCACCCAGCGCCTGCAGCCGCAGATGCTGGTGCTGATGGCCATCATGGTGGCCGCGCCGCTGCTGCTGGTCGATCCGCTGCCCGCCATCCCGACCCTGAGCGTGCACTCGCTCGACCCGCTGTTCGCCGTATTGTGGATCATCGGCGCCGGCTGCGCGCTGGGCGCGGCCTACCAGGCCAAGTACCACCGCCTGGTCGCGCTGTCGCTGGTCGGCGGCACCGGCGTCGTCACCGCGATCACCTTCGTGTGGCTGTCGGCGCCCGACCTGGCGCTGACCCAGTTGATGGTGGAAACCGTGACCACGGTGCTGATCCTGCTCGGCCTGCGCTGGCTGCCGCCGCGCTTCGCCCCGGCCGGCCTCAAGCAAAAAGCGCCGGCCAGCACCTGGTTCCGGCGCGCCCGCGACAGCTTCATCGCCGTCGCCGGCGGCCTCGGCATCGCCGCGGCCAGCTATGCGATCCTGGTGCGCACTCCGCCGCCATCGATCGGCGAGTTCTTCGTGCTGCGCGCGCTGACCGACGGCGGCGGCTCGAACGTGGTCAATGTGCTGCTGGTCGACTTCCGCGGCTTCGACACCATGGGCGAGATCACCGTGCTGTCGGCCGTCGCCCTGACCGTGTATGCGCTGCTGCGCCGCTTCCGCCCCGCCACCGAAAGCATCACGATCCCGGTGCAGCAGGCCAGCGACGTCGATCCGGCCGTCACGCAGACGCCGGCCGAGCAGGCCAGCACCGGCTACCTGATGGTGCCAGCCGTCTACCTGCGCATGCTGCTGCCGGTGATGGGCGTGATGGCGGCCTACTTCTTCATGCGCGGCCATAACCTGCCGGGCGGCGGCTTCGTCGCCGGCCTGATCTTCGCCACCGCGCTGATCGTGCAATACATGGTGGCCGGCACCGACTGGGTCGAATCGCACCTGCGCCTGCGTCCGCACCGCTGGATCGCCTGGGGCCTGGCCTGCGCCGCCTTCACCGGCATCGGCGCCTGGTTCCTCGGCTATCCGTTCCTGACCAGCCACACCGCCCACCTCACGCTGCCGATCCTGGACGAGATCCACGTCCCGAGCGCCTTCATGTTCGACCTGGGCGTGTTCCTGGTGGTGGTCGGTTCCACCATGCTGACCCTGGTCGCGCTGGCCCACCAGTCGCTGCGCAGCCACCGCGCGGCGGCCGACGCCACGCGCGCCACCATCCCGCCCGCCAAGGAGATCTTCTGATGGAGCTCGTCATTTCGCTCGCCATCGGCATCGTGTTCGGCTCCGGCATCTGGCTGATCCTGCGTCCGCGCAGCTTCCAGGTGCTGGCCGGCCTGATGCTGATGTCCTACGCCGTCAACCTGTTCATTTTCGTCATGGGCCGCCTGTGGGTCGACGCCCCGCCGCTCACCCCCGCCGGCACGACGCCCAACCCGGCCGTGCTGGCCGACCCGCTGCCGCAAGCCCTGGTGCTCACGGCGATCGTCATCGGCTTCGCCACCACCGCGCTGTACCTGGTGGTCATGATCGGTTCGCGCGGCCTGACCGGCACCGACCACGTGGATGGCAAGGAGCCTGAATTATGAGTTTGCACTGGACCCAGCACCTGATCCTGGTGCCGGTATTGCTGCCGCTGCTGGTCGGCGCCGCCCTGGCCCCGCTGACGCAGGGCTGGCATCGCCTGAAGTACTGGCTCAGCTACGCCTCGCTGCTAGGCCTGCTGGCCACGGCGCTGGCGCTGATCTTCATGACCGACGGCGGCCACTGGCAGGGCGGCATGGGCATCTATCTGGCCGCCAACTGGAGCGCGCCGTTCGGCATCGCCCTGCTGGCCGACCGCCTGTCGGCGCTGATGCTGCTGCTCACCGCGGTGCTCGGCCTGGCCTCGCTGCACTTCACCCGCACCCGCTGGGGCCGGATCGGCGTGCACTACCACACGCTGTTCCAGTTCCTGCTCATGGGGATCAACGGTGCATTCCTGACGCACGACCTGTTCAACCTGTTCGTGTTCTTCGAGGTGATGCTGGCCGCGTCGTATGGCCTGGTGCTGCACGGGTATAACGCCGAGCGCATCCGCGCCAGCATGCAGTACATCGCGATCAACCTGGCCGCGGCCCTGCTGTTCCTGCTCGGCACCGCGCTGATCTACGCCACCACCGGCACCCTGAACATGGCCGACCTGGCCGCGCGCGTGCCGCTGCTGGCGGGCGATGAGCTGGCCCTGTTCAAGGTCGGCGCCACCGTGCTGGCGCTGGCCTTCCTGACCAAGGGCGCCATGTGGCCGCTGGGCTTCTGGCTGCCCACCACCTATGCCGCGGCCTCGCCGCCGGTCGCCGTGATGCTGGTGCTGATGACCAAGGTCGGCGCCTATGTGGTGATGCGCCTGTGGCTCCTGATCTTCTCGGATAACGCGGGCGCGGCGGCCGGCTTCGGCGGCGACGCGCTGCTGTACGCGGGCATGGCGACGATCGTGTTCGGCGCCGCCGGCATGCTGTCGACCGACACCGCCGGCCGCATGGCGGGCTATGGCGCGATCGTCTCGTCCGGCACCCTGCTGGCGGTGATCGGCTACGGCCAGCCGACCCTGGTCACGGCCGGCATCTACTACCTGATCGGCTCCACCATCGCGGTCGCCGCCTTCCTGCTGCTGATCGAGCTGATCGACCGCATCCGCACCCCGCGCTCGGCGATGCTGGCGCTGACCATGGAAGCGTTCGCGGTCGAGGATGCGCCGGACGAACCGACCGGCCGCGGCGTGCCGGCCGCCATGGCCTTCGTGTCGCTGGCCTTTGCCGCCTGCGCGCTGATGATCGCCGGCCTGCCGCCGCTGTCGGGCTTCGTGGCCAAGTTCGGCATGTTCCATGCGCTGCTCAATCCGCACATCGACGCGGGCACCGGCGTGGCCGCGATCCCGGCGGCCGGCTGGACCCTGATGGCGCTGATCATCGTCTCGGGCCTGATCGCCGTGATCTCGATGATGCGCTTCGGCGTGCGCACCTTCTGGGCCAGCGGCGCGACCGAGCCGCCCAAGGTGCACCGCTCCGAAGTGGCGCCGATCCTGTTCCTGCTGGCGCTGTCGGTCCTGATGACGGTGCAGGCCAATCCGCTGTTCGGCTACCTGACCCGCGCCAGCGACGACATCCACCGTCCGGGCGGCTATATCGGCCGCGTGCTATCCGAGCCGACCGTGCCGGGCCCGGGCTCCGCGCCTGGCCTGGCGCCCTCGACCCTCTCGCCCCAGGAGGCCCCATGACGCGCTGGTTGCCCCATCCATTCGTATCGCTGGCGCTGTGCGGCCTGTGGCTGCTGCTGAACCAGACCCTGTATCCGGGCCACATCCTGCTCGGCGCGCTGCTCGGCATCGCCGGGCCGGTCCTGACCCGCCACCTCAATCCGCTGGGCTATCCGCGCCTGCGCCGGCCCATCGTCGCCATCCGCCTGCTGGTTTTCGCGTCGGTCGAGGTGGTGCGTTCGTGCCTGAACGTCAGCCGCGCCATCCTGTTCGGCGGCTATGCGAACATCAATTCGCAGTTCATCCGCATCCCGCTGGACATCCGCGATCCCTATGGCCTGGCGGCGCTGTCCTGCCTGATCAATATGACGCCGGGTACGGTATGGACCGAGCTGCAACCCAGGCCCGATACCGACAAACATGAGCTGGTCCTGCACGTATTCGACCTGCACGACGCCGAATGGTGGGTCGAGACCATCAAGACCCGCTACGAACAGCCCCTGATCCACATCTTCGAAACGGAGGTCCGCCATGGCGACCCTGCTTGAAATCTCGATCGGCTACGCCCTCGTGTGCGTGCTGGCGGCGATGGCGCTGTGCGCCGGCCGCCTGCTGATCGGCCCCTCGGCCCACGACCGCGTGCTGGCCCTCGACACCCTCTGGATGTGTGGCATGCTGCTGGCCCTGGTGCTGGGCATCCGCTTCGGCACCCAGATCTATTTTGAAGTGGCGATGCTGATCGCGCTGGTCGGCTTCGTCTCGACCGTCGCGATGGCGAAATTCCTGATGCGTGGGGAGATCATCGAATGACCGGCATCGAATACCTGCCCGACTGGGCCGCCCTGCTCGTCTCGCTGCTGCTGATCCTGGGCGCGAGCATCATTCTGATCGGCGCGCTCGGCCTGATGCGGCTGCGCACCTTCTACCAGCGCATCCACGGCCCGGCGATCACGATCACCCTGGGCGCCGGCAGCCTGCTCATCGCCTCGATGCTCTACTTCACGGTGGCGCAGTCGCGCGTGGTGGTCCACGAGATCATCATCACGGTCTTCCTGCTGCTGACCGCGCCGGTGGTGGCGATGATGATCATGCGCGCCGCCGTCTACCGCGACCTGCGGGCCAAGAAGGGCGACGCCGGCGCGACCGCGGGCGAGGTGTACACCATCTCGCGCGAGTAGCCCTGCCGCGCGCCGTCCAGACTGCTGTACTCCCCTCGCCATCGGCGCACAACTTCGGATTGGCGCCGGTGGCGATTTTCTTCCTATTTCCCCCAAGCGTTCCAGAACGGCCAGCAACGCCGATCCTGTGGCGCGCACGCGTCAGCGTAGAGTAAATACAACATCGCTAAAAAATAGATTGCGCGCCGCAACAATGTTAGCGCTATCAGATTTTCTTGCTTCTTTCGCAGTGAAAACGCGCTGTTGCCCCCTGTCGCTCCGGTTGCAAAGCCGCAAATTCGGTTCATGATCGCGTTGCATTGCAACATCGATAACGTGTTTACAAAAAATCTTAGCTGAACAACACTTCAAAAAACGCGATGTTAGCGCTAACGGTTTTCGAGGAGAAACGATGTCAGCATCAAGCGTCACTACCCCGTCCCCGGCGCCAGGTTCCCTGCGCTGGGTCGTCATGGGCGTCAGCGGATCGGGCAAGAGCACCGTCGGCGCTGCCCTGGCCAATCACTTCACCGTCCCCTTCCTGGAGGGCGACGCCTACCACCCGGCCGCGAATGTCACCAAGATGACGGCCGGGATCCCCCTCGACGACGACGACCGCGCCGGCTGGCTGGACGCGCTGGCGACCGAAATCGGCCAGGCCCGCAGCGAAGGCCGCGGCCTGGTGCTGTCCTGCTCCGCGCTCAAGCGCCGCTACCGCGACCTGCTGCGCACGGCCGACCCGGCGCTGCGATTCGTGCACCTGGCCGGCCCGCGCGAACTGATCGCCGTGCGCATGCATGGCCGCCCCGGCCACTACATGCCGCCGTCGCTGCTGGACAGCCAGCTGAGCATCCTGGAGCCGCTCGAGGCGGACGAACACGGCCTCACCCTGGACATCACCCTGGCGCCGACCGCGCTGGTGGAACGCATCACCCACAGCATCTGAACCACGACGCCTGACCCCGGCCCTGGCACCGGGACCTGGCGAGATTTCTGCAAGCAGCCAGTTGCAAGCTGTCGCGCAGCCCTCCACAGAGACGGCGCGCTCCCATACAACAAGCATCGAGGAGACATCATGCGTACACCAGTTCAACGGACTCTCATCAGCCTGGCCGTGGCCAGCGCCTGCTGGAGCGTAGGGGCAGCCCACGCGCAGCAGACGCAGCCCGAGCCTGCCACCGCCGCCGAAACATCGGCAGACACCCAGGCGACCACCGACGCCGCACAAACGACCGCAACCCCGGCCCCGGCCGACGGCGCCGCCACCACCGTCGTGCGCATCTCGGGTTCGCGCATCGCCGCGCGCGGCTTCACCATGCCGACGCCGACCACCAGCCTCACCAGCGCCGACCTGGAAAAATCGGCCAAGCCGAACCTGTTCAACACCCTGGCCGAGCTGCCGGCCCTGCAGGGCAGCACCGGCCGCACCACCAGCACCAACAGCACCAGCAGCGGCATCCAGGGCCTGTCTTCGCTGAGCCTGCGCGGCCTGGGCACGATCCGGACCCTGACCCTGCTCGACGGCCAGCGCGTGGTCGGCGCCAACGTCACCGGCGTCACCGACGTCAGCCAGTTCCCGCAACTGCTGGTCAAGCGCGTCGACGTGGTGACCGGCGGCGCCTCGGCGTCCTACGGTTCGGACGCGGTGGGCGGCGTGGTCAACTTCGTCACCGATAAAAAATTCACCGGCTTCAAGGCCCACGTCCAGGGCGGCCAGACCAAGTACGACGATGACCGCGGTGGCAGCGTGCAGGCGGCCTGGGGCAAGGCCTTCCTGGACGACCGTTTCCACGTGACGGCCAGCGCCGAGTTCACGAAAGAGAACGGCATCGAGTCGCCCGGCTTCGGCGGCAAGGGCCCGAATGGCCGCACCTGGTACCAGAACCCGGCCTATTCGGTGCGCCCGCTGAACCAGACCGGCGACGGCCTGCCGCAATACCGCGTGATCGAACAGGCGCAGCAATACCAGTACGCCAAGTACGGCCTGATCACCAATGGCCCGCTGCAAGGCACCGCCTTCGGCCCGGGCGGCGCGCCCTACCAGTTCCAGTACGGTTCCAACGGCCAGCCGACCGGCACCGGCGCCGTCACCAACTGCGTCAATCCGTTCTGCATCGGCGGCGACATGAGCGGCAGCGTCGGCTCGGGCACCAACCTGGCGATGAACTTCAAGCGCCAGGTGGCCTATACCCGCATGTCGTACGACCTGACCCCGGACCACCAGCTCTACTTTACTGCCAACTTCGGCAAGGTGGACTCGCGCTTCTCGCCCAACCCGGGGGCGGCCAAGAACGCCAACCTGAATATCCAGTGCTCGAACCCGTTCCTGCCTGCCTCGATCGTCGACGCCTGCGCGCGCAACAACATCACCAGCTTCCAGTACGGCACCTCGAATGCGATCTTCCCCGAGAATATCGACGTCCAGCCGACCCGCACCCAGCGCCGCTTCGTGGTCGGCGCCGAAGGCAAGTTCGCCCTGTTCGGCCGGGACTGGACCTACGACGCCTATGTGACCCACGGCGAGAACAAGACCAATCTCGACGCCCGCAACATGACGATCAATACGCGCTACAACAACGCCATCGACGCGGTGCGCGCGCCCGACGGCCGCATCGTGTGCCGCAATCCGGTGGCCGCGGCATCGGGCTGCGTGCCGCTCAACATCATCGGCGACAACCCGATCGATCCGGCCGCCTGGGCCTATATCGCGCCCGAGAACGGTCCGCGCCAGCGCACCACGCAAAGCCAGGACGTCGGCAGCTTCAATATCAACGGCGAGCTGTTCGAAGGCTGGGCCGGCCCGATCTCGCTGGCGACGGGCGCCGAATACCGGCGCGAGAAATACCGCGTGCGCGGCGACGCCTACGGCAACGGCGTGACGCCGGACTCGCCGAACAACGCGATGTACCCAGCCGACCCGCTGCTCAACACCACCGTCGGCAACAACTGGTACGCCGGTAACTTCCACAACGGCGACGGCAGCTACAACGTGCGCGAAGCCTATGTGGAGCTGAACATCCCGGTGCTCAAGTCGGCAACATGGGGCGAGGCCAACCTCAACCTGGCCGACCGCGAGACCAAGTACAGCACCGCCGGCAGCGTCAACAGCTGGAAAATGGGCGCCACCTGGCAGACCCCGATCGACGGCCTGCGCCTGCGCGGCGTGACCTCGAAGGACGTGCGCGCACCGAACCTGTCGGAGCTGTTCGCGGCGCCGGTGGTGGTCAACAACGTGGTCCAGTACCAGGGCAATACCATCAGCGTCCAGGAGCGCACGGTCGGTAATACCGGCCTGCGGCCCGAAATCGCGCGCAACAACACCTTCGGCATCGTCCTGAGCCAGCCGAAATGGGCGCCGGGCTTTTCGATCTCGGCCGACTACTTCGACATCGAAGTCAAGGGCGTGATCTCGGCGCTGACGATCCAGCAGGAAGTCGACCTGTGCGTGGCCGGCAACCAGGAGATCTGCCAGGCGATGGTGCTCAACAGCCCGGGCAATAACTACGTGACCCTGCAGAACTTCAACCTGGCGTCGCTGAAGGTCAAGGGCTTCGACCTCGAGACCGCTTATCGGACAGGACTCGAGAAGTTGAACCTGCCAGGCCGCTTCACCTTCCGCGCGCTGGCCACCCGCAACCTGCACTACATCACCGAGTCGGGCGTGGTCGGCACCATTCCGGTGGATTCGGCCGGCTCGAACATGGGCAATACGCCGAAGTGGAAGGTGCTGGCAACGCAGACCTGGGAAAACGACAAGCTGAGCCTCACGCTCACCGAGCGCTGGTTCAGCGACGGCACTTACCGCAATGACTTCATCGAGTGCCAGACCAACTGCCCGGTGTCGACCCTGATCCACCCGACCATCTACAGCAACAAGATGAAGGGCGCGGCCTACCTCGACATCGGCGCCAGCTACAACATCTCGAAGCAGTTGCAGGCCTACTTCAAGGTCGACAACGTGACCGACCGCGCTCCTGAAGCGGCGCCGCAGAACAACGCGAGCTACGGCATCAACCCGGCGCTGTATGACGTGGTTGGACGCACCTACCGGGCCGGCCTGCGCTACGGCTTTTAAAGGAGGCCAGCCGTGTGGAACATCGTTTCCGTACTGCTGGCGGTCGGCCTGCTGACGCTGTTGATCGCCTGGGGCAAGGTCCAGCCCCTGCTGGCCTTCGTGGCGGCATCGATCGTGGCGGCCCTGCTGCTCGGGGTGCCGCCGTCGAAGATCCCCGGCGCGATCGAGAAAGGCATCGGCGACCTGCTCGGCTCCCTGGTGGTGATCATCTGCCTGGGCGCCGTGTTCGGCAAGCTGATCGCCGACAGCGGGGCCGCGCGCCGCATCGCCACCTGCCTGGTCGACGCCCTCGGGCCGTCGCGCATCCCGGTGGCGCTGACCGTCACCGGCTTCGTGGTCGGCATCCCGCTGTACTACAACGTCGGCTTCGTGCTGCTGGTGCCGCTGATCTTCTCGCTGGTGGTCAGCTCCGGAAGGCCGGCGGTAGCGCTGGCGATCCCGCTGCTGGCCGGGCTGTCGATTGCGCACGGTTTCCTGCCGCCGCATCCGTCGCCGGTGGCGCTGGTATCGGCCATCCATGCCGACATGGGCACCACGCTGCTGTACGGGATCGTGGTGGCGGTGCCGACGCTGATCATCGCCGGTCCCGTGTTCGCGATGTCGCTGCGCCGCATCGAGGCGCGGCCGGCCGCCATGTTCCAGGATGGCCACGCGATGCAGGAGGGCGAACTGCCCGGCGTTTTCAACAGCTTCGCCACCGCCCTGCTGCCGGTGCTGCTGCTGGGAGCGACGACGGTGCTCATGATGGCGCGGCCCGACTTGAACGGCAGTGTGTCGTTTCTCGCCAATCCGCTGGTGGTGATGCTGGTGTCCTACCTGATCGCCATCTACACCCTGGGCCTGGCGCAGGGGCGGCGTTTTTCGGCCGTGATGCAGGGGCCGGCCGAGGCGATGCGCGAAATCGCGCCGATCCTGTTGATCATCGCCGGCGCCGGCGCGCTCAAGCAGGTGCTGGTCGAGTCGGGCGTCAGCGCCGATCTTGGCGCGCTGTTGTCGAGCCTTCCGGTGCCGCCGCTGGTGCTGGGCTGGTCGGTCGCCACCGTGATCCGCATCTGCCTGGGATCGGCCACGGTGGCCGGCGTGACGGCGGGCGGCATCGTGGCGCCGCTGGTGCACAGCTCGGGCGTCGACCCGAACCTGATGGTGCTGGCCATCGGCGCGGGAAGCCTGATGTGCAGCCACGTCAACGATTCCGGCTTCTGGATGTTCAAGGAATATTTTGGCTTGTCCCTGAAGGATACCTTCCGCTCCTGGACCCTGATGGAGACTTTGGTGGGCGTGTTCGGCCTGCTGTTCGTGATGCTTTTGTCGCTGCTTTTACCATAGCTGAGGAAAAGATCAATGATGACAACACTTACCGTATTTCCCCGCGCTCTCGCGCTGTCGCTCCTGCTGGCCGGCGCCGCAAATGCCGCCTCCACCTCGGCCTACCAGGCCATGCCCGAAGACCCGCGCGCCGTCGTGGCGCGCGCCCCGGGTGACGGCAAGA
>Ga0308157_10004741_pt1 | contig 17720 bp, 17 predicted proteins | sample PhyBR1_FD_201035 | JGI IMG/M metagenome (GOLD analysis project Ga0308157, IMG submission 201035) | Phyllosphere microbial communities from UC Gill Tract Community Farm, Albany, California, United States - DLSLB.R1 | ecosystem: Host-associated > Plants > Phyllosphere > Unclassified | place: USA...
CTGTCCCAGCGCACCGGGCGGCTGACGTGCAGCAGCAGGCGCGGCACGTAGAGCATGGCGGCGGAGATTTTGTCGGAGATGACTTCGGTCGGGTGGAAGTGTCCGGCGTCCAGGCACAGCGCGGTCTGGCGGCTGGTGGCGTAACCCATGTAAAACTCGTTAGAGCCGACGGTATAGCTCTCGGCACCGATGCCGAACAGCTTGCTCTCCACCGCATCAATGTGATGCGCCAGGCTCAGCTTTTCGCTCAGCGCCTCGTCCAGCGCGGCGATCAAGCGTTGACGCGGCGCGAGGCGGTCAACGGTGACATCTTTCATGCCGTCCGGGATCCAGATGTTCATCACCGACGGCGTGCCCAGTTGCTCGCCGAAATACGCCGATACGCGACGGCAGGCTTTCACGTGGTCGATCCAGAACTGGCGGATCTCATCGTTAGCGTGGGACAGCGTAAAACCATCGGCTGACAGCGGATGCGAGAAACATGACGGGTTGAAATCCAGCCCCAGCTGATTCTCTTTTGCCCATTTCACCCAGTTTTCGAAGTGTTCAGGCTTGATGGCATTGCGCGCCACCGGCTCGTCGGATTCCAGATAGATAGCGTGCAGGTTCAGGCGTTTAGGGCCGGGGATCAAACTCAGCGCCTGCTCCAGATCGGCGCGTAACTCAGCCGCATTGCGCGCCTTGCCCGGATAGTTACCGGTCGCCTGAATGCCGCCCGTCAGACCGCCCTGTGGGTTTTCAAACCCGGCGACGTCATCGCCCTGCCAGCAGTGCATGGATACCGGCAGGCGATCGAGCTGGCTCAGCGCCGCCTCGACATCAATGCCCACCGCGGCGAAGCGCTGTTTTGCCAGTTCCCAGGCTTGTTCAAGTTGAGTGGTCATGCGCAAAACTCCTTTGTTGGTCGTTTTTGCTGAAACTGCGCAACATAGCGAGCAATTTCATTATCAGGATGAGGGGCGTAAGTGGTGAGGACGTAACTGGATGTCACCACCTCACGGAAAGCGTCGACGCTGCTCAGTTCGTCCAGCGTCATTAACTGCACGCCAATGTTGCCGAGTGTGGAGGCTTCAACGGGGCCGGCCACCACGGCGATGCCGCAGGCATCGGCGCAAAGCTGGTTAAGCAACTGGTTCTGGCAGCCGCCGCCGACGATATGCAGCTGGCTGAACGGCTTGCCGCGAAGCTGCGCCAGTTCACGCAGTACATCGGCATACAGCAGCGCCAGGCTGTCAAAAATGCAGCGCGCCAGTTCGGCGGTGGTGTGCGGTACGGGCTGGCTGGTTTCCCGGCAGGCCGCCTGCAATTCGCGGCTCATGTTTTCCGGGTTAATAAAGCGATCGTCGTTCGGGTTGATCACGAAACGGCAGGCGGGCAGCGCCGCGGTGCGGGCAATCAAATCCGGCAAGTCGCTGACGTTCTGCTCTTTCAGTACCCGTTGCAGCAGCCACAGGCCCATGATGTTTTTCAGTACACGATAACGGCCTTCCGCGCCGCCTTCGTTGGTGATATTGGCGGCCAGCGCCTCATCGCTGGTGTAAGGCGTTTTGCTTTCAAAGCCCATCAGCGACCAGGTGCCGGAGGATAAATAAGCCGCGTCTTTTCCGGCCAGCGGCGCGGCGATCACCGCGCTGGCGGTGTCATGGCTGGCGACGGCGACCACCGGTACGCCAGCCCAGTGACCGATCACATTACCCGGATGCGTTGGCGTGCCGAGCCAGGCGGCGGGTACGCCCGCCCAGTCGAGCAGCGTGTCGTCCCAGCTGTCGGTGTGAATGTTCACCAGCTGCGTGGTGGTGGCGTTGGTGTATTCCCAGTTGAGCTTGCCGGTCAGCCGGAAGCTGAAATAGTCGGGGATCAGCAGGGCATGGGCGACGCGCGCCGTCAGGTCCGGCTGCTGATCGAGTAGCGCTTTAAACTGGTACAGCGTGTTGAAGGGTAAAAACTGAATGCCGCTGCGGCGATAAATATCGGCTTTTCCCAGTTGCGTTACCGCCTGCGCCATCACGCCATCGGTACGGCTGTCGCGATAGGAAACCGGCTGGCCGACGCGCTCGCCCTGCGCATCAATCAGTACGTAATCCACGCCCCAGGTATCAATGCCGATGCTGTCGATGGCAATGCCCTGCTGACAGACTTTATCCAGCCCGCAGCGGATTTCCGCCTCCAGGCTGTCGATGTCCCAGCACTCGACGCCGTCAACTTTTTGCAGGCAGTTACTGAAGCGATGGATTTCGCGAAGCGTAAGGGTGCGTGGCTCAACGTCGAAGCGGGCGAGCATTACGCGGCCGCTTGATGCGCCTAAATCGACAGCGACGCAATGGCGAAAAGTCATGGAGCGATCCTCTGGTGAGTCATTGCCGCCAGTCTAAAAAAGGGCCAGCAGGATCACCTTCTTGCCAGTGACAGGCGCAAACCGCCGCTGGCAAGAAACCAAAGATGAACGTGAGAGAGTTCACAGTTTGCGCTTATCAGCGGTTTTTAAGGGGCTGTGACCGCCGCCGCATTTCCTGAAATTTCCGACAGTTTCTTGAAAAATCGACAGGCTTTGCGCGCTTTGCTGTCAAAAATTCAAGGTGAGAACAGGGGGCGTTAATTACTATATTGAGAACGTTTCTCATCGACAGGGGTGACTATGACCGTATTACACAGCGTGGACTTTTTTCCATCAGGTTATACGCCTGTTGCTATTGAACCCCGGCTGCCCCAGGCGGCGTTTCCGGAACATCATCATGATTTTCATGAGATTGTGATTGTCGAACACGGCACCGGCATTCATGTCTTCAATGGTCAGCCCTATACCATCAGCGGCGGCACGGTGTGCTTTGTACGCGATCATGACCGGCATCTTTATGAGCACACCGATAATCTGTGCCTGACCAATGTGCTGTACCGTTCGCCGGACGCGTTCCAGTTCCTGTCCGGCTTAAACCAGTTGCTGCCGCAGGAGCAGGACGGTCACTATCCGTCACACTGGCGCGTGAATCAGGGCGTGCTGCAACAGATAAGGCAGATTGTCGGGCAGATGGAAACGGCGGAAGTGGTGAGCGACACGGCCTCGCGGGCAAACCGTGAAATCCTCTTTATGCAACTGCTGGTCCTGCTGCGCCGCAGTAGTCAGATGGAAGGGGCGGCGAATAACGACGCGCGCCTGAATCAGTTGATGTCATGGCTGGAAGATCACTTTGCGGAAGAGGTGTGCTGGGAGTCGCTGGCGGATCAGTTCTCGCTGTCGCTGCGTACCCTGCACCGCCAGCTCAAGCAGTACACCGGCATGACGCCGCAGCGCTATCTGAATCGCCTGCGGCTGATCAAAGCGCGTCATTTGCTGCGCCACAGCGACCATAGCGTTACTGACATCGCCTTTCGCTGTGGTTTCGGCGACAGTAATCACTTTTCGACGCTTTTCCGCCGGGAATTTGACTGGTCGCCGCGCGAGATCCGCCAGGGCCGCGATACGCTGTTGCAGTAGCTGCGCGTAACGAGAGACTTATCACCGTATTTTCGCCAGAAAACAGCTACTAATGAAAGGTTAATCGCTGTTGAGGTGACCTTGTGGCAGGCCAGTTAATTCTTCGCAAAGCCGATTTTTTTGCTCGTACCGGACAGGCGGTGGCGGTGGCGGATCGCTACCCGCAAAACGTCTTTGCGGAACACTCCCACGAGTTTAATGAACTGGTGCTGGTGTGGCGCGGCAACGGGCTGCACATTCTGAACGACCGACCTTATCGCATCACCCGTGGCGATCTGTTCTATATTCGCGCCGAAGACCGCCACTCTTATGCCTCGGTCAATGATCTTGTGCTGCAAAATATCATCTACTGCCCGGAACGCCTGACGCTGGCACTCGACTGGGCCGCGCATATTCCGGGATTGCAGGGCGGTACGTCGTCGCCCCACTGGCGGCTCGGCAGCACCGGCATGACGCAGGCACGGAACGTGATCACGCAACTGGAGCAGGAGAGCGCCAGAACCGATGAACTGGCGGATCCGCTGGCGGAGGCGCTGTTCGCGCAGCTGATCCTGACGCTCAAACGGCACCGCTACGCCACGGATAATCTGTCGGCCACGGCCAGCGAGGCGCTGCTGGACAGGCTCATCACGGCGCTGGCAGGCAGTCTCAACCGGGCCTTTGCGCTGGAGGCGTTCTGCGAGAAAAACCAGTGCAGCGAACGCGCGCTTCGCCAGCAGTTCCGTACCCAGACCGGCATGACCATCAACAACTATCTGCGCCAGCTGCGCATCTGCCACGCCCAGTATTTGCTGCAACACACGGAGTTGCTGATCGGCGAAATCGCCATGTGCTGCGGCTTCGAAGACAGTAACTATTTCTCCGTTGTTTTCACCCGCGAAACGGGCGTGACGCCGAGCCAGTGGCGTCAGCGCTTAGCGCAGAAATTGACAGTGTCATAACGAAAAGTTATAACCACACAGAAACTACGGCATTGATAAACATTTTCAATACCACTTAATTAACTATAATGAACCAACTGCTTACGCGGCGTTAACACTTCAGCCGCCCGACAATAATGGAGATGAATATGAGTTATACACTGCCATCCCTGCCATACGCATACGACGCTTTAGAACCGCATTTCGATAAGCAGACGATGGAAATCCATCACACCAAACACCACCAGACCTATGTAAACAACGCTAACGCAGCGCTGGAAAGTCTGCCTGAATTCGCTAACCTGCCGGTTGAAGAGCTGATCACCAAACTGGATCAGCTGCCGGCAGACAAAAAAACCGTACTGCGTAACAACGCGGGCGGTCACGCTAACCACAGCCTGTTCTGGAAAGGCCTGAAAATCGGTACCACCCTGCAGGGCGACCTGAAAGCGGCTATCGAACGCGATTTCGGCTCTGTTGAGAAATTCAAAGAAGAGTTCGAGAAAGCAGCTGCCACCCGTTTCGGCTCCGGCTGGGCGTGGCTGGTACTGAAAGGCGACAAACTGGCCGTAGTATCTACTGCCAACCAGGACAGCCCGCTGATGGGTGAAGCGATCTCTGGCGTATCCGGCTTCCCGATCATCGGCCTGGACGTGTGGGAACACGCTTACTACCTGAAATACCAGAACAAACGCCCGGATTACATCAAGGCGTTCTGGGAAGTGGTTAACTGGGACGAAGCAGCGGCACGTTTCGCAGCTAAAAAATAAGTCCTGATCACCAGATGGTGAACGTTCCAGCCCCTGTCGCTAAGCCGACGGGGGCTTTTTTTTGCCCGCTACAGACCGAAAACCTCGTCAATCGCCCGCATCTGCGCGTCCCTCAGCGTGCCGCCCGCGTTACGGGATGTCGTCCCGCAGTAACCAAACTTGCGGGACACCACGGTTTTGATGGTGGTGACGAAGTCATCGCCGATGGCGTAGATCGCCGACAGTCGGCCTATTTCCTGCTGAATCTGCTGTAACTTTTGCAGATCGCCGTGAGCGAAGGCTTCACGGGCACGGACGAACAGCTCCGGCACAATGTTATTCAGCCCGGAAATCACCCCGGCACCGCCCGCCAGCTTGTTGGGGATAAAATACTCGTCATAGCCGGAGAGCACGGCGAAATCATCCCTTACCGCCCGGGTGGCAAGGATCATCGTGCGGGTGTGCGACTGGCAATCCACCGTGTCTTTAATGCCCGCGAAGTCCGGGAATTCCGCCGCCAGCGTGGCGATGAGGTCCGGCGTCAGATCGCAGCCGGTTCGCGCCGGAAAGTTATAGGCGAACCATTTGCCCGTCAGCTGCTGCCCGAGTGCGCGGTAGTAGCTGAGCAGTTGCGCAGATGTCTGCCCGTAGTAGTAGGGGGGCAGGATCATCACCGCCTCGTAACCCGCCGCAAATGACGCCTGCGCCATGCGCAGTATGTCGCTCACGCAGGTGGATGAGACATTCACCACCATCGGCAACGACGACATGGCCCGCGCTTCGCGGATCAGTAACAGCCGCTCTTCCAGCGTAAAAGAAGCAAATTCGCCGATGCTGCCCATCAGTAGAATGACATCGAGTTTGGCGTCGGTCAGGCGGCCGAGGTGCTGGCGTAGCCCGTTGAGATCTATCTTGCCGTCGGTATCCATCGGCGTAATGGCAGGGCACCAGACGCCCGTGAAGCGCTCAGCACTGGACATAGTATTGGCTCCTTGAATGTGAAATGGTGTTTCAGAAGTTAGCTAAGTGATAGCACGGCTTGATCCCTTTCACGCCAGTGACATACTTTTTTTGCGCGCTGACGCCGCAAAAATATTGTATTTCGCGGCTTTTCCGGCGAGCCTGAACAGCAGTGGGATCATGACAAAGGGAGACGATATGCAATATCCGATGGAGGTGTTTTCCGGCAAGGTGCGCGATTACCCGGGCAGCCGTCCGAGCGCCATTGCGAAAGTGCAGGTGGATGGCGAACTGACGCTGACAGAGCGTGGCCTGAAGGATGACCAGCAGGCGGAGAAAAAGATCCACGGCGGCCCTGACCGGGCGTTATGCCACTATCCCCGTGAGCATTACGCCCAGTGGGCGCGGGATTTCCCGGACCAGGCGGCACTGTTTGTCGCGCCGGCGTTTGGCGAGAATCTCTCGACCGTCGGGCTGACGGAGAAGAACGTGTATATCGGCGACATCTTCCGCTGGGGGGAGGCGCTGATCCAGGTGACGCAGCCGCGATCGCCATGCTTCAAGCTTAACTTCCACTTCGGCATTCCGAATATGGCAACGCTGATGCAGGATCGCGGTCACACCGGCTGGCTGTATCGCATCGTGGCGGGCGGGAAGGTGTTCAGCGATGCGCCGCTTGAGCTGGTATCCCGATGCAGTGATATCAGCGTCCACGAAGCCGGCGTGATCGCCTGGCATACACCGTTTGACGATGAGCAGTATCATCGCCTGCTGTCAGCGGCAGGATTGTCGGTAAGCTGGGCAAGAACGATGCAGAAACGGCGTATTAGCGGCAGGATCGAAGACAGTTCGCGGCGTTTGCGCGAGTAGCAGGCGTTGCCCTCTCCCGGTGAAGGAGAGGGCGATACATCAGGCGCGTTTGTTATACAGCGGCAGCCAGATGGTCAGGCGCAGGCCGCCTAACGGACTGTCGTCGGCCTTCACCCAGCCGCGGTGCTGCTGGATGGCGGTTTCAACAATCGCCAGCCCCAGCCCCGTGCCGCCGGACTCGCGGTCGCGGGCCTCGTCAGTACGGTAGAACGGCCGGAAAATCTGTTCGCGATCTGCCGGGCTGACGCCCGGGCCGTCATCATCCACGTTGATGGTGATGCCGTCTTTATCCACGGCAAATCCCACTTCAATCTGCGTATGGGAATACCGCAGCGCATTCCGCACGATGTTTTCCAGCGCGCTCTCCAGCGCGTTCGGGTTACCGTACAGCGGCCAGGGCCCCGGCGGGAAAGTCACCGTCAGCGTCTTGCCCATCTGTTCGGCTTCAAACGCGGCGTTGTCCAGCACCTCGCTCCACAACTGATTCGCTTTCATGGTTTCGCTGACCAGCGCGTTTTTCTGCTGATTGCGCGACATCACCAGCAAATCGTTGATCATGCTGTCGAGCCGCTGCGCTTCGGTTTCGATGCGCTCCAGCTCTTTGCTTTCACCGCTACGGCGACGCAGCAGGGCGGTGCCCAGTTGCAGACGCGTCAGCGGGGTGCGTAGCTCGTGCGAAATATCAGAAAGCAGGCGCTGCTGTGACGTCATCATGCGTTCAAGTGCCGTCACCATCTGGTTAAAACTGGCCCCGGCGGCGAGGAATTCCTGCGGCCCGGCTTCCAGTTCCGGATGCTGGCGCAGGTTACCCTGTGCCACTTCATCCGCGGCGTTTTTCAGCTTACGTGCTGGTTTGGCAAGGCTCCACGCCAGCCATAACAGCAATGGCGAGCTGACCAGCATGGTGACAATCAACAGTAACAACGGGCGGTCAAAAAGCAGGTTAATAAAGTCTGACTGCGAGCTGCTGGCCGGACGAATGAGATAGAGCTGGTAATTATCTTCCCCATCCCTGATGGAAAATGGCCCTACCAGCTCTACCCGACCGTACTTTTTCTTCTGCGGGTGGTCGGCGTTATCCGCCTGCCCGATGAAGTTACGGATGATCTGCATTTCGCTACGTTCTGCGCCAATCACGCGCCCTTCGCTGGTCACCAGCAACAGGCGTTGTCCCGGCGGCGCCCATTTGTCGATCGCGCGGAATAATCTGCGCCACCACATCAGGTCGTTCGGCGGATCATTGGCCAGTTCCGCTTCGACATGCTGCTCGATCATCACGCCCTGGCGCTGTTCGCTGTCGAGTAACTCCGTCATCTGACGAGAGTCCAGCTTCGGCACCATCAGTACCAGCATCAGCACCAGTGCCAGCGTTAACCAAAATATGGCAAAGATGCGCGCAGTCAAACTTCCAATCATGAAGCAGAAACCATCAGATAGCCGCGACCACGCAGGGTTTTAAACCACGGGTGTCCGTCTTTGCGTTCAGGCAATTTACGGCGCAGGTTGGAAATGTGCATATCGATGGCGCGATCGAACGGCGTTAAGCGCTTACCCAGTACTTCCTGGCTCAGATGCTCACGAGAAACGACCTGGCCCAGATGTTGCGCCAGCAGATAAAGCAGCGTGAATTCAGTGCCGGTGAGTTCCAGCGACTGTCCATCAAAGCTGGCTTCCTGACGGCCTGGATTGAGGCTTAAGGCGTCAACTTCTAAAGTAGGGGAACCGTTATCGCTGTTTTGCTGCTGTTCGCTCCAGTGTGAACGGCGCAGGATGGCGCGAATGCGCGCAACCAGCTCGCGGTCATTGAAGGGTTTAGGCAGATAATCGTCTGCGCCCAGCTCAAGGCCGAGTACGCGATCGAGTTCGCTGCCGCGTGCAGTCAACATAATAACGGGCGTCTGGTGTGTCTGACGAAGCTCTTTAAGTGTATCAATACCGTTTTTCTTCGGCATCATAACGTCGAGCAAAAGTAAATCGATACTGTCGTCAAGGAGGTCGAGCGCTTGTTCCCCATCATGGGCAACCAACACCTCAAAGCCTTCCATGTCGAGCAGTTCCTTTAACAGGGATGTAAGCTCTCGGTCATCATCAACTAACAGGATTTTATTCATTGTTTAAATACCTCCGAGGCAGAAATTACGTCATCAAGGCGCGCTAATCCATGACTTTACGTTGTTTTACACCCCCTGACGCTAGTTTTCAGCCTGAACCGTACACTGGCTCTCGTTGAATCGCGAAACAAAAGATTTTGGGAGTAAGTGATGCGCAATGTTACCGCTGCCGTCATGGCCTCAAGCCTGGCATTCAGTGCAGCCAGCCAGGCAACTGCAGACGTAACAGGCGATAACTGGCATCCGTCAGATGGACTTACTCAGCGTAGCAGCCAGAGCAACATGTTTGATGGAATTAGTTTAACCGAACATCAGCGACAGCAGTTACGCGATCTCATGCAGCGGGCACGGCACGATCAGCCCCCGGTGAATGTGAACGACGTGGAGACAATGCACGACCTTGTCACCGCACAAAAATTTGATGAAAACGCAGTGCGTGCTCAGGCAGAAAAAATGGCACAAGAACAGGTGGCTCGCCAGGTCGAAATGGCCCGGGTGCGCAATCAGATGTACCACCTGCTCACGCCAGAGCAGCAAGCGGTTTTACACAAGAAACACGATCAGCGAATGGAACAACTGCGCGATGTCGCGCGAATGCAGCAAAGTTCGTCGCTGAAGTTATCGAGTAGCAGCAGTACCGGTAGTAACCAGTAACACCCTGTTTTCCTTGCCATAGACACCATCCCTGTCTTCCCCCACATGATGTGGGGGTTTTTTTTGCCCAAAATTTATAAATACCTTTTATAAGTCCGTCAGGTGCTCTTGTGTCGCCGCATCTGATCCTGCCTCGCTCACAGCCAAATCCAGCCGAATTTCATCCCGCTTAGCTTTGATTTATATAAACATTCGTCCCGAGAAAGCGCGTCCTCAAGTAAAAATAACCCTAATGTTACCAGTGGTAATTGCAAAGGTTACGGATTAAAGTAGCCCCGTTTTTGGCAGGTAAAAATAATAAGGAGCAATAAAAATGGGGAATACCGTATTTTGTCGTGGTTGTGGCAAGGAGTTGCATGAGTCTGCAAAGGCTTGTCCAAATTGTGGCGCACAGCAAGTCACTCAGGGTAGTCGTAGTCGTGTCGGTGCTGCTTTATTCGCTTTTTTCCTCGGTGGGTTTGGCGCACATAAATTCTATTTAGGAAAAACAGGGATGGGGATTTTATACCTCATTTTTTGCTGGACACTCATTCCATCCTTCATTGCCTTTATTGAATTCATTATGTTGTTGTGTATGTCTGATGAAAACTTCAATCGCAAATATAATTAATCTCCTGGCCCCGACATGTCGGGGTTTTTTTTGCCCAAAATTTACCCCCGGCATCCCCTGAACCTGCAATTTCACGCCTTCCCATGTGTCTTTTCATCACAATGACGCTTTTTACATCCGTTATACTGGTTCCTGTATTCTGGCAGGAGTCTCTATGAATCAATCTTATGGACGGCTGGTCAGCCGGGCGGCGGTCGCGGCGACGGTCCTCGCAAGCGTGTTATTGCTGATCAAAATCGTCGCGTGGTGGCACACCGGTTCGGTGAGTATTCTGGCGGCGCTGGTCGATTCGCTGGTCGATATTGCTGCTTCCCTGACTAACCTGCTGGTCGTGCGTTACTCCTTACAGCCTGCGGATGATGAGCACACCTTTGGTCATGGCAAGGCGGAATCGCTGGCCGCGCTGGCGCAAAGCATGTTTATTTCCGGTTCAGCGCTGTTCCTGTTTTTGACCGGCATACAGCATCTGGCACGCCCGGAACCGCTGAATGCGCCCGGTATCGGGGTGGTCGTAACGGTGATTGCGCTGCTCAGTACTGTGATCCTCGTCACCTTTCAGCGCTGGGTGGTAAGAAAAACCCAAAGCCAGGCGGTACGGGCAGATATGCTTCATTATCAGTCTGATGTTATGATGAATGGCGCTATTCTCATCGCCCTTGGCCTGTCCTGGTATGGCTGGCACCGTGCCGATGCGTTATTTGCATTAGGCATTGGTGTTTACATATTGTACAGCGCGCTACGCATGGGCTATGAAGCGGTCCAGTCATTGCTGGATCGGGCGTTGCCTGACATCGAGCGTCAGGAAATATTCGAAATCGTCACTCGCTGGCCTGGCGTCAGCGGCGCGCACGACCTTCGCACGCGGCAGTCAGGGCCGACCCGCTTTATACAGATTCATTTGGAAATGGATGACAATCTCCCGCTTGTTCAGGCGCATCTGGTGGCTGAACAGGTCGAGCAGGCGATCCTGCAACGCTTTCCGGGCTCAGATGTCATCATCCATCAGGATCCTTGTTCGGTAGTACCTCAGGAAAAGGGTACGTCAATCAATGCTTTGTGATCGGTTGTAAAAGAGTGAGTCAGGCCACTTTTTTGTACAGAAATTAGCGCCATTTCGCCTGACCTGAATCAATTCAGCACAGAGATATTGATATACTATTCGCAACATCGTTGTTCACTCCTTCGGGGGAGTCGCTTCGGGCAACAGAATTCATTTTGCATTCCAAAGTTCAGAGGTAGTCATGATTAAGAAAATCGGTGTGTTGACAAGTGGCGGTGATGCGCCGGGCATGAACGCTGCAATTCGTGGCGTTGTGCGCGCGGCATTAACGGAAGGCCTGGAAGTTTGTGGTATTTATGACGGTTACCTGGGTCTTTACGAAGATCGCATGGTGCAGCTCGACCGTTACAGCGTGTCCGACATGATCAACCGTGGCGGTACTTTCCTTGGCTCCGCACGCTTCCCGGAATTCCGTGAAGAGCATATCCGCGCTGTGGCTATCGAAAACATGAAAAAACGCGGTATCGATGCGCTGGTCGTTATCGGCGGGGATGGCTCTTACATGGGCGCGAAACGCCTGACTGAAATGGGCTTCCCGTGCATCGGTCTGCCAGGCACCATCGATAACGACGTTGCTGGTACTGACTACACCATCGGTTACTTCACCGCGCTGCACACGGTTGTTGAAGCGATTGACCGTCTGCGTGACACCTCTTCTTCTCACCAGCGTATCTCCATCGTTGAAGTCATGGGCCGTTACTGCGGCGACCTGACGCTGGCTGCGGCTATCGCGGGCGGCTGCGAGTTCATCGTGCTGCCGGAAGTGGAATTCAACCGCGAAGACCTGGTTAACGAAATCAAAGCGGGTATCGCGAAGGGTAAAAAACACGCTATCGTGGCGATCACCGAACACATCTGCGACATCGATGAGCTGGCGAAATACATCGAAGAAGAAACGCAGCGTGAAACCCGCGCCACCGTGCTGGGTCATATTCAGCGTGGCGGTTCGCCGGTACCTTACGACCGTATCCTGGCTTCCCGTATGGGCAGCTACGCCATCGAACTGCTGTTGCAGGGCCACGGCGGACGTTGTGTCGGTATCCAGAACGAAAAAATGGTGCACCATGACATCATTGACGCGATCGAGAACATGAAGCGTCCGTTTAAAGGCGACTGGCTGGACTGCGCGAAAAAACTGTATTAATGCTTTCGCATCCCTCTCCGCCCGGAGGGGGATACTTTCTTCTTATTCCCCGATGTTATAGCCAATCTTTTTTTATTCTTTAATCCTTGGTTCGCTTTCTGGCACGCTGCTTTCATCACAACACAACAACATATGAGAGTGAGCAATGAACAAATGGGGCGTGGGATTAACTTTACTGCTGGCCTCCGGCAGTGTTCTGGCGAAGGATATTCAGTTATTAAACGTGTCTTACGATCCAACGCGTGAGTTGTACGATCAGTACAACAAAGCGTTCAGTGCTCACTGGAAACAGGAAACCGGCGATAACGTCGTGATCCGCCAGTCGCACGGCGGCTCAGGCAAACAGGCGACCTCGGTTATCAATGGCATTGAAGCCGATGTGGTGACGCTGGCGCTGGCCTATGATGTGGATGCGATTGCTGAACGTGGCCGTATCGACAAAAACTGGATCAAACGCCTGCCGGATAACTCCGCGCCTTATACCTCCACCATCGTTTTCCTGGTGCGCAAAGGCAACCCGAAACAAATTCACGACTGGAATGATCTGATAAAACCAGGCGTGTCTGTTATCACGCCGAACCCGAAAAGCTCCGGCGGCGCACGCTGGAACTATCTGGCAGCCTGGGGCTACGCCCTGCATCACAACAACAACGATCAGGCTAAAGCGCAGGACTTCGTGAAGTCGCTGTTTAAAAACGTTGAAGTGCTGGATTCCGGCGCACGCGGCGCGACCAACACCTTCGTGGAACGCGGTATTGGCGACGTGCTGATTGCCTGGGAAAACGAAGCGCTGCTGGCGACCAACGAGCTGGGTAAAGACAAGTTTGAGATCGTCACCCCGAGCGAATCCATTCTGGCCGAGCCGACCGTTTCCGTGGTCGACAAAGTGGTCGAGAAGAAAGACACCAAAACCGTGGCCGAAGCCTATCTGAAGTATCTCTACTCACCGGAAGGCCAGGAAATCGCGGCGAAAAACTTCTACCGTCCGCGTAACGCCGAGGTGGCGAAGAAATACGACATCGTGTTCCCGAAACTGAAACTGTTCACCATTGATGAAGAGTTCGGCGGCTGGACGAAGGCGCAGAAAGAGCACTTCGCTAACGGCGGTACCTTCGACCAGAGCAGTAAGCGTTAATCTTCCTCCTGCTGCCCGGCGACGCGAGTTAGCCGGGCAGTGTTTTTATTTAGTCATTATTTTGCGTTACCCTGCCGGTAAAAATTTTTTCCGGAACGTAAAATGAAACGACTTCGCTTTTTTCTCCTGCTGCTGTTTATCATTCTTGTTGCTGCCGTTGCAGGCATCTGGCTCTGGCTACAGGCCGGTAACCCCAACGCGCTGCGGCAGATCGTCACTGAACAGTGCATTCCCCATCAGCAACCCTGCGCTGAGGTGAACCTCAGCAGCGGCTACGTGGTATTCAAAGATCGTAATGGCCCGTTGCAGTACCTGTTGATGCCCACTTATAAAATCAATGGCACGGAAAGCCCGCTGTTGCTGGAGCCGCAAACGCCAAACTTTTTCTGGCAGGCGTGGAGCGCGCGGCGGTTTATGAGTGAACGCCGGGGCACACCCGTTCCCGATGACGCGGTGTCGCTGGCGATAAATTCACGCAGCGGACGTTCCCAGAACCATTTCCATATTCATATCTCCTGTCTGCGGCCCGATATTCGCGCGTTGCTCAATGAACACAGCGCCGCGATCAGCAGCCGCTGGCTACCCTTCCCTGGCGGTTTGCGCGGACACGACTATCTTGCCCGTCGCGTCACCGAAAACGAACTGGTGAAGCGCAGTCCGTTTTTAATGCTGGCGGAAGAGGTACCCGACGCGCGCGAACACATGGGCCGCTATGCGCTGGCGATGGTAAAACAGGCGGACGGCTCTTTTGTCCTGCTGGCGACCGGGCGCAATCTGCTGATGCTTAACCGCGCCTCTGCCGAGGAAATTCAGGATCATGAGTGTGCGATCTTAAAATAACCTGTGAATATTTAGCGTTTACGGGGCAGGGTTGTCGCCGTAGACTTGCTGAAAAAATCGTCAGGAGACAGGCATGTCGCTCTGGTTTACCCACCCGTTGTTCCTTCCGTCGCTGATTGTTGGCGTCACCATCGTGCTCTGGGCAACGTCATTGCTGCCGGAGTTTATTACCGCGCTGCTGTTTTTCGCAGCGGCGATGGTGGCAAAAATCGCCCCGCCGGAGGTCATTTTTGGCGGCTTCGCCTCTTCGGCCTTCTGGCTGGTGTTCAGCGGATTTGTGCTCGGCGTGGCGATCCGCAAAACCGGGCTGGCGGATCGGGCGGCGAGGGCGCTGTCGGCCAGGCTCACCGACTCCTGGCCGCTGATGGTCGGCAGCGTGGTACTGCTGAGCTATGCGCTGGCGTTTGTGATGCCGTCGAACATGGGGCGCATTGCGCTATTGATGCCAATTGTCGCGGCGATGGCGGCGCGGGCCGGGATCAACGACGGCACGCGCGCCTGGTACGGGCTGGCGCTGGCGGTGGGTTTTGGCACTTTTCAGCTGTCGGCAACCATTCTGCCCGCCAACGTGCCAAACCTGGTGATGAGCGGGGCGGCGGAAGGCTCTTACGGCATTCATCTTAACTATCTGCCATATCTGCTGTTACACACGCCGGTGCTCGGTCTTCTGAAAGGCCTGGTGCTGATCGGGCTGATATGCTGGCTTTTTCCCGGCAAGCCTCATGCCCCGCGCGAGTTGACTTCCGCCGGGCCGATGAGCCGGGAGGAAAAACGTCTCGCCTGGCTGCTGGCCGTGGTGCTGATCATGTGGGTGAGCGAGAGCTGGCACGGTATCGGCCCGGCGTGGACCGGGCTGGCGGCGGCGTGCGTCACGCTGCTCCCGCGCGTGGGGTTCATCACCGGCGATGAGTTTTCCAGCGGCGTGAATATGCGTACCTGTATCTATGTGGCGGGAATTCTGGGGCTTGCGATCACCGTGACCCAGACCGGCATCGGCAGCGCCGTAGGCGGCGCGCTGCTGAACGTGATGCCGCTCGACCCCGATAATCCTTTCACCAGTTTTCTTGCTCTGACCGGCATCACCACGGCGTTAAACTTTATTATGACCGCCAACGGCGTACCGGCGTTGTACACCACGCTGGCGCAGAGCTTCGCTGATGCAACGGGCTTCCCGCTGCTGTCGGTGATCATGATCCAGGTGCTGGGGTATTCGACGCCGCTGCTGCCGTATCAGGCGTCGCCTATTGTGGTGGCGATGGCGCTGGGGAAAGTACCGGCGCGGGCGGGAATGCTGCTGTGTCTGGCGCTGGCGATTGCCACGTATCTGGTGTTGTTACCGCTGGATTATGCGTGGTTCAGGGTTCTGGGACAGCTATAAAAAAGCCCGGTGGCGCTGGCGCTTACCGGGCCTACCGAACCGTAGGGCGGGTTAGCGAAGCGCCACCCGCCGCAAAGGTTTTTTACGCTTGTTTAGCCGCTTCTGCTGCTTTCACGATCACCGCGAACGCGTCAGCTTTCAGGGAAGCACCGCCAACCAGCGCGCCGTCGATGTCCGGCTGGGCGAACAGTTCAGCCGCGTTACCCGCGTTTACAGAACCGCCGTACTGGATGATGACCTGTTCAGCTACGTTCGCATCCACTTTAGCGATGTGGTCGCGAATGAATTTGTGTACCGCCTGAGCCTGTGCAGGGGTCGCAGATTTGCCGGTACCGATAGCCCATACCGGTTCGTAGGCAATCACAGCGCCTTCAAAAGCAGCCGCACCCTGAGTTTTCAGTACGGCGTCGATCTGACGTGCGCAGACTTCTTCCGTTTTACCCGCTTCGTTTTCTGCTTCGGTTTCACCGATGCACAGAACCGGGATCAGACCCTGCTCTTTCAGCACAGCGAATTTTTTAGCGATGAACTCATCGGATTCTGCGTGGTAAGTACGACGCTCAGAGTGACCGATGATGATGTATTTTGCGCCGATGTCTTTCAGCATTTCTGCGGAGGTTTCACCAGTGAATGCGCCAGACAGGTTAACGTCGACGTTCTGCGCGCCGAGGATGATGTGGCTGCCGTCTGTGGCACGTTTTGCCAGATCCAGATACAGGTCCGGCGGTGCAATGGCAACGCCACAACCAGATACGCCAGCCAGCTCGGTACGCAGGTTAGCAATCAGCTCATTTACCATGTGGCGGTTGCCGTTCAGTTTCCAGTTACCCATCACTAAAGGATGTCGCATTTTCATTCTCCACGCGTTAAGCGAATCAAGGAATATGGCTGCCGTTCAGGACAGCATGGTCTGTGAACAGTATAGAGATTCATCCCCTCAAAGGCTTTGCTTTTTGTCATTTATTGTTATCTTCGGGTGTCTCAGATAGCGCCAGCTTAATCGGTTCAACAGCGAAGGTCAGCCCCTTTTCGCCGTTGTCTGCTACAACATAGCGTAATGCACCCTCTGTTTCGGCGTAGTAGGCTTTGCCTTTACCGCGGGCGAGAATTTTTTGCAGCTTTTGCAGACATTGCGCCCCGGTCAGCGCTGGTGTGAAAACCCGCAGCACAGCGGCCATGTATTCCTGGGCTTTCGCTTTCGAGGCCTTCTGATCCGGCCCGCGGATCGGCAGCCAGGTGATCTGCATCGATTTAATCTTCAGCGTGCCCCGCTCCAGCGCAGTCGAAGCATAGAGATTATCGTTAATCTTGCTGGCGGCACGCGTCAGGCTGGTCCGGTCGGTGCGCGAATCAATGGCGCGAAACTCGTTCAGCGTAAGCGCGGGGTTAGCCGTATTAAATTTTTCCCGGAACGCGCTGATAGAGAGATCAAACGTGGGCGCGCCCGCCACCAGGTAAGGGGCCGTGGCCGCCAGCGGCGCATCGACGGCGCGACCAGCCACGCTGGTCAGCAGCAGGGAAAGCAACAGGCAAAGCCGTAAATCCCATATCTTCATCAACATCGTCCTCTGTGCAATGTGTTGCCGATTAAAACGATAACCGTCCCGCTTGTCAAAAACGCAGCCGACCAGGGTAAACTACGCGGCATTACGATTATAAGGAACCTTACATGACCATACAGCAGTGGTTATTCTCATTTAAAGGACGTATTGGGCGTCGTGACTTCTGGATCTGGATCGCGCTCTGGGCGCTGTCTATGGTGTTACTGTTCAGCCTCGCGGGTAACGGATGGCTGGATCTGCAAATGGCCGCCTTTG
>Ga0308157_10004743_pt1 | contig 17714 bp, 21 predicted proteins | sample PhyBR1_FD_201035 | JGI IMG/M metagenome (GOLD analysis project Ga0308157, IMG submission 201035) | Phyllosphere microbial communities from UC Gill Tract Community Farm, Albany, California, United States - DLSLB.R1 | ecosystem: Host-associated > Plants > Phyllosphere > Unclassified | place: USA...
AAAGTCTGCGAGATGAAAACAAGCTTCTGGTGTTTTCATACAAGGGCAACGCACGTGTTCAAACCCAGCGTACCAAGTGGTGGCTGTTTGGCGGGCGTCAGGAGCTGAGTGTGCCGGCGGTAGTCGACTACTACGTCGATTTGACCGGCCTCTCACTCGCGGACGTAAGCTACAACGAGACGGCGAAGATCGTCACCGTACATCTGCCCAAGCTTAGCATCGGCGACATCGTCTTCCAGCCGGAGAACGCCACGACCATCAACGGCGGTCTGCTTGCCTGGGACGACGATCAGGTCGAGGCCATGCGTAAGCTCAATTATGTATCGGCGCGGCGGGCGATGGTTGGGCAGGCTCAACAGGCCGGCCTCATCAACGCGGCTCAAAGGCAAGCCAGAGAAAACGTCGCGAGCTACTTCGAAATACCGCTCCGCATCGCGGGGCAACCCGACGTGAAGGTGGTCGCGCTGTTCAAATAGGAACGGCATTTGCCGATACGAAGAGGGGTGCCGGGGTCTAATCCGGGGTCCCTTTCTGCATTCTAGCTTCTGAAAATAAAGCCTTCTGATCAATGGGTTACAAACCCGTTGAATTATTGCGTTCTCATTTTCGATGGTGCTTTCATCTCAGAGGTAATTTTTCATGCATATCATACATCTCACCGACGCCACGATTGCTGCCGGTAAGTCCGCGTTCAACGGCTACCGGGCCGCGGTCATGTGCGGTCCTTCGGCTGCCGCCTATGTTCCGGGATTGCGGCGTCAGACGGGGTTGGCCGTCGTGCCCGGTGCTATCCTCGCGTGCATCGAACAGGGCATGATCACCGAAGACGAAATCCTAAACGGCGTGGCTCGCCTTTCCCGCTGTAGGCGATCGACGGTCTTGTCTGTCCTGATCGAGCTGAGGGGCGGCGATCCGGAAGTCCATCTTTGGCGTGCCGACCGCACCGGCAATTACCACGTACTCACGCAATCTGTCCCCAAGGTCGCGCTCGCTGCCTGACCTCCGTCATCATCAAGCCCTCGGCCCTCGGAGCAATCCGGGGGCCTTTTTTTTTGGAGAAACACAATGCTTTCAATCCGCAATTCCGCCGACTTAGACCGGGCACTCGACGCACCGCTCGAACCCTATCTCAGGCGTCTGCTGACGCTTCGACGCGACCAACTGGTCGGAGATACCGGGCTCGATCTGGGCGAGTTCATGCACGTGATCGTGGTCCGGGTCGGTGACACCTTGGCGCAGGTCGAGGCGGAGGCCGGCGTGCCCATCGCAACAAATTTCATCGACGGTAAGCGCCTTGGAGACGCCGAATTCGAACCGTCTTTCGACTACGTCAGGCGATGCGAGGGTTGGTTGGAGGCGGTGATGATCCTGACGGACGACGGCTTCGCGCTTGTGCTGCTGGTGCCCGATCTCATCACCGTCGACCCCTCGATAACACTTCTCTTGCGTCGCTGCGTCGCCGCTTAGAGCGCCACTTCCAATCGGTCCCAAGCGTCCCGGCATCCCGCCGCGGGCGCTATTTTTATGTCCGGAGACAATCATGCTTCACTTGTACGACCGCGCCTCGATGGCGCACGCCCTAACGCTTGATCTAGACCCGACCCTGCTCAGATTGCTGAAAGATCGCATCAGCGCGCTGGGGGAAGCGCTGATCGACTGGACAGAATATCTTGTCGTCGAGCCCGGAGACACCGAGGCCGACATCATCCGGCACGTCGGCTTCTCGCCCTTGATTGATCCGATCGACGGCAAACGGTTCGGTGAGCTCGGCTTTCATAAACACTGGGACTGGCTGGGTATACATGACGGTTGGTTCGAGATGATCGTGACGTTCGGGTCGACGTTCGCCTACGTCCTGTTCATTACCGATGGCGAGATGATCCCCGCGGATCTGCTCAAGCTCTGCCGGGAATACAGCAAGCCTTGAAGCCGATCCGCGCGTTACCCATCTGCGCTCAGCGACTGGCTCAACCGGTTGCAGTTTAAGGCATCCGCCCAAGCCGTCGGTCCTCCGGGAACGGCGCGTATCAGTCGCCGACCGTGTGTGTCGGCATGAGCGCAGGATGTTTTTTCCCATGATTAACGTTGAACAAGTTTTGTTGCGGGTGCCCGGCATTCGTGAAGTGCTGGATTGCGAGCCCGAAATTTGGCCGGATATGGAGGCGGCGAGTACAACAACGATCCTTGCCGTCATCTTTTGCCTAGTGGAGCGGTATCCACACACGATCGAATCCCTTCAAAGGGAGTTGCTAGCACGAGGCTGCACAGCATCCTTCGACAAGTTGAAGAGCCTGCTGCTTCTCTTCGAGGGCTCGAGTCCACGCAAGTTTCTGTGGAAACGGATGCCGGACGGCGTCTTCCAGCCGCTGTATCTCGACGCGCCGCATTTCTCTGAAGACTGGTTCGAAGACGATTTCGAACCCAGGGCTTCAGTTGGAACCAAAACTTTCCGGTGAACCATAATTGCGCCGTTGGCGCATCGTGTCCGGCGGCTCTCCTCGCGAGGGCTGCCGTCCACCGCTCTTTCTAGCCTTAGATTGGACAGGCAGTGAATATTTCTCAAATTCGGGCGCCTCGTGCGCCGGGTGCTAACCCCGCGCGCGCGGTGGACATCGACCCGAAAGACTTTCCCGACCAGCCGAACAAGGGCGAGGGGCCCCCGGCGACGATCGACAATGTGCGATTCATGGTCGACCGGAACGGCATCACCGTTCGATACAACGTCATCAAAAAGCGGACCGAGATTATCGTCCCGTGGCTCGTGGGAACAGCCGAAAACGCGGACAGCGTCGCGATGACACACATTCAAAGCCTGGCGCTTCGGTACGGCATGCCGACCGGGCTCGTGCCCTCGATGGTCGACGCGATCAGCGACGAGAACGCGTACAATCCCGCCGCGTTGTGGATGACGAGCAAGCCCTGGGACGGGATCGATCGGCTTCCTGCGTTCTGCGCCACGATCACGGCGAGGGATGGCTACCCCGAGGCGCTGAAGGTCTTGCTAATTACGAAGTGGATCCGCAGCGGTACGGCGGCGGCGTTGATGCCGGACGGGTTCCGATGTCGCGGCGTGCTCACCCTGCAGGGGCCTCAGGGCATCGGCAAAACCAGCTGGGGGCTCCGGCTGATCGACAACCCAATGCTGCGGGACGCGCTGATCAAGGTCGACCATCATCTCGATGCGGGTGACAAGGACAGCTTGCTCGGCGCCATCGATCACTTGATCGTCGAGATCGGGGAGTTGGATAGCTCGTTCAAGCGTGACGTGGCGCGGTTGAAGGGCTTCCTAACAGCAGACCGAGATAAGGTGCGGCGGCCTTACGGTCGGGTCGCGGTCAACTATCAGCGACGCACCATCTTTTACGCGACCGTCAACTCCAGTGATTTCCTCGTTGATCCCACCGGCAACTCGCGCTGGTGGACGATCGCCGTGGAGAGCATCGACTTCAACCACAACATCGACATGCAGCAGCTATTCGCTCAGCTCGCCGACGAAATCGTGGATGGTAAGCAGTGGTGGCTTACACCCGAGGAGGAGCGGATGCTGGACGAGCAGAACAGTCGGCATCTCAGCGTCAGCGTGGTTCGCGATCAGGTTCTCGCGATTGTGGACCCAGATGTGTCGGACGTCAGCCAGTGCCGACCAATGACGCCTACCGAGGTTCTGCAGGCGGCGGGGTTCGATCACCCCACTAATGCACAGGCGAAAGAGTGCGCTACCTTGCTCCGCGGCTGGTTTGGGGAACCACGGCGCATCCAGGGTCGGGACAGGTGGCGGGTCCCGTTGCGTGCCGAGGCTGACGTATCGCCCGCCGTCAGACCGAAGGGCCACAAGTCGAAATTTGACTGATTAGGTGGGGGGAGGGGTAGCAGTTCTAAAAACCCCTGGGACAGGTCGACCGGACCTCGGGATGCCTTGGAGGTTTTCCGCGGTGCTGCCCCTCCCCCACCACAGCTCGGCGCTCACCAACCGCTTGGAATTATTTGCGTTGTCTCGGTTCCACCCCGGGGCTTCGCTCTCGGCGGGCCGAAGGTTTGTGTCCGATCTCATGCGCCTCGAGCCAATGCCCATGCGCAACCGCGTTCGGGGTGGTCAGATCACTCAGCGCGACCACGCCCAGCCTTCGTCAGAACGCGATTTGCCTGACCTCACGGCGCCGATCCGCCGGTCCGTGGCCCTCAACCCCATCCAGAGTCCGCGCGCCCTCTCGGGCTCCGCGTCGACGCACATTTAGAAGGATCTCAATTCATGCCAAAGCTTACACTCACCCACTCCAGCGCGCTGCTAGCAGAATGCGAACCGGGCAAGCGCAAGACAGATTTCTATGATGATACCGTTACGGGTTTCGTTCTCGAATGCCGCTCCACGGGCGGCAAGACGTACTACCTCCGATACGACCAGGCAGGTCGGCAGAAACAGCACAAGATCGGGCGGTACGACGACGTAACGTTCGCGGCGGCGAAAAAGGCCGCACAGAGGTTGCGATCGGAGGTCGTGATGGGTGGCGACCCCGGCGCGAGGAAGGCGGAGGCCAAGGCGGTTCCGGTGTACTCCGAACTGGCCACGCAGCACCTAGCGGACGCCAAACTTCATCAACGTTCGTACGACACCACCGAGGGTTACATGCGGCTTCATATCCTGCCGAAGTGGGGCAAGATGCGTCTGAACGAGATCGACGGGCGCGCGGTCGCGCAGTGGCTCGCGGACAAGAGGGCGGAAGGGTTGGCGCCCGCCACCGTCGTCAAGGCGAAGGCGATTTTTGGTCGCTCGTTCGAGTTGGGCGCCCGCTGGGGTGTGCCGGGCTGCGAGCGGAATCCGGTCCGCGGCATTCAGAGCAAGCCGCTCAACAACGCGCGCGAGCGGTATTTAACCTCCGCGGAAGCAACACGCCTTCTCGCCGCAGCGGAGAAGTCCCGCAATCCCCAACTTGCGGCGGTGGTCGGTCTGCTGCTCCTGACAGGAATGCGGGTGTCCGAGCTGTTGTCGACGCGCTGGGATCACGTGGACGTCGAACGGCGCACTCTTCACGTGCCGACTTCGAAAACCGGGCGGTCCAGACATGTGCCGTTGGCGCAGGCGGCGGTGGGCATCATCGAACGTCTGCCGAAGGCGAAAGAGGCGGTGTACCTGTTCGCCAGCCCGAAGGACCCGAAGAAGCATTTGACGACGATCAAGCACGGATGGCAAACCGCGCGAGATATTGCCGGCCTACCGGGACTCCGCATCCACGACCTGCGCCATTCTGCGGCGTCGTTCATGGCGAACTCCGGCGTCGATCTATTCGCGATCGGCAAGGTCCTGGGGCACGCGAGCTACCAGAGCTCCCAGCGGTACAGCCACCTCGCGAACGACACTCTGCTCGCCGCGGTCGAGGCGGGCGCCGCCAAACAAGCGCAACCGGTCTGATCAACTCCCCCCCTCCGCTCGCTGACTACGGTCGGTGGGCGGAGGGGGATATTCTAGCATCGATTTTTTTTGCCCGTCGTGGGCGGCTCAACGAGGACAATCAAAATGACTACATCAACCAGTGACGCCGACGCTCTAATCGACGACTTAACCCTCGCGCAATGGGAAGCCCTTTGGGCAGATGTACCCGACGGTTTCACGGGTCCACACCGAAACCTCAGAGGAAAGTCGGGCCTCTACCGCGCGATATGCCACGGCGAAACGGTGGTGATAGGAAAGCCCTCAGGGAAAGGGGGAAGCGATCTAAAGCGACGTATCTCCGACTTTATCCGCCCGAGTTCCAGCGGGCGCAACTACGATGCCGGCGAGTTCCTAAATGCCAATCACAATACGCTGCAACTGATGGTGCTCGTGACCGGAACCGGGCGTTCCGCGCGCGAATTGGCCGCGGCGTTGAAGGGGCCGATGCTCGAGCTGCATATGCCGCGAAGGAACGTACCGGCGCACATCGTGGCGGGGGCGATTAAGGGCTGACGCGCTCGGCTCGCGTGCTGAACTCGTCAGGTACGAGCCGCGTTCATAGAAAACTCGATCTGCCCGTTCCAGGAGCGCGAGAAGGCAGGTTCGGCGATGTCGCCCCGCGCCGCCGTCCGCTCGCGTTCCTGGCTCAGCTAAACGGCCACGGGTTCGCGACCCAAAAGCACGCGATCCGTCCGTTTGAGGATGGCCTAGCCCCGATGCCGACTTTGCTTGATCCGGTCGGCGACGGCGGCGGAGCGCTTCGCCATCTCTTCAGCAGTGGTACGCACCGCGGTTGCCGCTGCCTCGAACGACGATCCCGCCGCTTTTGTCGCGTCCACGACTGCGGCACCCGCCGACGAGGCTCCTCTCTCTATTGTGTCTCGGACGCCAATGGCCATCGACCGCGCTCGACGAGTGGTTTCTCGCGAGATCACAGCGCGTTCCGACCTGAAGATCGCGTCTATCGCCGCCAACGCCCGAACCTCTCGCGGATTGATGACACCGTCGGCCTCGATCACTTCCCTGAGAAACTGCATCAACTCGTCCTGCATCGCGCGCGGGTTACAGTCGGGGCTGGCTCGCTGGAATTCCGCCAGAGCCTTGGCTAGTCCGGTCACCCGTCCGGCGTTTGTTTGACCCTCAATCAGCTGCAAGCCTGCCGCCACGTAAGCAGGATCAAACCCCCAATCCCGGATGAAGTGCTCGGCGATCGTCTCGCGTTCGGCGGCGTGGACGAAACCGTCGGCGCGGGCCACCTGCATAGCCAGCGGAGCTGTCAGGTCGAACAGTCCCGCTCCGAGCAGGTCGATCGGCGTGTTGATGAAAGTCGGGATGGTGTCGACGAAGCGGTCGGTGCCGCTGGCGAGCCACCGCGTGACGCCGTAGTATCCACCGCCCGCAACCAGGCCGGCGACAACCACCCATCCGATCGGGGTGACGGCGGCGGCGGGAGCGGCAAGACCGAGCCATCCCATTACGCCGGTCGAAGCCGCGGGGGCGAAGAACGAACTCGCGACCCATGTCGACTTGGCGACGCCGACGCCCGTCCAGCCTGCGCCGCCGGCCTCCCAAAGTGAGTTCAGCGTCTTGCGTGTGCGAAGAATCTTGTAGGCGTCCTCTCCGATGCGCAGCTTGCGCTTGAGGCGAAGGGGATCAGCGATCACCCGGTCGAAGTCGGTTGCCACGCGGTCAGCCTTGGCCGGGCGTTTCGAACGATCGGGCCAATTTCTCGACCCGGGCGCGAAGGCCACCGTCCGCGACGTCAGCCATCGCACCCACCCCGAGGCCGAACGCGACGAGCAACGGCCCGATGATCGGTCCCAGCAGAGCGCCCAGGATCGCGGCGGAACCGATCAGCCACCACATGGTGAACCCCACCGTCACGCCGAGGGTAATGTGGGGAAACAGCTTCACGGTTTCGAACACGAACGACAGGATGCGGCGGCCGACCTCAATCAGCGCGTTGCCGACCTTCATCGTCACGCCGGACAGCTGGTTCAGCAGGACCTTGGCGTCGGCGGAAATGGAGAGCCGTTCGATTCTCTCCGAAATCTCGCGCCGTGAGGTCATCTTCACGATCAACGCTTCACTCATCGAACTTGGCTCCCGTGCGGTGACAGCGCTCTAACAGCAAGAGCGCGGTTACTGCGGCGATCGATGCGTTACCGCGCAATGGCGGGCAAGCGACGTTTCGAAACATCGGTTTTGCGTAAGGCAGGAGCGTCGCGGGCATCGCTTCGGTCACATACCTGCCGCGCGGTGAAAACCGGCTCACACGGGCCTGCTTGCGGTTGAAATTTGATCCTTCGTGCAAGGTCCATGTTGAGCAGAACTGCGTCGTAGCGGAATTCGTCAGTAGTAACATTGCCGCCTCCGTGCCTGCTGCTCGACTTCCATCCGAATTACATCGATGCTCGATAAATGATAGCGGACCATGCGATTGCACGCACTCCTCCCGTATCATTCATCCAACATGGCAACGGCGATGGGGCAGGCGGCTCTCAGTTGCTGATGTAGTTTCATGTAAGCCATCCGAAGATTCAATATTTCGGTCTCGAACAACGATCTAAACTGCCGGGTTGCTATCGCGTTCTGAAGAGCGCCTGCAACGCTTCCGCTGGGAGCATAAATGCCTGGATCAAGCGCATGAAAGTCGACTTGTTCCAGATCTGCGGCTCCATCGACTAAAGTCGACAGTTCTCGATGAGGCGGCGGCGCCCGTAACAGGATATTGCCCCAAGCCTGACCAAGCTGACTTCGAACGTTCTCGCCACTGACGGGCATGCACCACCAAGACCCACCCGCTAGGTCTGGATTCTCTGTTGCGCTGTCAGCACGGTCGATGAATAGCGCAGTGCCGTCGGTATGGCGCAAATTGTGAGGGTCTGTGAGCGTCCAAATTCCCGCTTCGTTCCAAAGCGTGAGGTCATCGCCGTTTTCTCGAATTCTGAACACGTCGGACGTTTGACCCGCCTCTATCCGCGCACGTGGGCGAACTAGTAACCACGGCTCTACGCCCGCCGGCACCTCCAAATCCGAGGCAACTGGAACCAAGGCAAGGTGTAGAGCAGCAGTCGCATGAACGGTAATTTTATCGGGGTGGCCGAGGCTGTTGCCGCTACGATCAACCAAGGTCTGTACATCAAACTGCCAACTGCGCTGCTCGGCAGCTAACGCTATTTTTGGACTGAACAGCGCAGCACCACATCGTGGCGTCGCATCATCGTTCCGATCAAACATCCATGACCCTGCGCTTGGTCGCTCTTTGAAATCGAATTTATGGAACGTTTCCGATAACCAGTCTGTCACTTTTAAAGAAAAGTCTTCGCCATCTGCTAGAAAGACGTTCTCACGGGATAGACAGTCAAAAATCTCGCCAAGTTTAAGTTCACCATTGATCCGCGCAGTATTCAAGAAAATTACGTGCGAAAGACGGTCAGCCCAGTCTAGATCGCCCTCGTTGGCGATAAAGCCATCAAGTGACGTGCCCGAAAAGAGCAGGTTTATCGCTCTGTCTCGATCAGGCTCTACAGCCTGTGCAACGGCAAGGTACCGGTAAACTTGCGGGGTCAGACGCCTCAAACGATCGCCAACGACAGAATCGATATGCGCTGGGACGGTTAGATTTCCGCTATATCCACTTTGATCATCGCCACCAAAACCCGCGGCTGCAAGCGCCCTGATTTTGCTACCGTGAGGTAAGGCGGCAAGCAGCATGTCCAGATTCCGGGCGATCTTTATCAAATCGCCTCGTTCCGTCGGGTTCTTCTTACTCAACCGCCAGGCCGTCGCCTTATCACGCGCGTTGGCCGAAGCGATGCGCTCTTCGACGGTGGCAATCAGCCGGCGATTGAGCGGGTCACGCGATGTAGGCGGGCTACGCTTTGTCTTAGCGGCGGCGGCACGCATCACTGATCCTCATAAGGCAACTTTTCTAATACCCCCTGCGCGTGCGCGGTAACGCGGCTGTCACCTATCGCGCGTTTAAGGAGGACAATCTCGCACTGCTCGTCCGCCCCGGCGGCGAGAAGGGCGTCATAAGCCTTACAACCCAGCGCTATGATGCGGCGAGGAGCGAGGGCGGCGACCTGATGTTTGGTTACACCCTCCCAGGCGCGGCGCAGCTCGGCCTTTCGAGCAGGTCGATCTTCTCGGGTTCGGAAGGGCAATACGTTTAGGAATGCGGTCTGATGCGCATTCGTCCCGAGAGCCGTGAAAATAGCGTCGATGATGCGGCGAATGTTGTGGGAAGCTTGGATTTGAATCCACGCGTCGGATAGTTCCCTCAGCCCTACCGCGCGTTCTTCCTCCGACGTTGCATCTCGGAAATTCCGGATAAGGCCATAGAGCCGGGCATCAGTCGGATTGACCCGGTAGTTGTCGCCACCGCCGCCCGGGTTGATCGCCATCAGGACCGTGCCGCCGCTCTTCCAGCTCTTTCCGACCCAGCCCGGGGCCGGGGTTGCCCCGTCCTGCACGGCGGAGATCGGCGTTAGACGATCATCAACAAAAATATCTTCGCGCTCTGCGCTAACTGCGGTGTGGAAGGCATTGACGACGGTTTGCATGAATCGGCTCCTATTGAAGCTCCGTCTTTCCGGAGTGTCACGCCTACTCGGCGTTGGAGAATTGGTCCCCCGACAAGGCTAGGTCGGACCCAATTTGCCGGTGTTTTTTGCGACCGCCGGCTGCGCTCGGCAACGCACCGTGCCTGCTCCATTTACCGAGTTTAACACCGCCCGTCCTTAGTAATGTACGTAGAGAACGTACTAGATAAGTTACGCCGTCTACTAACCCTATTTATGATGCCTTGTTGGCTTCGGCGGTGACGGCTCCGAGGCCTTGGCCATACACAAGCTCAAAAACCTGACGGACTCTCAGGATGTCCTTCTTTGGTCTGGTTAGGGCACCTTCGTTGGCACAGAAGGCGACGCAAACCGCGGTCTCTCGTAGACCTTGCCCGAATTCTGGCCCGCCGAAATGCAGACGGGCTACTTCCAGTCCATCGAGGATGGCATCGAAAGCTTGATGGAGCCGATCAAGGCGGAGTTCGCACGACGCGGCTTGTCGCCCCACGCGAGGACGTTCGTTTGATGGCGAACATAATCACCGCCCAACGGATTGCTGACCTGATCGAGCAGGCTCCCGGCTGGGCACTTGTGGGGCTTACGGTGCCGCAGGAGCGGTTAAGGGCGAACGCACGACGGGAGATTGCTAAACACGTCTACAGCGCACTCTACCGACCGCTTGCCGCCGAGACGGGACAACTGCCTCTGCCGCTATGATCTTGGGGCAGAGCGTGAGGCCGCGCGAGCTTCAGGTGGCGCTTGTCGTTCTCGACTGTGTCAATCATGATCGCAATCTACAGGGAGGGCGCGCATGAAATGGTTGTTTGTGGCTGTCGCGTTAGGGCTCGCAATGCCAGTAGCAGCGCGGGATTTGGCGGTGCCGGCGGACAAGGGATGGAAGCACGCCGAAACAGGGTTGATCCTGATGCCGCAACTCGCTGGGATGTCGCGTACCGCGCTCACTGACACGACGCAGGCTGAGCATGACGTAGCTGCGCAGTACGACGCGCTGGATAAAAGCACCTTTGCAACCATCTACCTGTTTCACCCCGCGATAGCTGACGCCAGCCTTTGGTTCGACCGATCGCAAACGGCGCTCGAAGCGCGAGACCTTTTCAGGAATGCGTCGCCTGCAACTGCCGATCCGATCGCCTTCGCCGTCGGTGGCGCCAAAACTGCGTCGTCGATGCGCCAGGTCTACGCGACGCCTGCGGGGCAATACCGGAGTACCGCGCTTTTGGTTGTGCCGCTGGGTGAATGGATCGTCAGCGTTCGTATGAGCGCGAAAGCATTGACGGCGGTTCAACTGGACGCACGTCTGCAGCAGATGATCGCCGCCATTCGTTGGCCGACCGCCGTTGAAACTGAAGCGCCCGCCGCCGCTCCGATGCAAGTATGCATGGCACCCTTGACGTTCGGTAAAGCGAAGCTAGCCAAGCCGGACGGGGCCGACCTGCTGATGTCCCTAATGGGCGGCAGTCTAGCGGCCAAGAAGAAGGCGGAGGCGCAGTCCGAGCCTGCGGTTCGTACGACTTGGTGCCGCGAAGGGGACGCGCGCACGGAATACGGAATGTATCGATCGGATGGCGCTTCCAGCAGCTATGTGCTCGCGTTGTATGACGCCGGTCGTGTCGTCAGCGTATACCCGTCCATTATGGGGCAGATCAATAAAACCGGAGTTTATTCGGTTTCCTTGGAGGACGTCGAAGGGACGGTATCAGCCTTTCAGTCCTTCACCGCTTTACCCTCGCCCAAGCAGGTATGGAGCTTGATCGAGTCTCGACACCGAACCGGTACGAAAAATGGCAATCAACTGACGGTAAGCCCAAAGGCTTTCTGACCTGGAGCAGTTGGATCAGCTAAAGCAGCGATTAGCCCCGCACTCAAAATATGTCTTGGGCTTCAGCGGCTTAGTAAGCGAAGCGGTATTCCTGCTCACCTTAAAGCACGTCAGAACCCGCCTGAAGATCGATTTACCTCCGTGATCCTACGTCCGCTCGCACCTGGAGTTAGCCGTTTTAACGTTCCAGCTGACGAACGGAAACCGGCACCACGTTCAGGTGATGCCTAACGGCCGGTGGGCGACCTTCATAAACTAGCCGCGCTAAGACGTGATTGATTGCGGGAACGGAGGTTCGCTTCGCTGTTGTTCGTGATGTAGACAAAATTCGACGTGCCAGCTTTGATTGGCCGTTTACCGTTCTGCGGCTAACGAGCAGAAAAGATGAGTGGAGGGTACGTGGCCGTTTCAGATGAACCCGTTGGATTTGACGACGAACCGGAGGAGGTCTCCGCTCCTGCAGGGGTTGCCGCGGACGCGACCGATAGGGCGATAGAGCGACATTTCGAAACCGGCCGTTTGCGTGTCGTACAGGAACGAAGCGAACTATTTTTGCCTCACGTCGTCGACTTCATCGAGCGCGACAAATGGGGAAACCTGAGGCCGGAGTATCAGCGCCGCCTTCGGTGGGACGACACCAAGAAGTCGCGACTCATCGAGAGTTTCATTATGAACGTACCGGTACCCCCGGTTTTTTTATATGAGGTAAATCTCGGTTCCTACGAGGTGATGGACGGCCAACAGCGCTTGAATGCCATCGTCGACTTTCTCCAAGGGCGGTTTGAGCTTACGGGCCTTAAAATATGGCCAAGCCTCAACGGCCGCTCTTTTGCACGCTTGCCGCCTATGGTGAGAAGGGGGCTGGAACGGGCTAAAGTTTCATCAATCACTCTGATGTCAGATTCGTCTGCGTCATCGGGTGACGATATGGACCTCCGGGCCCAAGTTTTCGAGCGACTGAATACAGGTGGCGAGCGTCTAAACCCGCAGGAGCTTCGTAACTCGCTTTTTTCTGGATCCTTCAATCGCTTAATTGTTGAACTGGCAAAGCTTCCGGAGTTTTCAAATGCTTGGGACATACCGTCACACCAAGAGCATACGCGAAGCGATGGGACATCTGATCAGATTCTGCGTGATAATAACCTGTTCAAGCGGATGCTCGATGTCGAGATCGTGCTGCGCTTCTTTGCGTTTCGTGACGACAATTTGATTTCGGGATCGGTCCGCGCGATGCTGGACAATACCATGAAATCTCTTCGCGGAGCAGACGATGCCGCCATTAGTGTGATGCGCGCCGATTTCGTTGAAACGCTTGCGACCGCTCTCTCAGTATTCGGCGAGGCTCTTTTCCGGCTTCCGCCTCCCCAGGGACGGACAAAAGGCCCCCTTTCCAGACCGATTTACGATGCTGAGATGGTAGCAATCTTCCGGCTTCGCCACCGGCGGGACGAAATTCTGGCGAAAGCGCCCGATGTTTCTGCCTCGGTACTGGCACTCGCATCGCAAGGTGCGGAAAAATACGAACTTATGGTTGGTCGCGGAAATACGGCGGCGTTGATTAGGGAAAGGATCGCGCTCGTCCACGACACGATCGTCAGCAAACTTTGATGAATGGATTCGATAGGGTAGAATCTATTTATAGTGCCAGAATAGATGAGGTGCTAGGCAATCTGCGTGTTCGCCAATCTCACTCTTTTTTCGTTCGCTATCAGGGTGAGCTTTTCGCCCGCGATAGAATTCCTAGCTATTTGAAGAAAGAGTTTGAACGAGCGTTAAACGTGAAGGGTGCGCCCGAGACAGTTGCCTATCGGGGGCTCATCCTGCAGCTATATGGCGCCTTTGAGCGTCTGGTGACAGAGATCACGGAGGCGACGCTCAAAGCGATCCAGGATAAAACTAGTCGCTACAGCGAGCTAAACGAGGGCTTGCGCAATGCACATACCGTTGGCTCGGCCCGTCTTCTTACGAAGCTGCATGATAGAAATATTAACGGCGTTACGTTTGATTTCGCTAGCCTCCAGCTAAACATGGCCGCTTGCTTTCGTGACGATAAAAATTATCAGCTGGGGGCCGATGCTTTCACGGCCTTGCTTGGGGTGTGCACCGCGGAGCGCGTTGACACCCTTTTTGAGGCGCTACGGTTCGGCAAAGCCTTCGATGATAATCTGGGAAAACATCCGGGCATCAAATCATGGGCAAAAAATGCTGGCGCCCGCGAAGCAGTCAAGCTGGCACGTGAAAGTCTTAATGAGCTCGTGCGGCTGAGAAACCAGATTGCGCATGGTTCGGCCGATCCCGACGTTCTTGACACAGAAGTAGCGCAAGCTGCGGCCCTTCTTAATGCAGTCGGTAGTGCGCTAGTCGCGAGGGCGCGATCAAAAGCAGTCTAGGCAGCGTCAATGATATTCGCACGACGTTTCGTGGCTTTCAGCACGGTCTCGATGACGGGCAGGAATGACGTAAAGTAATGCCACGAGCAAGCTGCATCGCTTTTCAGCTGCAAAGATGGCGGAAAGACCTGAGAGAGAGATGAACCGAGTCTATATCGCGAATTTTGGTGAAGCAAATGCGCTTTGGCCGACGGCGCGTGTCAACCAAACTATTCTAACGATCGACAACGTTGACACCCACCCATTCTGGTCAGAGGGCGATCGGGACGGCTACGTCGCGGCTGTGATGTCGCATACTTTGACAGCACGGGGCATTAGGCCGGGAAAGCAGACCGCAGGCCGGTGGTACAACCTAATTTGTGAGCTTCGCGACACCGAAGGCGACATCTGGATCAGTCGGCAGGGGGAGGCGCTGTGGTGGACCGTGTCGCTCCCTGGCGACCTGGAAGAGCATCTTATTCCCTCGACCAACCCCGGACGCGACGGAGCGCAAGTTTGGTTGCTGCAGAAGCGCTGTCAGCCTTGGTCTGACCGTGACGGGGAGGGACGTCCCCTGCGGTGGGCTGCGTTGCACGCGAAGGCGCGCGATTTCTTGGCCACGGAGGCGACATTCCAGACGATCGCTAATGACCGTGGCTATGCGGACTACGCACGAGCATTAGTGGCGGGCGAACCGCTGCATTCGTGGCACGCTACCCCCGTTTTCTCACGTAAACAGGTGGAAGCAAAAACTCAGGGCGTTCGTATCTTCTCTTCGCGCGAGCGCGCCGCCGCACGTATGGCGGAGACCATGTTGGGAACCGTCGGCCAAGCGAACGGTCAAGTGGTCGAGCGACGGACAAAGGAGAAAACGACGACGCTTTCCCGTCGTGAATGCGAGGAGTTACTCCGTCGCTTGATGGGCGAACAGGAGGACCTTTGCGCGCTGACCGGCTTGACCCTCGGATATGACGGTGAGTGTAATGATAAGGAAATGCTGGCTTCGCTTGATCGCGTCGACAGTGGAGGACATTACACGCCAGACAACGTGCAGCTTGTATGCCGCTTTATGAACCGTTGGAAAGGAGCGGATGACGAAGTACTCGTTCGACGCCTCTTAAGTAAGTTGCGATCGAGCGGCCACCAGTTAGGTTAGGGTAAAAGATCGCATTGTAATCGAATCCGTAGCCTGTACATATTGGCAATAACTGCGAAAAGATCGACTCCTATGCCGTTTGCTGCTTTGATTGATTGGTGCGGACCCTTCTCTTCCGTTGAAGATGCGTGTGCGGCAGTTGCCGAGGAGGGTTACGGCGAAGCCCTATACATGGCTATCGGTTCGAAGAGAGGGCAAAGTAAAACATACATTCAGTATGTCGGGATTACAACCGACCTAACAAAGCGGTTTAATGGTACGCATCCGATCCAAGTTTTGCTTCGCCCGACGTCGCTGAGGCTATACGTTGGCATAGTCACGTCCCAGTCGGTTGCGGGGAGAAAGGCGTCTTATCACGCAAAAAACTTCTCTGCCCCTCTTTATCTGGCAGAGACTGCGCTCGCATTTTTAATGGAGCTTCCGCTGAATAAGGACAAGCGCCGCAATCCCCCCAAGGACTCTATTGTGGTGGTTAACCGGTGGTATCGAGAAGACTTTGCTACCCGTCGTCGGCGGCGTGCTCATCCGGCATGGCCTGATTTAGTTGAATTCGATTGTGAAGAGGGAACTGGTGATATTGCTTGGCATGGGGGGAGGCGCGAGCATGTCAATGCAGAGCGAGTTGAGGAAATACGCGAGCGAGCGAAACGCGATCTTAAGAAGCAGAGAGATCGTAAGGCGAAGGTAGAGTTAGCTTTAATATTCCCAGAAAAACTACCTGATGCGTGATCTCTTTGCCGCTCGGTCATCGGAACCACTTGTTCAGTAAACGTCCTTGGTTCTTTTTTGCGGTGTCGACTCGCAGTCGACACCAGACAGGAAGTTCTATCAACGGGCGATGAGCATTTTATGGGAGGACCTTAAACTGGCGCAAGCAGGTTGGCGGTCTCGAGAACGCATGTTACCGATGCCTCGGTGAACGCTGCCCTCTCTCTCCTTGCCCGTGTTGCTGCGGCTGAATCTGAACGCGTCAAGGCTGAAGCCGCACTCACGCTACGGTTCGCTCCCCGCTTCAATCCCGTTGCGCTCCTTATGCCCGGGGAGACACGACTTTCAGAGGTACTCCGGTGGCTGCTCGACGAGAATGAAACCCACGGCCAAGGAGGAGTATTTCGCGATCACTTTATCGTCGATCTGCTCAACGAAAGGCCGGAAGACTGGGCGGGAGCACGGATTGCGTGCGAAGTGGCAACCGTCGACGGTCGAGGCCGCATTGACCTGCTAATGCTCAGCCATGACGGAGCCCGGTGCGTCGTTATCGAAAACAAACCTTGGGCAGGTTGGCAGGCAGATCAGCTCCCTCGCTATCTGGTTGACCAGCTTAGCAAACGAAAGGAGGTCCGTGTACATGCGCTAATTGGCGCTGACGACGCCTCTCGTGCGCTGGCCCAGCACTGGTCAAAGTGTTCCGTGGAGCCGTTGCCGCCCACTATCACCGCCAGTGGATTCGACGCCGTTGCAGCATGGTTGGACGACTGCGCCAAGGTGACCATGGCCGAAAACGTCCGCCGTTTCATACATGACTTGGCGGACTACTGCCGCCGCTTCATCCTCAGCGAGCCCAGCATGACCGAGATCAACGAAACGGCCGAACTCATCCTCGCTGGCGGCGAGGCAACCCTACGTGCAGCGCGCGCCATCGCAGCCGCCGTGCCTCTCGCCATGACTCGCGATGTCGCTGCCCGGTTGAACGGGACTGTAGATTTCGTCGGGAACGATTTGGCTGTGCGCATAATCTCGGAAGGCGTTACCATCAGTTTTGTCCTGTTCGGGACATCCAATCCATGGGCGGGAGTAACTGATAAGGCTCGCGTCGAAGACCTGGGCGGATTGATCGTTTGGGGTCCGCCCGAGCGACTTTGGCCGCGATGGACGTATTTGAGAAAGGCTGGGGAGGAGGGACGTGCGTTGGCAGAAGCCGTGTCGTCCGAGGACGCCGAACTGATCGCCAATCTCATTCCGACTGTTGCTCGCATCCTAGTCGGTTCAGAGCTTCTAGCGTAGTGCACGGCGGCGTTCAAAATAATCCGGCGCGACCATACCGCATGGGTCAGCTTGTCGATGTCAACGAGCGCTTTTCCGGCGGTCGCACGAACTGCATGATTGTAGCCCGTTACGAGTGCCGCGTCTTAAGCGACGCGCATAATAGCGTACGGCTGCGCCCGAAAGCTGCGCGGCGCGTTGAGTGGGCAAGGAGACGAACATGATTGACGATCCAAAAACCGAAGATGGAACTCCGGCTGACGAGGCAAAGGAGATGGAAAAGGTGCAGGAGGATGCCGCCAAGGAACGTGAAGAGAATGGCGGCTATCAGTAGGCATAAACTGTCAGCGGCCGCGTCACCGACCATGAC
>Ga0308157_10004744_pt1 | contig 17709 bp, 16 predicted proteins | sample PhyBR1_FD_201035 | JGI IMG/M metagenome (GOLD analysis project Ga0308157, IMG submission 201035) | Phyllosphere microbial communities from UC Gill Tract Community Farm, Albany, California, United States - DLSLB.R1 | ecosystem: Host-associated > Plants > Phyllosphere > Unclassified | place: USA...
CTCGACGATGTCCATGCGAATCAACGACTCGTCTTCGGCAACCACCACTCGGCGCGGTGCGGTCTGCGCGTTCTCGCTCTGCTCTTCGCTCACGTCACCCATCCTATGACCGGGTGCGCCGGATCGTCCTCAGCCAGTCGTAAGACACGCCCGCGCGCGGGCAGATTCGAAGCTGGAGAGCAGGCAGCAGAAGCGTTCAGTCGTGGTGGAACACCTCGGCGATCGGAAACCATTGCTCTCCGTCAGGTGTGCCGGGAAGGCGGGTCTGCAGCGGTTCCTGCACCGCCCACCACTTCTGCGTGACCGGATCCGCGGCCATCTTCGCCATGTCGGCCTCGTAGTCGTCGCCGAGGTACTCGAAGTACGAGAACAGCAGATCCCCGAAGCGGAAGATCGAATAGTTACGGATGTTGCAGTCGGTGATCGTTTGCAGCACCTCTGGCCAGACCTCGGCGTGGTACGCCTCGTACTCGTCGCGGTTCTCGGGCGCCAGCCCGATGACCGATGCAATGCGCTTCATCGTCTCTGCCTCGTCATTGATGTCACTGCGTGCCGGTGGTGGGACTCGAACCCACACGCCCTTGCGGACAACGCATTTTGAGTGCGTCGCGTCTGCCATTCCGCCACACCGGCCCAGATGACGATCCTACGGGATCGTCATCCGTGGGAAGCGCCGACCTACTGCTCGTAGGCGGGCGCCGCGCCGTGGATCGCGTCGCCCACTCGGTGCACGCGCAGGTCGTTCGTCGACCCCGCGATTCCGGGAGGGGAGCCCGAGATCACGATGACCTTGTCGCCGACGCGCGCGAGCTCGTTGGCGAGCAGGTAGTCGTCGACCTGCAGGAACATGCGATCGGTGTGCTCGACCAGCGGCACGATCGCCGAACGGATTCCCCACGTCAGCTGCATGCGACGACGGGTCTCCTCCTCGATCGTGAAGGCGATCATCGGGCGCGCAGGGCGCAGGCGCGACATGCGACGCGCCGAATCGCCCGTCTGTGTGAAGATGCAGAGCAGCTTCGCGTCGACGAAGTCGGCGACCTCGACGGCCGCGACCGTGAGCGCGCCGCCCTGCGTGCGCGGCGTCGAGGTGAGCGCGTCGATGCGGTCGAGGCCGTGATCCTCCGTCGACTCCACAATGCGAGCCATCGTCTGTACCGTGACGGCCGGATACTTGCCGACGCTCGTCTCGCCCGACAGCATGACTGCGTCGGCACCGTCGAGCACCGCGTTCGCAACGTCGCTCGTCTCAGCGCGGGTCGGAACCGGGTTCTGGATCATCGACTCGAGCATCTGCGTCGCGACGATGACGGGCTTCGCGAGACGGCGTGCGATGGTGATCGCATTCTTCTGCACGATCGGCACGGCCTCGAGCGGCAGCTCGACGCCGAGGTCGCCGCGGGCGACCATGATGCCGTCGAACGCCTCGACGATCTCCTCGAGAACATCGACGGCCTGCGGCTTCTCGATCTTCGCGATGATCGGAACGCGGCGCTCCTCCTCGGCCATGATCACATGCGCGCGCTGCACGTCCTTGGCGCTGCGCACGAACGACAGAGCGATGATATCGGCGCCCTTGCGGAGCGCCCAGCGCAGGTCGTTCTCGTCCTTCTCGCTGAGCGCAGGCACGTTGACCGCGACGCCCGGCAGGTTGATGCCCTTATTGTTGCTGACCGGACCGCCGACCACGACCTCCGTCGTGACGACGGTGCCGTCGGTGGAGAGAACCTTGACGCGCACCTTGCCGTCGTCGATCAGGAGGAAGTCCCCGGGAGCGACGTCGCCCGCGAGGCCCTTGTACGTGGTGCCGACGAGCTCTTTCGTGCCCTCGACGTCTTCCATCGTGATCTTGAAGATGTCGCCTTCGGCGAGGTCGTGGGGTCCGTCGACGAACGTGCCGAGACGGATCTTCGGTCCCTGCAGATCCGCGAGGATCGCAACGGGCCTGTCCGCATCGGCGGCAGCACCGCGCACGTTCTCGAAATTCTGGTCGTGAACGGAGTAGTCGCCGTGGCTGAGGTTGAATCGCGCCACGTCGAGTCCGGCGTCGATCAGCTCCCGAACGGTTTCCTTGGTCGAGGTCGCCGGCCCGAGGGTCGCGACGATCTTGGCTCTTCTCACAAAACTGCCTTCCGCACTGCTGGGCATGCCTGCCCGTGGCTATGGAGATGCGTTCCGCCGAATGCCTGCGACACCGCACGTGCCGCGCTTCGGGATCCTTCCTGAACGCTTCCTCCAGACTACTCGCTTCGGGGCCCGCCTCGAAGCGGCGGGCCCCGAAGCGATCACACGTGCATGCCGACGTCGGTGGGACGCACTGGCGAAGGGAGCAGCGTCTCCCCCATCAGGTGCTCATCGACTCGAGCCGCCACGGACCGCCCCTCCGCGATCGCCCACACGATCAGCGACTGGCCGCGGCCTGCGTCCCCCGCGACGAAGACGCCGGGCTGCGACGTCTCGTACCGCTCGTCGCGCTCGAGCGCCCCGCGATCGGTGAAGCGCGCGCCGAGCTGCCGTTCGAGCATGTCGCGTTCCGGTCCCGTGAACCCCATCGCGATGAGCACGAGGTCCGCAGGGATCTCATGCTCCGTCCCCGACTTAGGCACGCGGCGGTCGTCGAGGTATTCGGTCTCGGCGACACGAACCGCTCGCACCCGGCCGGCGCCGTCATCGACGAACTCGACGGTCGAGGCGAGAAATCGCCGCTCGCCGCCCTCCTCATGCGCGCTCGAGACCTCGAACACGGTCGGGTCGACCGGCCACGGCTGGTGCTCCGGGCGCGCATCGCTCGGGCGGCGACCGATCGCGAGGTTCGTGACGCTGAGCGCTCCGTGGCGATGCGCGGTGCCGATGCAGTCGGCTCCGGTGTCGCCGCCGCCGATGACGACCACGTGCTTGCCGGACGCCGTGATCTGATGAGGCACCGCGTCGCCGGCGACCGCGCGGTTCGACTCGACGAGGTAGTCCATCGCGACGTGCACGCCGTCGAGGTCCCGCCCGGGCAGCGCCAGCTCGCGCGGCACCGTGGCGCCGGTCGCGATCACGACCGCGTCGTAGCGCTGGCGCAGCTCCTCCCACTCGATGTCGACGCCGATCTCGACACCGGCACGGAAGCGGGTGCCCTCGGCCCGCATCTGCTCCAGCCGCTTGTCGAGGTGCTCCTTCTCCATCTTGAAATCGGGGATCCCATACCTCACCAGGCCGCCGATGCGGTCGTCCCGCTCATACACCGCGACGGTGTGGCCCGCTCGCGTGAGCTGCTGCGCGGCGGCGAGTCCGGCGGGTCCGGATCCGACGATCGCAACCGTCTTACCGGTGAGACGCGTCGGCGGTTTGGGCTCGACCCAGCCGTTCTCCATGGCGTCGTCGATGATCGAGACCTCGACCTGCTTGATCGTCACGGCGGGCTGGTTGATTCCCAGCACGCACGCGCTCTCACACGGCGCGGGGCACAGTCGGCCCGTGAACTCGGGGAAGTTGTTCGTCGCGTGCAGCCGCTCGATTGCGGCGTGCCCCTCGCCCCGCCGTACGAGATCGTTCCACTCGGGAATCAGGTTGCCGAGCGGACAGCCCTGATGGCAGAACGGCACGCCGCAGTCCATGCAGCGGCCGGCCTGACGGGTGAGCACGCCCTGTTCGCGCTTTTCGTAGACCTCTTTGAAATCCATGATGCGCACGGGAACGGGCCGGCGAGCGGGGAGCTCCCGCTCCGTGACGGCCAGAAAGCCCTTGGGGTCAGCCATGGGTCACCTCCAGAATGCGGCTCCAGACGACGTCGCCGTCGAGATCAAGTCCTTCCGCCGACGCGTCCTGACGCGTCTTGCGAACGGCGGCATAGTCGCGCGGAAGCACTCGCACGAAGCGCGCCGCCTGGTTCTCGAAGTCGGCGAGAATCTCGCTCGCCCTCTCCGATCCGGTCTCGGCCAGGTGGCGCTCCAGCATGTCGCGCAGCATCTCGAGGTCGGCCGAATCGAGCCCCGACAGCGTCAGCTCGCCCGACCCGAGCGCTTGGGCGTTCACGTGCGAGGCGTCGAGGTCGTGCACGTAGGCGGTGCCACCGGACATTCCGGCACCGAGGTTGCGCCCCGTGCTGCCGAGGATCACCGCGAGCCCGCCGGTCATGTACTCGAGCGCGTGATCCCCCACGCCCTCGACGACGGCGGTCGCGCCCGAGTTGCGCACCAGGAAGCGCTCGCCGACGATGCCGGAGAGGAACATCGACCCCTGCGTCGCACCGTAGCCGACGACGTTGCCCGCGATGACGTTCTCAGCGGCGCGGAACGCGGCGCCGTGCGGCGGGCGCACGACGATACTGCCGCCCGAGAGTCCCTTGCCGACGTAGTCGTTCGCATCTCCCGTCAGCCGCAGCGCGATCCCGCCGGGCAGGAACGCGCCGAACGATTGGCCGGACGACCCGGTCAGGTTCACCTGGATGAGGCCGTTCGTCATGCCCTGCTCGCCGTGCGCTTTCGTGACCTCGTGCCCGAGCATCGTGCCGACGGCGCGGGCCGTGTTGCGCACGGGCAGGTCGAACATCACGCGACCGCCCGATCGGATCACGTCCTGCGCCGCATCGATGATCGCGACGTCGAAGTGCTCGTCGATGCCGTGGTCCTGTTCTCGAGCGTGCGAGCGCGACGCGCCGGCTGCGGTAGCCGGCTCGTGGAAGATCGGCGACAGGTCGAGCCCATCGGCCTTCCAGTGCGCGATCGCGTCGTCGACGTCGAGCGCGTCGACGCGGCCGACGGCCTCGTCGATCGAGCGGAAGCCGAGCTCCGCGAGGTGTTCGCGCACCTCCTCGGCGATGAACCGCATGAAGTTCACGACGTACTCGGGCTTACCGCTGAAGCGCTCCCGGAGCACGGGGTTCTGCGTCGCGACGCCGACCGGGCAGGTGTCGAGGTGACAGACGCGCATCATGATGCATCCCTCGACGACCAGCGGAGCAGTCGCGAACCCGAACTCCTCGGCGCCGAGCAGCGCGGCGATCACGACGTCGCGGCCGGTCTTCATCTGACCGTCGGCCTGCACCACCACGCGGTCGCGCATGCCGTTGATCATGAGCGTCTGCTGCGTCTCGGCGAGGCCGAGCTCCCACGGGGTTCCGGCATGCTTGAGCGAGTTGAGCGGGCTCGCACCGGTGCCTCCGTCGTGACCCGACACGAGGATCACGTCGCTCAGCGCCTTCGCGACGCCGGCCGCCACCGCGCCGATGCCCGACTGGCTGACGAGCTTCGTGTGGATGCGGGCCCGGGGGTTCGCGCGCTTCAGATCGAAGATCAACTGCTTGAGGTCTTCGATCGAGTAGATGTCGTGGTGCGGCGGCGGCGAGATGAGGCCCACCCCCGGTGTGGAGTGACGCGTGCGCGCCACCCACGGGTACACCTTGCCGGGAGGCAGCTGGCCGCCTTCGCCCGGCTTGGCGCCCTGGGCGAGCTTGATCTGGATGTCGTCGGCGTGCGTGAGGTACATGCTCGTAACGCCGAAGCGGCCCGAGGCGACCTGCTTCACGGCGCTGCGCCGCTCCGGATCGAGCAGCCGCTCGACGTCTTCGCCGCCCTCGCCCGTGTTCGACCTGCCGCCCAAGCGGTTCATCGCGATCGCGAGCGTCTCGTGCGCCTCCTGCGAGATGGATCCGTAGCTCATCGCACCCGTCGAGAACCGCGAGACGATCGACTCGATCGGTTCGACCTCGTCGAGCGGCACCGGGGCGCGCACGCCCTTTCGGAATGAGAACAGGCCGCGCAGCGTCTTGAGCTCGGCCGCCTGGTCGTCGACGAGCTTCGTGTACTGGCGGAAGATGTCGAATCGGCCGGTGCGCGTCGAGTGCTGCAGGCGGAACACCGTCTCGGGATTGAACAGGTGCGGGGCGCCGTCCCTGCGCCACTGGTACTCGCCGCCGGTCCACAGTCGCTCATGAGCGAGCGGCGCGCGGTCGGCCGGATAGGCGAACGCATGGCGGGCCGCGGCCTCCGCCGCGATGACCTCGAGCCCCACCCCGGCGATCTTCGTCTCGGTGCCGGTGAAGTACTTTTCGATGAGCGCGGGTGACAGCCCGACGGCCTCGAACACCTGCGCTCCTGCGTACGACGACACCGTGGAGATGCCGATCTTCGACATGATCTTCAGCACGCCCTTGCCGAGCGCGTAGATCAGGTTCTCGACCGCCTTCTCCGGTTCCACTCCGGTGACCTCGCCCGAACGCACGAGGTGCTCAGCGGTCTCCATCGCGAGGTAGGGGTTCACCGCGCTCGCGCCGAAGCCGAGCAGAGTCGCGACGTGATGCACCTCGCGCACGTCGCCGGCCTCCGCCACGAGCCCGACCATCATCCGGGTCTCCTGGCGGATCAGGTGGTGATGCACGGCCGATACCGCGAGCAGCGACGGGATCGGAGCGAGCTCCTGATCCGAGTCGCGGTCGCTGATGACGATGAGGTTCGCCCCGTTCGCGATCGCGCGATCGGCCTCGCGGCACATCTGCTCGAGGCGCTTCTGCATCCCCTTCGCTCCCGCAGATACCCGGTACAGCGCCGAGATCGTGACCGCGTCGTGTCCGGAGCTGGTGCGGCCGATGTGCTGGATCTTCGCCAGCTCGTCGTTGTCGATGACCGGGAAGTCCAGCGCGATGAGGCGCGCGTGCTCGGGACCCCATGTGAGCAGGTTGTTCTCGCCGCCGAGCGTCATCTTGAGGCTCGTGACGACCTCCTCGCGGATCGAGTCGAGCGGCGGGTTGGTGACCTGCGCGAACTGCTGCACGAAGTAATCGAACAGCAGACGCGGGCGGCCGCTGAGCACGGCGATGGGCGCGTCGGATCCCATGGCGCCGAGCGGTTCGGCGCCCGTGCGCCCCATCGGGCCGATGAGGACCTTGAGCTCCTCCTCCGTGTAGCCGAACGTGCGCTGGCGCCGCCGGATCGATGCGACCGGGTGCACGAGATGCTCGCGTTCGGGCATGTCCGCGAGGCGCACGATGCCCTCGTCGAGCCACTCCCGCCACGGCGCGCTCGACGCGATCTGCTGCTTCACCTCGCCGTCGGGAACGATGCGACCCTGCGCGGTGTCGACGACGAAGAGCTCGCCGGGGCGCAGGCGACCGCGGCGCGCGATGCGCTCGGCCGGGAAGTCGAGGATGCCCGTCTCTGATCCCGCGACCACGAGCCCATCGGTGGTCATGGTCCAGCGGCCCGGGCGCAGCCCATTGCGGTCGAGCGTCGCGACGACCTGCGAGCCGTCGGTGGCGATGAGTGCGGCCGGACCGTCCCAGGGCTCCATCTGGCCCGCGTTGTACTCGTAGAAGGCACGCAGATCGGGGTCGAGGCTGGTCTTGTTCTCATACGCCTCGGGAACCATCATCATCATGACGTGCGCGAGGCTGCGGCCCGTGAGCTCGAGCAGCTCGAGCACCTCGTCGAACGAAGCGGAGTCACTCTCACCGTCGGAGCAGATCGGCAGGATCGGTTCGATGTCGCCGAGCAGGTCGCTCGCGAGCTGCGACTGACGCGCTCTCATCCAGTTGCGATTGCCGCTGATCGTGTTGATCTCGCCGTTGTGCGCCATCATGCGCAGCGGCTGCGCGAGGGGCCATGAAGGGAAGGTGTTCGTCGAGTATCGAGAGTGGACGATCGCGAGCTCGGAAGCGAAGCGCTCATCCTGCAGGTCGAGGTAGAACGGCTCGAGCTGCAGCGTCGTGACCATGCCCTTGTAGCCGATCGTGCGGGCCGACATCGTGACGAAGTAGGCGCCGACCTCGTGCTGGGCGCGCTTGCGCAGTCGGTAGGCGCGACGGTCGAGATCGACGCCGCGCAGCGGGGCGAGGTGCCCGGCCTGCGCGCTCGCGACGAAGAGCTGCTCGATGGCGGGCTGCGCCTCACGCGCGAGGCGTCCGAGGTGCGATGGATCCACCGGCACCTCGCGCCATCCGAGCACGTGGAGGTTCTCTACTGCGGCGATCCGCTCGATCTGCCGCTTCTGCTTCTCCCGCTCGAGCCGAACGGTCGGGAGGAAAGCGATGCCGGCCGCATACTCGCCGGCGGGAGGAAGTTCGAAGGGGAGTTCTTGTCGGAAGAACGCATCGGGCATCTGAACCAGGATGCCCGCGCCATCGCCCGTGCCGGAGTCGGATCCGACAGCGCCGCGGTGTTCGAGATTGCGCAGGGCTTCCAGTGCGAGCGAGACGATGTCGTGTCGCGCCTCGCCTTGAAGGGTCGCGACCATCGCGAGGCCGCAGGCATCCTTCTCGAACCGCGGGTTGTACATGCCCTGCTGCGGGGGGTACGCCCCGCTTGCGCCATAGGGAGGCTGAAAGTACATCGGTACCATCCTTCGTTCAGAGGTCACGAGTCATCGGTGGGCAGAATCTGCCCGCTTTCGGCCGCGTGGCGCGCGACCCGACCCGTGCCCCTTCCGAAGGAGCAGCAGAGCTGATTAGGTCATCACGACGCTGCTTGTGGCGACGGCTGAGCGGGCTCATCGGCGACCGCGGGGTCACTGACGTCGACGAACTCGTGTTCCGATTCTAGGGCGGCCGCGTTACGAAGATGTTTCGGCGTGTAGGGGCTCGGCTCGACGCCGTAGTGACGCCTGGACTGCACGACCAGCACGACGATTCCGAGGATCACGGCAGCGAGCGCCGCCCACACGTTGGTGCGCAGACCGAGGAACACATCGCTCGGATCGACGCGGATCGACTCCCAGACCACGCGGCCCGCACCGTACCAGATGAGGTAGACGGCGAACAGGCGCCCCCACTGCATCGACGCGCGACGCCCGAGCCACAGGAGCACGACCGCGCCGAGCGCGTTCCACACGACCTCGTAGAGGAATGTGGGGTGGAACAGCGTGCCCTCGGGCAGGCCCGCCGGGATCGCCGCGTTGCCCGGGTCGATCTCGAGGCCCCACGGAAGATCGGTCGGCAGGCCGAAGAGCTCTTGATTGAACCAGTTGCCGAATCGGCCGAAGGCCTGCGCGAGGATCAGCCCGGGCGCGATCGCGTCGGCGAACGTCGAGAAGCGGATCCCCGCCCAGCGGCAGCCGATCCAGGCGCCGAGCGCGCCGCCCAGCAGCGCTCCGAAGATCGCAATGCCGCCGTCCCAGATGTTCCAGATCGCATCCTGCTGCGTCGGGTTCCACCACTCGCGGTCGCCCGTGAAGTAGAAGCCCCAGTGCGTGAGCACATGATATGCGCGCGCCCCGACGAACGCGAGGATCACGGCGGGCAGCGCGATGTCGATGACGACCCACGACTCGGCCCCGCGCTTGGTGAGACGACGGTTCGTGATGATGGTCGCCACGACGATGCCAAACAGAATGCACAGCGCGTAGAAGTGGATCGTGAACGGACCGAACGTGAGGCCGAAGACCGTCCATTCGCTCCCGAAGGAGAACGACGAGATCGGCGGACTCGGGATGCTCGCGGGGAGCGCAGGGATTGACAGCATGATGTGAGAAGTCTAGGGCTTTCTCTGATGTTCGACGTGAGGGAGGATTCAGCGGCGCGTGCCGGAGGACAGCTCGCGCGCCTTCGATGCGAGACCCGGTACGCCGCCGTCGCGCAGCGCGCGCACGAGCGCCGTGCCGACGATCGCGCCGTCCGCATAACGGGCGATGCTCGCGACGTGATCGGCCGTGGTGACACCGATGCCGACGCACGCGCGTGCGGCCCCGGCCGCACGCAGTCGCTCGACGAGACGTTGGGCGGCTTCATCGAGGGAGGCGCGTTCCCCGGTGATCCCCATGGTCGAGACGGTGTAGACGAAGCCCGACGAGTTCTGTGCGACGAGCCTGAGTCGTTCGTCCGTGGAGCTCGGTGCGGCGAGGAAGACGCGGTCAAGGTCGTGCGCGGTCGAAGCGCGGATCCATTCGTCGGCGGCATCCGGAGTGATGTCGGGAGTAACGATGCCCGCTCCGCCCGATGACGCGAGATCGGACGCGTAGCGATCGATGCCGTACTGCACGATGAGGTTCCAGTAGCTCATCACGACGACGGGAACATCGGTTCGCGCGGTGATCTCCCGGATCACGGTGAACAGGTCTGCGGTGCGGAAGCCCGCCTCGAGGGCGACGTTCGTCGCCTCCTGGATAACGGGGCCGTCCATCACCGGGTCGCTGTAGGGCGGGCCCAGCTCGATGACGTCCGCGCCGTTCTCGGCGAGCGCGACGGCGGCCTCGATCGAAGTCGAGATGTCGGGGTATCCGGCGGGCAGGTAACCGACGAATGCTGCCCGACCATCCGCAGCCGCGCGATCGATCGCCTGTTCGACGCGCGAAGTCACGATGTCGCCCCCTCGTCGTCATAGAGCCCGAAGTACGTCGCGGCCGTGTCCATGTCCTTGTCGCCGCGGCCCGACAGGCACACCGCGATCGTCGCGTCCGGGCCGAGCTCGCGGCCGATGCGGATCGCGCCCGCGAGCGCGTGCGCTGACTCGATCGCGGGAATGATTCCCTCGGTCTCGGTCAACAGGCGCAGGGCCTGCATCGCTTCGTCATCGGTCGCGGGGATGTAGTCGGCGCGCCCGGTAGCGGCGAGCCACGCGTGCTCCGGGCCGACACCGGGGTAATCGAGCCCTGCCGAGATCGAGTGCGACTCGATCGTCTGCCCGTCGTCATCCATCAGCACGAACGTGCGCGCGCCGTGCAGCACACCGGGGCGGCCGCGTCCGATCGACGCCGCATGACGGTCGGTATCGATCCCGTCACCCGCTGCTTCGACGCCGTAGAGACGCACTGATTCGTCATCGATGAACGCGTCGAACATGCCGATAGCGTTGGATCCGCCGCCCACGCATGCCACCACCGCGTCGGGAAGGGCACCGGTCTTCTCGAGGATCTGCGCGCGCGCCTCCTCGGAGATGACCTTCTGGAAGTCGCGCACGAGGGCGGGAAAGGGATGCGGGCCCGCGGCTGTACCGAAGATGTAGTTCGTCGAATCGACGCTCGCGACCCAGTCGCGCAGCGCCTCGTTGATCGCATCCTTGAGGGTGCGGGAGCCGGTCTTCACCGACACGACCTCGGCGCCGAGCATGCGCATGCGCGCGACGTTGGGCGCCTGCCGCTCGGTGTCGACCTCGCCCATGTAGATCGTGCAGTCCATGCCGAACAGCGCCGCTGCCGTCGCGGTGGCGACGCCGTGCTGGCCGGCGCCGGTCTCGGCGATCACGCGCGTCTTGCCCAACCGCTTCGTGAGCAGCGCCTGCCCCAGCACATTGTTGATCTTGTGGCTTCCGGTGTGGTTGAGATCCTCGCGCTTGAGCAGGATGCGCGCGCCGCCCGCGTGCTCGGCGAACCGCCGCACCTCGGTCAGTGGTGAGGGGCGCCCGGCGTAGTCGGTCAGCAGGCCCGCGAGCTCGGAGAGGAACGCCGGATCGGCCATCGCATCGGCGTGCGCGGCGGTCAGTTCGTCGAGCGCGGCGATGAGCGACTCGGGCATGTACCGTCCGCCGAAATCGCCGAACGTGGGGCCGGGCTGATCACGCAGAGACATCAGATTCCTTCCGTCGCCGAGATGAAGCTCGTGAGCGTCGAGACCGGATCGCCCGTGACGAGCGCCTCGCCGATGAGCACGACATCTGCCCCGCTCTTGCGGTAGTGCACGACGTCGGCGGGAGCCGAAACCGCCGACTCCGCGACGCGGATCGTGCCGTCGGGTATGCCGGGAACAAGTCGGTCGAACAGATCGCGGTCGAGCGAGAAATCGCTGAGGTCACGAGCATTCACGCCGATGATCGGTGAACCGAGATCGGCGGCGATCTGAACTTCGTCGGCGGTGTGCGCCTCGACGAGCGGCGTCATGCCCATGTCGGTCACGAGCGAGAAGAGCTCCGCGATCGTCGGGCGGTCGAGTGCCGCGACGATCAGCAGCACCAGGTCGGCTCCAGCGGCGCGAGCCTCGGCTACCTGATAGGTGGTCGCGATGAAGTCCTTGCGCAGCACGGGAAGCGCGACGCTCCGCTTGACAGCGGTCAGATCCGCAAGGGTTCCCTTGAAGCGCCGCCCCTCGGTGAGCACGCTGATCGCACTGGCTCCCCCCTGCTCGTATCGCTCGGCCTGCAGAGCGGGGTCGGGGATCGCGGCGAGGTCGCCGCGGGACGGGCTCGCGCGCTTGACCTCGGCGATGACGCGCACCGTCTCGCCGCGGGCGAGGAACGTCGTCGCATCGAGCGGTGCAGGCAGTTCGGCGGCCGCCCGCTCGACGTCGGCGAGCGGGCGCTCGGCGCGCCGGGCCTGCGCGTCCTCGACCGCCCCGAGCGTGAGGTCGGCGAGGAGCGACATCAGTGGCCCTTGGGCTGGTATTTGGGTCCGTTGACCCCGAATCCGGCCTTCGAGAGGATGAATCCGACGATCAGGCCGACGAGCACGAGCCCGCCCGCCGCGAGCACGAGCCACGTCTGACCGAGGTAGAGCGCCACCGTGCCGATCGCCAGCGCGACCAGCATGATGAGGATCGCGGTCCACGCTGCGGGTGAGTGTCCGTGACCGGGGTCGCCGATGGGATTCGTCATAAGGATGCTCCTCGAAATGCTGCCAGGGGATCGTTGTCGAGTCTACGCGATGACCGCGTCATCGCCGGTTAGTGGGGTCGTCGCCGCGCGACAGGTCGTCCCACGAATCCACGGCGTCGAGCGGGCCCGAGGCGGCGGCGTGCGTCGTCGCGCCCGCCTTGTCGTAGCGGTGCCCTCCGCGGCGCCACGCGAGCCCCGTCGCGGTCGCGAGCAGGCCGCCGATCGCGACGAGCGCTCCGAACGCCAGCGCGATGCTCGGCCACGCCGTGAGGGCGACGTCGGCGACGACCGATGAGACGCCCTCGGCACCGGCGATGCCGGTGTGCTCGGTGACGGCCGATTCGACCGCCGCGACGGGGTCGCCGAACACCGCACCGGCAGTGAGCCATACGAGCGAGGCGCCCAAGATGACGGCGATCGCGGCCAGCACCATGCGCACGATCCGCCCCGCGAGGGCGAGTGCCAGCGAAAGCGCGAGAGCGGCGAGAGCGAGCGGCTGCAGCAGCGACAGCGCCTCGGCGCCCTGCGCCTCGATCAGCGTGCCCTGCACGTCGGTCGTCGCCCAGGTCTGCGTCGACGAGATCAGCACGAGCGCGCTGCCGAGCAGGATGACGACGACGCTCAGCACGCGGCCGCGCCGGGCGGCCCAGCTCTCCGTCACCACGCCGCCCTCACTCGGCGACCGGGCCGAGGTCGCGCTCGTCGCTGTCGAAGCAGGTGCGGGTGCCGGTGTGGCAGGCCGACCCGGTCTGCTCGACGGTCAGCAGCACGGTATCGCCGTCGCAGTCAATCCGTGCGCCCGTGACGGTCTGGATGTTGCCGGAGGTGTCGCCCTTGCGCCAGTACTCTCCGCGGCTGCGCGACCAGTACGTGGCGCGCCCCTCGGTGAGCGTGCGGCGCAGTGCCTCGGCATTCATCCACGCGAGCATGAGCACGTCGCGGCTGGTGTGATCCTGCACGACGACGGGAACGAGGCCGCGTTCGCCGAAGCGCACCCGCGAGATGCGCAGGCCGACATCGAGATCGTTCATCGGACGAGAACCCCTTCCTCTCGCATCGCGCGCTTCGCGTCATCGATGCGGATCTGACCGGAGTGGAAGACGGTGGCCGCGAGGACGGCGTCGGCGCCCGCGCGCACGGCGGGCGCGAAGTGGACGACGTCGCCCGCGCCGCCTGAGGCGATCACCGGAACGGTCGCGAGCTCGCGCACGAGCCCGATGAGCTCGAGATCGAAGCCGTCCTTCGTGCCGTCGGCGTCGATCGAGTTCACGAGCAGCTCTCCCGCACCGCGGTCGATCGCGTCGCGAGGCCATTCGAGCGCATCGCGGTCGGTCTCGTTGCGCCCGCCGTGCGTGGTCACCACGAAGCCGCTCTGAGTGCGCGGCGATCGTTTGATGTCGAGCGAGAGCACGAGGCACTGCGCGCCGTACCTGTCGGCGATCTCGTCGAGAAGGCCGGGACGGGCGAGCGCGGCCGAGTTGACGCCGACCTTGTCGGCTCCCACGGCCTGAAGTCGCGAGACGTCGTCGACGGAGCGCACTCCCCCGCCCACCGTGAGCGGAATGAAGACCTGCTCGGCGGTCTGACGCACGACGTCGTACATCGTCTCGCGCTGCTCGACCGAGGCACCCACATCGAGGAAGGTCAGCTCGTCGGCGCCCTGCTCGTAGTACTCGCGGGCGAGTTCGACGGGATCGCCCATCTCGCGCAGGTTCTCGAAGTTCACGCCCTTGACGACGCGCCCGTTCGATACATCGAGGCACGGGATCACGCGGACGGCCACGGACGGATCGGTCGCCGCGGGGGCTTCGTGCGTCATCTGCGCCTCAGAGCCTTGCGTTGTCGATAGCCGTAACGATCAGCGCGCGCGCGCCGATCGCGTACAGGTCGTCCATGATCCGGTTGGCGTCGCGGCGCGGCACCATGACGCGCACGGCGACCCAGCCCGTGCGCTGCAGCGGCGACACGGTCGGCGATTGCATGCCCTGGGCGACCGCGGTGGCCTCGTGCACCTTTTCGGCGGGAAGGTCGTAGTCGAGCATGACATGACGGCGCGCGACGAGCACTCCGCGCAGGCGACGCAGCAGCCGGTCGACGCCCACGTGCTCGCTCGGCCCCTGAATGAGCACGGCCTCCGACTCGAGCATCACGGGGCCGAAGATCTCGAGCCCCGCCTGCCGCAGCGTCGTGCCGGTCTCGACGACGTCCGCGATCGCATCTGCCACCCCGAGCTGCACGGCCGATTCGACCGCACCGTTGAGCGGCACGACCTCGACGGAGATGCCGCGACTCGTGAGGAACGACTCGACCAGCCCCGAGTAGCTGGTGGCGATGCGCCTGCCATCGAGCTGCTCGATCGACGAGAAGCGGCCGGCGGGCGCAGCGAAGCGGAACGTCGACCTGGCGAAGCCGAGCGTCTCGATCTCGCGCGCGTCGGGCAGCCGCACGTCGCGCAGCAGATCGCGGCCCGTCAGACCGACATCGAGGGCGCCGTGGGCGACGTACGTCGCGATGTCGCGCGGGCGCAGGTAGAAGAATTCGACGCCGTTGGCCTCATCGATGAGGTGGAGCGTTTTCGAATCACGACGAGTGGCGTAGCCGGCCTCCGCCAGCATCTGCACAGCGGTCTCGGACAGTGATCCCTTGTTCGGAATAGCGATGCGGAGCACGGTGAAGTCTTTCTGATCGGGTCGGGTGAGCGGGCGACGGATCAGAGATGTCGGTACACGTCTTCGAGGGTGAGCCCCTTGGCGATCATCATCACCTGCAGGTGGTACAGCAGCTGCGACATCTCTTCTGCCGCTTCGGCGTCGGACTCGTACTCCGCCGCCATCCACACCTCAGCGGCCTCTTCGACGATCTTCTTGCCGATGAAGTGCACGCCGGCGTCGAGCTCCGCGACGGTGCCGGAGTCGGCGGGACGGGTGGCGGCCTTGTCGCTCAGCTCGGCGAACAGGTCCTCGAACGATTTCACGCTTCCAGGCTAGCGGCTGGGTGCGCGTGCTGAGCCGCAAGCGCTCTCAGCTGCGCGATTCGCCCGTCGATGTCGGCGGCGCCGAACACCGCGGAGCCGGCGACGAACGTGTCTGCACCGGCCTCGGCGGCCTGGGCGATCGTATCGAGGGATATGCCGCCGTCGACCTGCAGCCACGTGGCCGCGCCGCGCCGCGCCGCCTCGCGCTTGAGGGCGCGGAGCTTCGGCATCATGTCGGCGCGGAAGCTCTGTCCGCCGAATCCGGGCTCCACGGTCATCACGAGCACCTGGTCGAATTCGCCCAGAGCCTCGAAGAGCTGCTCCACCGGAGTGTCGGGCTTCACGGCGACGCCCGCTCGCGCGCCGATGTCCCGCAGACGGCGCGCGAGCGCGACCGGCTCACGCGCAGCCTCGAGGTGGAACGTCACCGAGGCGGCGCCGAGCTCCGCGTACCCCGGCGCCCAGCGATCCGGGTCGGAGATCATGAGGTGCACGTCGAGCGGGACAGGACTCGTCGCCTGCACGCGCTCGACCATCTGCGGTCCGAACGTCAGGTTCGGCACGAAGTGGTTGTCCATGACGTCTACGTGAACGAGATCGGCGCCCGAGATGCGCTCGAGATCGCGCTGCATGTTCGCGAAGTCGGCGGAGAGGATGCTCGGGTTGATGCGGGGAGCGTCGGGAAGCGTCACACCTCCATTATCCCGGACCAGGCGATAATGAGTCGGTATCCGATGAGGAGGGGGCGTTTCGGATGGGTGATTTCCCGTGGCAGAAGGGCCCGGACGAGGACCGCGATCGGTGGGGAAGCTCGCGCATGCCGTGGCAGCGCGAATCCGACGACCTCGTTGCACCGAAGGAAGAGTCGAGCACGGAACCTCGTGACCGCGCCGCGGATGCCGGCGCTGCGGACCCCGATCCGCGGCCGGTGTCGGGCCCCTCGGTTCCTGATCCCGGTTCGGAACCGCAGCCCGATCTGGAACCGGGGCCCGTTCCGGAACCGGAGCCGCTCCCAGAACCCCCGCAGCCCGATTCGGAACCGGAGCCGGATCTCGCTGTCTCAATGCCCGCCGTGGACAAGACGACCCGCGCGGCGAAGCCGTCGCAGGCGGCCGCTGCCCCGCACACCGCGAAGCGGGACGGGCGCGCGAAGCCCGGGGCGCGCATCGGAGCGGTCATCGTCGTGCTTCTTGCCGGTGGCGGAGTCGTCGCCGGATTCGCGAACGCGAGCGGCGATGGCGACGATGCTCCGTCGTACGAGCTGACCGCCGAAGAGGAGAGCGAGCTGACCGCTGAGGTGGCGAACACCGTGCTCGGCTTCTTCGACGGCGTCGTCGCGCGAGATGCCGAACAGGCACTGGCCTACGTCGACCCCGACGACATCGAGGGTGCCAGCGCGGCGCTCCTGACCGACGAGGTGCTCGCCGCGTCACAGGAGCGCGCGCCCATCGAGAACGTCTCCGTGACGAACATCGAGATCGACCCCGATTACCGGTTCCACGCCACGGCCGACGCCGAATATCTGCTGGACGGTGAGCAGACGACGACGTCGATCGATGTCTGGGAGGAGAGCTCGTCGGATACCGGGTGGAGCGTGCGCGTCGACGATCGCGCGCTGATGTTCTCTACTCCGACCTTCGACGACCTGCGGCCGGTCGTGTACGGCGCCGAGGTCGCGCTCGACGTGCGCACCCCGCTGTTCCCCGGTGTGTATGAGGTCGCGTTCGCCGAGGCCCCGCACCTGTCGCTCGTCGAGATGTCGGGGATCGAGGCCGGCACCTCGGTCGACGACGGTTCCGATGTGGCCGTACTCACCCATCCTCTCGGAGATGAGTCGTACATCGACCTCGGCGTTTCGCGAGCAGGACGCGCGGCATACGTCGACGCGGTGATGGCCGGGATCGACACGTGCGTGGCCTCGACGAGCGCAGAGAACCCGTGCGCACAGTCGGGCGGATCGGCCGCCGGGCGAGGCGCGACGGACGGCACCGTCGCGCGCACGCTCGACGAGGAGCTCAGCGACCTCGACCTGGATCCCCGGCCGCTGCTCGACGACTCGATGAAGCTGCGCGGTATCGTGCTGATCGCGGCGAAGTACGAGGCGACGTGCGAAGACGGTGAGCGGTGTTCGGGAACCGAGTACTTCGACTATCCGGTGGTCGAATTCGGTAGCGGGAGCCCGCGCGTGACGTGGGAAGCTGTCGACAGCTCGTCATAATGATCTGATCCCCTTGCGAC
>Ga0308157_10004746_pt1 | contig 17703 bp, 12 predicted proteins | sample PhyBR1_FD_201035 | JGI IMG/M metagenome (GOLD analysis project Ga0308157, IMG submission 201035) | Phyllosphere microbial communities from UC Gill Tract Community Farm, Albany, California, United States - DLSLB.R1 | ecosystem: Host-associated > Plants > Phyllosphere > Unclassified | place: USA...
GGCTTGCCACGCTGGGCGGGCTGGCGATGTGGTGGGCGGGGCGCCGCCGCCATGCGGGCGGGGCGGCACGCAGTCCGCGGCTGCGCACGCGACGCTGGCATGTGTTGCTGGGGTTGTGGCTGGCGGTCGGCCTGCTGTTCCTGTCCGCGACGGGGCTGACCTGGTCGAACTGGGCGGGCGGGCGCGTGGACCAGCTGCGCGCGCAACTCGGCTGGATCACCCCGTCAATTTCGTCGAAGCTGCCCGCCGCCGGGGCGCTCCCCGGGCAGGGCGCAGGCGAGGGCGAACACGCGCATCATCACGGCTCAATGGCGGGCATGGCGGGCATGGCCGGCATGACCATGGCGCCCTCGTCCGCCGCGGTGGGCGATATCGACCGCATCCGGCAGACCGCGCGGGCGGGCGGCATCGACAGCGACGCCTTGGAGATTCGTCCACCGCGTGCGGCGGATCAGGCCTGGACGGTGCGGGAGGTGGACCGGTCGTGGCCCACGCAGGTCGACACCATCGCCATCGACCCGGCCACCTACGCCATCACCAGCCGCGCCGATTTCGCCACCTTCCCGTTGATCGCCAAGTTGATCCGCTGGGGCGTGGACATGCACATGGGCATTCTCTTCGGCTGGCCCAATCAATTGCTGATGGCGGCCATCGGCTTGGCGCTGACCACGATGATTGTTCTGGGATACCGCATGTGGTGGCTGCGTCGCCCGGTGTCGGGCGCATCCGGTCAAACGCTGACGCAAGCGTGGCGTGAGCTGTCGTGGCCGGGGCGGCTTGGGGTGGCGGTCGTGGCGTTGGCGCTGGGGTGGTGCCTGCCGGTAATGGGGGCGAGCCTGCTGGCGTTCCTGGTGGTGGACGCGCTGCGGTCGTGGCGGGCTCAGCCGCCCAAGGCGCTGACGCGGCGCGCATAGCTTGCCAGCACGATGCGCTCGGACTGCGCCAGGTAGTCCTTGAGCGCATCGGCGGCCTTCTGGAATTCGCCGGACTCGACCCATTCCAGAATCCGCGCATTCATTTCAGCGTAGGGCGCATGCAGGAATTCGGGGTCTTGCAGCAGGCCGAACACCAGCCGCAGTTCGGCCAGCAATAGCGAAAACATGGCGTTGAGCCGTTCGCTGTCGGCCAGTTCCACGATGGCCATATGGAAGGCCATGTTGGCCGTGCCCACGCCCGGCCAGTCCTGGCTGAGCCGGCAGGCGACGGCATCGTCCACCGCCTGGCGCATGCGCTGGTGCGCCGGGTGATGCGGGTATGCCTGCGCCAGCGCCTGGCATTCGATCATGCGCCGCACGCGATACAAGTCGATGATGGAGGCCATGCTGGGCACCGCCACGGCAACGCCACGGTTGGGTGAATGGGTCAGCAGGCCTTCCTTGGTCAGGTTGCGGAAGGCTTCACGCAGCGTATTGCGCGATACGTCGAGGCTTTGCGTCAGGGTCGCTTCCGACAGGCGCTGGCCGGGCGCGAATTCGCCGTTGATCAACCGGCGGCGGATCTGTTCGGTGACTTTGTCGGTCAGGGTCTGGTGCGCGTGGGGATCGGTCATTGACGGGAAATCTGCATAGGCGGGATGGCCTTTCCGTGTGAGTGTATCTGAGCGCTTGCCAGATTGCCCCTCACATCCGCCTGTTTTGTGCAGACCGAGTGGAAATACTGATAGGCAATAAGCTGTCGTTTGATCTACTATTTACAGATATTGTAGAACAATCCTGTAACAGACGCCCTGCATCCGGCTCTGACGGTCAATAGAGAAGCAAGCGATGGTTAGCATAGATCTGAACAGCGACCTGGGCGAAAGCCTGGGCGCATGGACCATGGGCGACGATGCCGCCATGCTGCGGCTGGTGTCCAGCGCAAACGTGGCCTGCGGCTTCCATGCCGGCGACCCGGCCGGCATCCTTGCCACGCTGAAGGGCGCGGCGGCCAACGGCGTGGCGGTGGGCGCGCACGTGTCCTACCCGGACCTGACCGGGTTCGGACGCCGCAACATGGACGTCGCCAGCGCCGACCTGGTCGCCGATGTCATCTATCAGATTGGCGCGCTGAAAGGCCTGGCCGCCGCGGCCGGCACGCAGGTCAGCTACGTCAAACCGCACGGCGCGCTCTACAACACCATTGCGCACGATGCGCGCCAGGCCAACGACGTCATCACGGCCATGCTTGCGGTGGACCCGTCGCTGGCGTTGGTCGGGTTGGCCGGTTCGCCATTGCTGGCGCTGGCGCGCGAGCGCGGCTTGCGGGTCGTGGCCGAAGCGTTCGCCGACCGGGCCTATACGCCGCAAGGCACGCTGGTGTCGCGCCGGGAAAAAGGCGCGGTGCTGCATGATCCCGAGGTGGTGGCGCAGCGCATGGTGCGCCTGGTGGAAGACGGCCTGGTTGAAGCCATCGACGGTTCGCTGACGCGCGTCGAGGCGGACTCCATCTGCGTGCATGGCGACAGCCCGGGCGCGGTGGACATGGCGCGCGAAGTGCGCCGCCGCCTGGAGCAGGCTGGCGTTACCATTCGTTCGTTTGCCGCCTAGGAGGCCTCGTGCGCTTTTTGCCCGTGAATACCGATGCCTTGCTCGTTGAACTGGACGATCTTGAGCAGACCCTGGCGCTGTTTGATGCGCTGCAGGCCAGGCCCATCGCTGGCGTGACCGAGCTGGTGCCGGCGGCGCGTACCGTGCTGGTGGTGTTCCGGCCAGACACCGTGACGCGCGAGGCGCTGATCGCCGATATCGGCGCCCGCGATACCTCGAACCGTGTCGCGCGCGAAGGCAAACTGATCGACATTCCCGTGCATTACAACGGCGAAGACCTGGATGAAGTGGCGGCGCTGCTTGGCATCACGCGCCAGGAAGTGGTGCGCCGGCACACCGGCGGCACCTACAGCGTCGCCTTCACCGGGTTCGCGCCCGGATTCGCCTACCTCAGCGGCGGTGACCCCAGCCTGGATGTGCCCCGTCGCAAGACGCCTCGCACCCGCATTCCCGCAGGCGCGGTGGCGCTGGCCGGTACGTTCAGCGGCGTCTATCCGCAAGCCAGCCCGGGCGGATGGCAGATCCTGGGCGTTACGCCGGTGGCCATGTGGGATCTGTCTCGCGACACGCCGGCGCTGCTCCAGCCCGGCTATCGCGTCCGCTTCATCGACGCCGGCCCCGCGGCCGCTTCGACGGCTGCGCCTTCAGCCGCCGCGCGCGCCACGCCAGCCGCGTCCCGGCCGATCGACGACGCCAGCGCAGCGCTTGAAGTGGTGGCCCCCGGCCTGCAAGCCGTCTTCCAGGATTTGGGCCGGCCCGGGCAGGCACGCCAGGGCGTGGCGGCGTCGGGCGCGATGGACCGGGGCGCGCTGCGCGCCGCCAACCGGCTGGTGGGTAACCGGCCGGGCCAGGCCTGCATCGAAATCGTGTACGGCGGCTTCCAGGTCCGCGCCCACGGCGCGTGCGTCGCGGCGGTGACGGGCGCCCAAGGCGAGCTTGCGCTACGAGACGCCACGGGAGCCAGTTGGACCGTGCCCAGCCACGAGGCCATCGCCTTGAACGATGGCGACACGCTGACGCTGGGACAGCCCGTGGCGGGAATCCGCTATTACCTGGCCGTGCGCGGCGGCTTCGACGTGGCGCCCGTGCTGGGCAGCTGCTCGACCGATACGCTTGCGCACGTCGGGCCCGACGCCTTGGCCGCGGGCGACCGCATCGGAATCCTGCCCGTGGGGCAGGGCGCCATCGTCGGCGCGCCGGAACTGCCGGCGGCCGACCTGCCTGCCCAAGACACCGAGGTCGTATTGGACGTCGTCTTGGGGCCGCGCACCGACTGGTGCGACGCCGATGCCGTGGCGCTGCTGGCCCGTCAAGCCTGGACGGTCACCCCCCAGTCCAACCGCGTGGGCATCCGCTTGAACGGTGAACGCCCGCTGCAACGCGCCAACCACGCCGAACTGCCCAGCGAGGGCACGCGCAAAGGTTCAATCCAGGTGCCGGCCAGCGGCCAGCCCGTGCTGTTCCTGGCCGATCACCCGTTGACGGGCGGCTACCCGGTGATCGGTTCCGTAGCCCCTTGGCACCTGGACCGCGCGGCCCAGATCCCCATCGGCGCGCGCGTGCGCTTCAATCCCATTTCTGAATTTGTCCCGGTCGACGTCCCCGCGGCACCGGTCGCAACGCCATAACCTGAATATGCCAGCCATGAAGAAAGTCCTGATTGCCAACCGTGGCGAAATCGCGGTGCGCATCATCCGCGCCTGCGCCGACTACGGCGTGAAGTCCGTGGCGGTCTACGCCGACGCCGATTTCGACGCGCTGCACACGCGCATGGCCGACGAAGCATTTGGCCTGGAGGGCGACCGCCCGGCCGACACCTATCTCAACATCGAAAAGCTGTTGGCCGTGGCGCGCCGCAGCGGCGCCGATGCCGTGCATCCCGGCTACGGATTCCTGTCTGAAAGCGCAGTGTTCGCGCGTGCCGTGATCGACGCCGGCCTGAGCTGGATCGGGCCGTCGCCCGACACCATCGAACGGCTGGGCGACAAGGTCCAGGCCCGCAAGATCGCGCTGGCCGTCGGCGCGCCGCTGGTGGCCGGCACGCCCGGCCCGGTCAACGGCGCTGAAGAGGTATTGGCCTTTGCGCAGGAACACGGCCTGCCCATCGCGATCAAGGCAGCGTTTGGCGGCGGCGGTCGCGGCCTGAAAGTCGTCTGGCGCATGGAGGACGTGGCCGATCTGTACGAGTCGGCCGTGCGCGAAGCGGTCACGGCCTTCGGGCGCGGCGAATGCTATGTAGAGCAGTTCCTGGACCATCCTCGCCATGTCGAAGCGCAGGTGCTGGCCGACACGCATGGCAAGGTGGTCGTGCTGGGCACCCGGGACTGCTCCTTGCAACGCCGCAATCAGAAGCTCGTGGAAGAGGCCCCCGCGCCGTTCCTCAGCGACGACCAGCGCCAGCGCATCCACGCGTCGGCGCGCGACATTTGCGCCCACGCGGGCTACGTCGGCGCGGGCACGGTCGAATTCCTGCTTAGCGCGTCGGGCGCCATCTCGTTCCTGGAGGTGAACACCCGCCTTCAGGTGGAGCATCCCGTCACCGAGGAAACCTGCGGCCTGGACCTGGTGGTCGAGCAATTGCGCATCGCCGACGGTCTGCCGCTGGCCATCGATGCGGCCCCCGCGCCACGCGGCCATGCCATCGAGTTCCGCATCAACGCCGAAGACGTGGGCCGCGGCTTTCTGCCGTCACCGGGCCGCATCGCGGCCTTCGCCGCGCCGTCCGGGCCGGGCGTGCGCGTCGACAGCGGCGTGGAATCCGGCTCCACCATTCCGGGCACGTTCGATTCACTATTGGCCAAGCTGATCGTCACCGGCGCCACCCGCGCGCAGGCGATCGCACGGGCCCGCCGGGCACTGGCTGAATTCCGCATCGAAGGCGTGGCCTCGGTGCTGCCGTTTCACCGGGCCGTGCTGGACCATGCCGATTTCATCGGCGACGGTGAAGGCTTCAAGGTGCATACCCGCTGGATCGAGACCGACTTCGCGAATGACCTGGAGGCCGCCGTGCGCCCGGCGCCGTTGGGTAACGCAAGCCTGCACCGCACCGCCGTCGAGATCGATGGCCGCCGCGTGTCGCTGGGCCTGCCCGCCGAGTTGCTGCGCGGCCTGCAATCCGCAGGCGCGGCGGCAGGCGCCGAGACGGCCGGCATGGCTGGCGCGTCGGCCCCGGCCAGCGCCCACAGCGTGGCGGCGCCCATCGCGGGCACCCTCCAGTCGTGGAACGCCGAAGACGGCGCCACCGTCAAGCAAGGCGACCTGATCGCCACGATGGAAGCCATGAAAATGGAAATGCAGGTGCTGGCGCATCGCGACGGCGTGCTCAAGCACCAGGCGGCCGCAGGCAAGGCGGTGGCGGCAGGCGCCGAGATCGCGCGCATCGACTAGGGCGGCTGGGCGCCAGCCGCCCAGCGACGCCCTGGTGTGGATGTCGAAACTACCCGCGCTGCGAGTCCAGTAGTTCCTGGTTCTTCTCGACTTCCTGCGCCTTGGCATAGCTTTCGGCCAGCAACTGGTACGAAGGGAAGATCGCGCCATACAGTTCAGCCCATTGCGCCGCGTCCTCGCGGTGCCAGGTGCGTTGCAGCTCGGAGGCCACGGCGGCGGTGTCCATCGGCACGACGCCGGCTTGAACGACCCGGGCCATGGTGATTTCCTGTGCCATCTTGGAATACGTGCCCGACGCGTCGATCACGGCGAACACCTGGAAGCCTTCGTTGACCGCGGCGATGCTCGGGAACGCCATGCACACGCTGGTGATGGTGCCGGCAATGATCAACTGCTTACGGCCGGTGGCTTTCACGGCCGCCACGAACTCGGGGTTGTCCCACGCATTGATTTCCCCGCGCCGCGCAACGTACTTGGCATGCGGCGCGTTTTGATGGATTTCCGGAATGAGCGGGCCGTTGGGGCCTTGCGGCACGGAAGCCGTGGTGATGACGGGCATCTTGGTCAGCGTGGCCATCTTGGCCAAGGCGCCGGCATGCGAGCGCACCGTCGTGAACGGCATGTCGCCGATCGTCTGGAACAACCCGCTTTGGTGGTCGATCAGCAGCATGGCGGCCTGATCGGGGTCGATGACGGGGCGGGCGCCGTTGAAGTTTGCTGGGGTGCTCATGGAAGGACTCCTTGGAAAATCGAAACGAGGCAAGTGCCCGGCGGCGGCAGGCATGGTTCATCTGCTGCGCGGATAGTTGCTGTCGTTGACGATAGGAGAAGAACGGCGGGCGCGGTAGTACGCGAATTCCGCCAGCAGCGTTCTGAAAATAGGACGATGTAGTGGGAAGTCGTGGCGTCGGCGGCCAGCCGGACGGCGTTGAAACGGCGGACACGCCGGGCGGCTCAATGACGCGCGTACAGTGTCACGACGCAAGCCCCGCCCAAGCCCAGGTTGTGCTGTAGCGCGACCCGGGCGTTTTCCACTTGGCGGGGGCCGCAGACGCCGCGCAACTGGCTAACCAGTTCGAAACACTGCGCAAGGCCGGTGGCGCCCAAGGGATGTCCCTTGGCAAGCAGGCCGCCAGACGGGTTCACCACGTACTTGCCGCCATAGGTGTTGTCGCCGTTTTCCACCAGCCTTTCGGCCATGCCGGGGCGGCAGAGGCTCAAGGCTTCGTAGCTGATCAGTTCGTTGTGGGCGAAGCAATCGTGCAGCTCGACGACGTCGACGTCTTCCGGGCCATAGCCCGAATGTTGATAGGCAAGCGCCGCGGCCTGCTCGGTCATCTCCATGCCCACCAGCCGTCGCATGTCCCGGGCCTCGAAGGTCTGCGGGGTGTCGGTGGCCATGCCTTGTCCGGCGATGCGGACCCGGGCATTCGACAGGCCGTGGCGAGCCGCGAATGCCGGCGAACAAAGCACCGCGGCCGCCGCGCCGCAGGTGGGTGGGCACGCCATCAGGCGGGTCATGACGCCTTCCCAGACGATGGGCGATGCCATGACGTCTTCCGGCGTCAGCACGGTGCGCAGCACAGCACGCCCGTTTTGTTCCGCATGCCGGCTGGCCTTTGCACGGATTTTTGCGAAGGTCTCGACTCGCGTCCCGTATTCCCGCATGTGGGCCAGGCCCGCGCCGCCAAAGTAGCGCAGAGCCAGGGGAAGTTCTGGCATGCCGACGAGGTCTGCGGTGACCGCGTCGAATTTATCGAAGGGGGTCGGCCGGTCGTCGAACTGGGCGGCGATGGCGCCGGGGCGCATCTGCTCGAAGCCGAAGGCCAGCACGCATTCGGCGATGCCGGACTCAATGGCTTGGCGTGCCAGGTACAGCGCCGTGGAGCCCGTAGCGCAGTTATTGTTGACGTTGAATACGGGAATGCCAGTCATGCCGACCTGGTAAAGCACGCGCTGGCCGGCGGTTGAGTCGCCATACACATAGCCGGCGTAGGCGTGTTCGATGGCGCCATAGGGCAGACCGGCATCGGTAAGGGCGTCTTGGATCGCGGCTTGGCCCAGCTCAAGGTAGGAGGGCGATTGGGTTGGTTTGCAGAAGGGCGTCATGCCGATGCCGGCAACCAGGACGTGCTTGGACATGGCGTCTCCGTTTGGTCTGGGAAGTGGGCGATTTACGCAGACTAGTGATAAACCCGTCCCCGTCCCCCCCCCGTATCGGGGAGGGACGTGGCATCCTGCTGACCTGGAATCCTGGCAATGGAGGGAAGGACCGATGCGTCCCGACGACACACTCGCGGTGGGAACCAAAGGCGTTGTAAGCGGCCAGAATCTGCTGCCTCGCGGCCGTCTGCTGGACAAGCTGGTCGATGCCAGGGGGAAAACCCTGGTGGTCATCCAGGGGCCAGCCGGGTCGGGCAAGACCGCGCTGGGCGAGCAATGGCGCAGCTCGATGCTTGCCCTGGGTTATGACTTCGCCTGGTTGGCGCTGCCTCCCGAATACGTCGACCCGGGACATCTGCTGGAGGGCCTGTTTGCCAGCCTGGACCGGACCGACCCGGCGCTTGGCCGTGAAGCGGCGTTCATTCTGAACCGCGATGGCGCGCTTGTGTCCGCCGACGCCGTGGCGATCGCCTTGATCCAGGCGGCGCAACGCCATGCCAAGGAACTCTACCTGCTGGTGGACGACTACCAAAGCGTGTCCGACCCGGTCGGCCATCAGTTCTTCCAGACACTGGTCGACTTCGCGCCGCCGAATCTACACCTGGCCTTGTTGTCGCGCAGCGCCCCCGGCTTGTCGCTGGCCCGGCTGCGGGACAAGGACCAAGTGGCCGAGTTCGGCTTCGACGCGCTGCGGTTTTCGTTCTCCGAGGTCGAACAGTACCTGAAGCACCGCCATCCCCAGGTTGAAAAGCGCACGGCGCGTCTGCTTTATGACCTGACGGATGGCTGGATCGCCGGGCTGCAGCTGGCGGCGATTCCGTTGGACGCGTCGACCTCCACCGCGGCGGCGCAAGCCCGCCTCCAGAACGCCGCCGATTTCGCTGCTTTTTTCAATCGGCATGTGTTCGCGATGATGGACGGGGGCTTGCTGGCCGACATGACTCGCCTGTCCGCCGCCAAGCAGTTTTGCGCGTCGCTTTGCGCGGTGTTGTTCGGCCCCGCGCATGGGCAGGCGCTGCTGGCGCGCTTGCGTCGCGAGAACCTTTTCCTGATGTCTTGCGATGGCGACGGGCGTGAAAGCTGGCATCGTTTTCACCCGCTGTTGCGCGAATTGCTGATGGAGCGATTCCGCAACCTGTCGTCGTCTGCGCAGGTCGACACGCATCACGCATTGGCGGATTGGTTCGGCGAACATGGCCAGCTTCAAGAGGCCGTGTCCCATGCGCTCAGCGCCGGGCGCGAGGACCGTGCCGCATTCTGGCTGGAACGCGATGCGCCCGCCTTGTTTCTGCGCGGAAAGATGCGCAGCCTGGTAAGTGCGGTTGCGCTGTTGCCGCTAGCCGCGCGCCGGGGCAACCCGGCCCTGCGGGTCTGGGAGGCTTGGGCCCACCTCTGCTACCGGCGATTTGCCGAATGCCGCGCAAGCGTGGCCGAACTGGAGGCCGCACTGGGCCCGGACGATACCGCGTCGCGCGCACATTTGACGCTGCTGAAAGGGTCCTTGGCGGTGCAGGAGGATGACACGGACGGCGCCGCGGCAATGCTGGCGGAAGTCGAAGCCCTGTCGGGCGGCTCGGACGCCATCCTCATCGGTGGGCGCCGCAATATCCTCAGTTGGCTATACGCCCACCAGGGCAAGTTCGAGCGCGCACGCGCGCTCCAGCAAGGCCCGCGCCCGGTGCTCGATGACGGCGCCGTGTTGCTCGATTCCGCCCTAGGCGCGCTGACCGGGCAGTGCATCGCAGGTTTCACCTATTTGCAGCAGGGGAATATGCGCAGCGCCGAGCAAGTGTTGCGCGCGGCGCTGGAAGAGGCGGAGGGCAGCCTGGGCATGATCAGCGACCCGGCTTGCATTGCGGCCGGATACCTGGGCGACGTGCTGTACGAGGTCAACGACATCGAAACCGCGCGTTCGATGCTCGAGCTGCGCATCGACTTGATCGAACGCGTGTCGCTGCCGGACTCCCTGCTGCGCATCGGAGTCGTCCTGGCGCGCATCTACGCTCGGGAAGGTAGTTATCGGGAGGCGCTATCCCATCTGGACCGACTGGACGAACACGTCGCCGAACGCGGGCTGGAGCGCGCGCTTGTGCATAGCCTGGCCGAGCGTTGCCGGGTGTTGTGCCTGGCAGGTGACATGGACGGCGCCGAAGAGTGCCTGGCGCAGTTAACGTTCATGACGAAACGCCACGGCGCGAATCCGGCGGGTTCCAAACGACCCTTCGGGATGCTGCTGGCCATGGCCCGCACGCGCTGGCTGGTCGCCGCAGACCGGCTGGACGAGGCGCTGCGCCAGGCGCAGGATGCCTACCGGCTGGCCGGCACGCTGGGATTCGGGCGGATCGGGATACAAATGCGTAGCCAAGCCGCATTGCTGCTGGCGCAAGGCGACAAACCGGACGAGGCGTTGCCGCTGATGGCCCAGGCCATGCACGACACCCAGGAACTGGGTTGCATGCGCGTCCTGATGGACTACGGCCCTGCGTTGCAGACCTTGGGTGACCGTGTGGCGCAGGCCGATCTGCTCAGTCCGGTGGCCGCGTTCTACTGGCAGCGCTTGAAGGCGGCTGCCATCGAAACCGATGTCCGGGCGCCTGCGCGCGACGTCCCGGCGCAGATCGAGACACTCAGTGCACGGGAGTTCGACGTTCTTCAGGCGTTGGCGTGCGCGATGCCGAACAAGCGCATTGCCCGTGTGCTCGGGATTTCGCCCGAAACGGTCAAATGGCACTTGAAGAACGTGTACGGCAAGTTGGGCGTGCTGGGGCGCGACGAAGCCGTACTGCGCGCCCGCCACCTGGGGTTGATCGACACCGCATTGCGCGACATTCGTTTTTCCGCCAGCCCCCCCCGATAAGGGGGGGTGCAGCATCAGTCTGCAGGCAGACCATAGCGTCAACACACAGCCGGACGGACCCGCCATCAGGCGGCAACCGTCCCGGAGGAGACGATATGGAAGACCGTGATCTGGATTTCCGTGAGTCGCGTCTGGCGATTCACGATGGCATTGCTGTATTCACCCATGCCAACCCGACCCACCGCAACGCACTGACGCAAGCGCTGCGCCAGGACTATTCGGAAATGATCGAGCGCGTGCGCACGGACGACGCGATCAAAGCGTTGGTGTTGACGGGCTCGGGCGGCAGCTTCTGCGCAGGAGCCGACATCCGAGCCATGCGCGATCGGATCACCGGCGTGACGCCCGAGCGGGATGCGGGCGATGCGGCGCGCGGGCGCATCCTGCGGCTGCACGATTGGCTGGAGCGCTTGCGCGGCCTGGAGATTCCCGTCATCGCCGCGGTGGATGGCCCTGCGTTCGGCGCCGGCTTTTCCATCGCGCTGGCAGCGGATTTTATCGTCGCGTCGCGGACGGCTTCCTTCTCGATGGTGTTCAACCGCCTGGGCATCTTGCCTGACATGGGCGCCATCCACATCTTGCCGCGCCTGATCGGCCTGGCCAAGGCTCGGGACCTCTTGATGACGGCCCGACCCGTTGCGGTGGAAGAAGCGTTGGAACTGGGGCTGGTGTATCAGGTCAGCGATCCGGATTCACTGATGGACGCCGCGATGGAACTTGCCGGCCGATTCGCCTTGGCGCCGCGCCCGGCTATTGGCCTGACCAAGCGCCTGCTTAACCGCAGTTTCGACATGGACTATGGCACGTTCGTGGACATGGAAGGCTGCGCGCAAAGCGCCTGCGCGACGTCGGCCGACCATCGGGACGCGGTGTTGCGCTTCCTTGATCGCCAACCTGCCCGATACGACTGGAGCCGCATGGCGTCCGAGAACGATGTTCAGGCCCGCAAGGAGTCCACATGATCGGAGGCAGCAGCGACAGGGCACTCGATGCCCGCCAGGCGGCCGCCTTCCGGCAGGATATCCGCACCGCACTGCACGCTTGCCTGCCGGAGGATTTGCGCGAAGCTGACGCGGCCAACTGCCTCGTTACCCGAGAGCAGGCCCGTCGATGGCAGCAAATCATGCATGCGCAGGGCTGGGCGGCGCCGGCGTGGCCCGGCAAGCACGGCGGACCGGACTGGGCGTTGTGGCAATTGGCCATTTTTCGCGAAGAGTACGCGTTGGCGGGGTGCCCCCGGTTCGAAAACCTGGGGATCGACATGATCGGGCCGACCCTCATGAACCACGGCACGCCCGAACAACAGGCCAGGTTCCTGCCGCGCATCTTGTCATTCGAGGATTATTGGGCTCAGGCGTACTCCGAACCTGATGCAGGGTCCGATCTTGCATCGGTCAAGACGACGGCGCGGCGTGACGGCGACGCCTATGTGGTCAACGGCACCAAGATCTGGCAGAGCTTCGGGCATTGGGCCAATTGGGCGCTGACCCTGGTCAGTACGAACCCTGGCGCCAGCCGCAAGCAGGACGGCCTGTCCGTGTTGCTGATCGACATGACTCTACCGGGCGTGACGGTGCGGCCGATCCGCTTCATCAATGGCGCCGAATTCCATGTCCAATTGTTCTTCGACGAGGTCCGCGTACCCTTGAACTGCCTGGTCGGCGCGCAAGATGCCGGCTGGGCGGTCGCCAAAGATCTGCTTGTCACGGAACGTCTGTTTTTGGCGCGGGTTGGCGAATGCAAGGCCGAACTGGAAAAGCTCAAACACTTGACGCGGCAGTATCAAGGCGCGCCGGCTTTGGCGCGCGCCAATCAACGTGCCTGGACGCAACTGGCCAAGCTGGAATGCCGATTCCTTGCCCACGAGTCGCAGTGGTGGCAGGCCCTGACGGCGGTCGCCGCCGGCGGCGATTCCGATATTGCGCCGTCGCTGCTCAAGCTGCAGGGCACGGAGTTGATCCAGGACCTGTACGCGGCGCAGATGGCGCTGATCGGCAGGCATGGGCTGCCGGTCGATCCCGCCGCGCTGGACGGGCGCGCGAGCGCGCCGCCACTGGCCCCGGGCAGCGTCAATAACATCCATCTGCACTTTCTGCGCTATCGGGGCGTGACCTTGGGCGGTGGCGCGTCCGAGATCCAAAAGGAGATCATTGCGCGTGTCCTGTTCAGCGGCAAATCGGAATTGGATGCGGTTGCAGACGCCAACGCCGACGAACAGCAATCGCTGATCGACGACTCGCTGCGCAAGTATCTGACCCGCGAGTACAGCGCCGATGCTCGCCGGGAATCCATCCAGGGCGGCGGTGCCCGCTGCGCCCAGGCGTGGGCGGAAATCGCTGGGTTCGGCCTGTTGGGTCTGATGGCCGACGAGGAGCAGGGTGGGGCATCGGGGCGCCTGGCCGACGTGGCGTATGTCACGCAGACCTTGGCGGCTCACCTGTTCCTGCCTCTTTACGGCACGGCAGCCGTTGCGGCACCTATGGCCTGGGCGATCGGCGGCGCGGCGTCGGCGGATGCCGTCAGCCGGATGCTGGTTGACACGCTGGCGGGCCAGGCCAGGCTGGCGTGCGCGCTGGAGGCGGATCCTCCGCTGACGGCCCGGGCCGCTCAGGGCGGTTGGACACTAACCGGAAAGCTGGCGACGGTGTTGGGGGGCGATAGCGCCAGCCATCTGTTGGTTGCCGCCGCCTTGTCCGATACGCCCGAGGCCGAGCTTGGCGTCTTCCTGCTTCCCGCCAAGGCGCCCGGGTTGGCGCGGCGCCCGTACCGCCTGTATGACGCCCGGGGCGCTGCCGACCTGGACCTCGATACCGTTGGCGTCGGCGCCGCCGAATTGGTCGTGCGGGGGGTGGCCGCGCGCGTTTTTTGCGCCGCGTTCGGGCAGGCCGAGAAGTTGCTCTGGTGCGTGGAAAACGTCGGTGTCATGCGCGAGGCATTGCGGCAGACCGTGGAATATCTGGTCACCCGCCGCCAGTTCGGACGGCCGTTGTCGGAGTTTCAGGCGCTGCGCCATCGCGTGGTGGATCTTTATCGTGCCTGGCGCAATGCCCACGCCCTGACCTGGAACGCCATCGGCCAGTGGCGGCAAGAGGCGCCGGAAGCCCAAGCCGGAGCCGTGGCTGCCGCGTGCTGGATCAATGGCGAAAGCGCGCACGCGGTGGCGCTGGACGTACTGCAACTGCATGGCGCCATCGGCTTGCAGGATGAAACGGCGATCAGTCATCTTGCCAAACGTCTGCTGGTGAACGAGACCCTGCTTGGCGGGCCGGGCGCCGCGCTGGATGGATATATCGACCATTTGGCACAGGAGGGAGCATGACAGGGCCGCTGACTGGATTGCGGGTGTTGGATATCGCGACCATCATCGCCGCGCCTTCCGCGGCTGCGTTGCTGGGCGATTACGGCGCAGACGTGGTCAAAGTCGAATTGCCCGTGCAGGGCGACGGCGCCCGGGCGTTTCCGCCCCTGAAAGACGGCAAGGCCTTGTGGTGGAAAGTCACGAACCGGAATAAGCGCTTCGTGACACTGGATTTCCGCCAGCCGGAAGGGCGCGCCATGCTGTTGCGCATGCTTCCCCACTTTGATGTGCTGATCGAGAATTTCCGGCCCGGCACGCTGGACCGCTGGGGCCTGGACCGTGACACGCTCTGGGCTGCTCAACCATCGCTGACGATCCTGCGCGTCTCGGGCTTCGGTCAGACGGGGCCCTATAAAGACCGCGCCGGGTTTGCCCGGATATTCGAAGCCATGGGCGGGCTGACCTATATCAGCGGAGAGCCGGACGGCGAACCGATGCATACCGGCTATCCCATTGGCGATTCCATTGGTGGCCTGTTCGGCGCAGTAGGCGTGTTGGCGGCGCTGTGGGCGCGGGCAGCGAACCCGGATGCGCCCGGCGAAGAGATCGATCTATCGCTGACGGAGGCCATGTTGAAACTGATGGAGTTCCTGCCCGCCAAGTACAAAATGTTGGGTGAAGTACACGAACGTTCGGGCAACACCAGCCAATATTCGGCGCCGGCCGCCGTGTATGCCACGAAGGACGGTCGCTGGGTGTCGTTGTCCGGCAGCACGAATGCGCTGTACGCCAATAACTGCCGCGCCATCGGACGCCCGGACCTGATCGATGATCCCAGGTTCGGCAGCAACCCGCTGCGGGCGCGTCACGCCGACGCGCTGAACGCCATTTTTGCCGCATGGTGCGCCGACCATGAGCTGGAAGGCGTGCTGTCGGCATTCCACGCGGCGCACGGCACCATCGCGCCCATCTATTCAGCCGACCAGATCTGCGACGACCCGCATTTCCAGGCGCGCGGCATCCTGAAGGACGTGCCGGATGAGGATTTCGGCAGCATCTGCATGGCGGATGCGGTTCCCCGGTTTCGGACGAACCCGGGTGGCGTGCGGGTCGCGGCATCGGGAATAGGGCGGCATAACGCCGAAGTCTACGGCGAAATGCTGGCGCTGGACGAAGACGAACTGGGCCGCTTGGCCGCAAAAGGGGTGATCTGATGGAATGGCTAAAGACGCTGGAACTGCCGGTGGTGGCATCGCCGATGTTCATCGCCAGCGGCCCTGAACTTGTGATTGCACAATGCCGGGCGGGCATCGTCGGGGCGTTTCCGTCCTTGAACGCGCGTCCGGCTTCGTTGCTGGATGAATGGCTGGCCCAGATTGAATCGGCGCTGAGCGATGGTGGCCAGGAACGACAACCCGTGCGCCCGGGGCCCGTCGCCGTCAATCTGATCCTGCATAAGTCGAACACGCGTCTGGAAGAGGATTTGGCCGTCTGCGTCCGGCGCCGCGTGCCGATCGTGATTTCGTCGGTGGGGGACCCGTCCGACCTGGTGAAGGAAGTGCACGGCTATGGCGGCGTGGTGCTGCATGACGTGATCAATGTCCGCCACGCCGAAAAGGCGATTCAGGCGGGGGTGGACGGGCTGATCCTGGTGTGCGCGGGTGCCGGCGGGCACGCGGGTACCTTGTCGCCCTTCGCCCTGGTTGGCGAAGTTCGGCGCCTGTTCGATGGCTTGCTGCTGGTGGCCGGCGCAGTATCCCGTGGTGAAGACATCCTTGCCATCCAGGCGATGGGGGCGGACCTTGCCTATATGGGCACGCGTTTCATCGCCACGCCGCAGGCGAATGTGGCGGAAGGGTATCGGCAGGCGATCGTGGCTTCCACCGCCGCAGGCATCGTCTACACAGACCATTTTTCGGGCATCCGCGCGAATTATCTGCGGTCCAGCGTGCGGGACGCGGGATACGACCCGGATCAACTGCCAAGCGAAGGCCGCGCGTCGGCGGATTTCAATGCCGCTTCGGGGTCGGGCAAGAAGGTTTGGCGCGACATCTGGTCGGCGGGCCAGGGCGTCGGCAACATCGACGGCATCGCTTCGGTCGCGGCCGTCGTGGCACAGCTGAAACAGGAGTACGACGCGGCCCTTGCCAAATTGGTTCGCCGTTAGGCGCCAGGCATTCGGATTTAGGCGGCAGCACCGGCCCAGGCGCCAACGATCTGCGGCACGGGAAAACAACATGAGGAGACAGAAGTCATGAAGAGACTACGCAACGTATTCGTCGGATTGTTGTCCGCCTTGTCCGCGCAGGCGTTCCAGGACGCCCGGGCGGCCGACCCCTGGCCCGCCCGGCCCCTCAAGATGATCGTGCCGTTCGCCGCCGGTGGGCCGACCGACGTGTTGGCGCGTTCACTTGCAATGGAGTTGGGCGGGCGCTTGGGCCAACCCGTCATCGTCGAGAACCGGGCGGGCGGCGGCAGCAACATCGGTTATGACGCCATGGCCCGCGCGCCCGCGGATGGCTACACCATCCTGTTGGGCACGGGTACCGTCGTGACCAATCCCAGCCTGTACAAAAAACTGTCGTTCGACCCGTTGAAGGATTTCACGCCGATCGCGCTGATTGGAACCACACCGGTATTCGTCTGGGTGCGCAACGACTACCCGGCCAAGACGCTGCCGGACCTGGTGCGGCTGGCGAAAGAGAAGCCCAGCGCGGTCAATTACGGGTCTTCCGGGCCGGGCACCGTGGCGCACCTGGCTAGCCTGTTGTTCCAGGACCGCACTGGCACGGTCATGACCCACGTGGGCTACAAGGGCTCTGCGCAGGCGCTCAACGATATGCTGGGAGGCGTGTTCTCGGTGCAATTCGACGTGCCGCAGCCGATGGCAGCGCAGTACCGCGCCGGGAATTTGCGCGCCCTGGCAGCGTTGTCTTCCCAGCGCTCAAGCGCCTTTCCTGAGATTCCAAGCATTAAAGAGTTCGGCTACGAGGGCATAGATGCGTCGGCGCTATTCGGGCTCTATACGGCCGCTGGTGTTTCGGGCGATATCGTCGGCAAGCTTCAGCAGACTCTTCAGACGGTGTTGGTCAGCCCGAAGTTCAAGGAAATCATGGCGCAACAGTTCGTCGAAGTGCCGGCGCAACCCATCCAAGGGCAGGCGTTCCATTCCTGGCTGAAAGAAGAGATAGACGTCTGGCACGGGGTCATCTCCAAATCCGGGCTTTCCCTGAACTGAGGCGGAGTGCGGATCGATTCGCCGGGGCGCCGGTTGCCCCAGCGACGGCGGTGGTCGCCGCTGATCTGAACCGGGGACTTGCAACGCAAGCTGACAGCGACGGCGGCTTGCCAAGGAGGCTGGACCGCCGCGCCGCCGCCATTTGATAAGGCTGCTTACGTCCGGTTGCCAGCCTGGGCGGCCAGGTGCAGGTAATGTCTGCGTAGTTCTCCCGTGCCGCGCAGCAATACGGCGT